>Ga0209269_1000031_pt1 | contig 296947 bp, 276 predicted proteins | sample MTBAKMMethaMetaG_FD_187455 | JGI IMG/M metagenome (GOLD analysis project Ga0209269, IMG submission 187455) | Enrichment culture microbial communities from Arthur Kill intertidal strait, New Jersey, USA, that are MTBE-degrading - MTBE-AKM (Arthur... | ecosystem: Environmental > Aquatic > Marine...
GGGCCGTAAACGAAGAATCCAGGCACTGGCTCCATTACGGCGATCATGAAGTGGCTCCATTGCGCCGATCAGCAAGTGGCCTCATTACGGCGATCAACTATTGGCTCCATAGCACCGATCAGTAACAACGCGCCCGCGGGGGGCGCGACTTGATTCCCAAGCAATACTCTATGGGTTTGTTATCGTTTCAATCCACGCGCCCGCGGGGGGCGCGACGAGTAAAGGACGGCAATCTCCCCGGCATGGAAAAGTTTCAATCCACGCGCCCGCGGGGGGCGCGACAATCAAAAAAACGCCGAAGCGGTGGCGAAGTATTGGTTTCAATCCACGCGCCCGCGGGGGGCGCGACTCCGGGAGGCGGCGCTGGTTTCCGTCGTCAAAGGCGTTTCAATCCACGCGCCCGCGGGGGGCGCGACCCCTCGCGCAATAAATCAGATCCCCACCGGTGATGTTTCAATCCACGCGCCCGCGGGGGGCGCGACCGCTCAAACCTCCACAGACCGGCCCCGCCCACCTGTTTCAATCCACGCGCCCGCGGGGGGCGCGACTTTTATCCCCTGATCATCATTGTCCGATATTCCAGTTTCAATCCACGCGCCCGCGGGGGGCGCGACGAGGTAGCAACATGACACACTACATGACCAGGGAGTTTCAATCCACGCGCCCGCGGGGGGCGCGACATCCTGAGAGAGTTTAAGAAGGCGGAGAACGACGGTTTCAATCCACGCGCCCGCGGGGGGCGCGACACGCCTGGAGAAGTTTGGATTCCCCATGGAGATCTGGTTTCAATCCACGCGCCCGCGGGGGGCGCGACCCCTCGCGCAATAAATCAGATCCCCACCGGTGATGTTTCAATCCACGCGCCCGCGGGGGGCGCGACTCTATGACCATCCGTGATACCGTTGATCTTGCGAAGTTTCAATCCACGCGCCCGCGGGGGGCGCGACGGGGAAGAAAGACTACGAGAGGTTCCTTGACGGGTTTCAATCCACGCGCCCGCGGGGGGCGCGACTTTTAAATCCCGATAGAGGTGAATAAATGAGTAGGTTTCAATCCACGCGCCCGCGGGGGGCGCGACTGGGGAAGAAAGACTACGAGAGGTTCCTTGACGGGTTTCAATCCACGCGCCCGCGGGGGGCGCGACGAGGCAAACCTCGATGGCTACGAGTCTGTATAAGGTTTCAATCCACGCGCCCGCGGGGGGCGCGACACGATATCCCGCACATCCTCACCCTTGATGGTTGTGTTTCAATCCACGCGCCCGCGGGGGGCGCGACTGAAGGGGGTTTTTCGTGGTTCGAGCATTCCAGGGTTTCAATCCACGCGCCCGCGGGGGGCGCGACGTCATCCCCCCTTTGACCAGACAATTAGCTACATGGTTTCAATCCACGCGCCCGCGGGGGGCGCGACGAGGACACGAACAGGGCCTATGACAAAGTCGTCGGTTTCAATCCACGCGCCCGCGGGGGGCGCGACTCGATCCACCGACAATCCTTCCAGGTCTCCATGGGGTTTCAATCCACGCGCCCGCGGGGGGCGCGACTTCCTCTTGGCGCGGATGGTCGCATACTTCGTTTTGTTTCAATCCACGCGCCCGCGGGGGGCGCGACATTCCACAAGGCGGCTCACCGGCTGGCCTGATATGTTTCAATCCACGCGCCCGCGGGGGGCGCGACCACGCCTCCCCCGCAGATCATTATTCATTGCCGTGTTTCAATCCACGCGCCCGCGGGGGGCGCGACAATCGAAGCACTCAAAAGGCAACGCAATATAGTTGTTTCAATCCACGCGCCCGCGGGGGGCGCGACCCAATAAGGCACCCTGTCCCGGTTCTCATGCTCCCGTTTCAATCCACGCGCCCGCGGGAGGCGCGACCCGCTATCACCCTGGCGATCTCCAACTTGTCAAGGTTTCAATCCACGCGCCCGCGGGGGGCGCGACGTGGGGAAGGTAGTCGTCCCCGGCGGATTCATCACGGAGTTTCAATCCACGCGCCCGCGGGGGGCGCGACCATTTTCATCCCCGGTCCCCGTATCCCATGTTCGTGTTTCAATCCACGCGCCCGCGGGGGGCGCGACCTTTTTCAGGTAGCCCGAAAGATTGACTTCGATCCGGTTTCAATCCACGCGCCCGCGGGGGGCGCGACAAAACTCAAGCTCGCGTTCGTACTGAAATTGCGTGGTTTCAATCCACGCGCCCGCGGGGGGCGCGACTGGATGGCCAGGAGCTGCGGAGATACCCGCTTCTGTTTCAATCCACGCGCCCGCGGGGGGCGCGACAGGCCGTTTGTGGCGACTTCAAGACTTACTTCCGGTTTCAATCCACGCGCCCGCGGGGGGCGCGACATATCGAATACCTCGTGGACAAGTTTTATTCGATGTTTCAATCCACGCGCCCGCGGGGGGCGCGACGAACCCGAACTTGTTCGCGGTCCCGGAGACGATTGTTTCAATCCACGCGCCCGCGGGGGGCGCGACGTGGGTTGCCGTATCGCAGTCCGCAATCTCAATCTGTTTCAATCCACGCGCCCGCGGGGGGCGCGACTCCTTTTGAACCACGTCTTTATCGAATCGAAGAGAGTTTCAATCCACGCGCCCGCGGGGGGCGCGACTTTGTCGCGTAATCGATGGCGAACTGCTCAGCGGTTTCAATCCACGCGCCCGCGGGGGGCGCGACTTGTCGTACTTCTGCTGCCACCTGTAAACGGACTGGTTTCAATCCACGCGCCCGCGGGGGGCGCGACCTCTCGGGGCCTTCTTCTCTTCCGCCGCCTCTTTGAGTTTCAATCCACGCGCCCGCGGGGGGCGCGACATTTTACAGGTATCGGGTCCGTCGCCGATGTCGCGTTTCAATCCACGCGCCCGCGGGGGGCGCGACGAGGGACCTGGCAATCATCGAGGCGGAAGCGGAGAAGTTTCAATCCACGCGCCCGCGGGGGGCGCGACAGTCAAAGCTGGGGATTCAAGGTGTATTAAATATAGTTTCAATCCACGCGCCCGCGGGGGGCGCGACCTCAGATGGCAATAAGAAACGGTCTTTATGATGGTTTCAATCCACGCGCCCGCGGGGGGCGCGACAGACCCAATCCTTCTTTTTCAGCGTGATGGCGACGTTTCAATCCACGCGCCCGCGGGGGGCGCGACACACCGCTGGCGCCAAGATCGCCGAGGAAGACAGTTTCAATCCACGCGCCCGCGGGGGGCGCGACGAAGGCCGTGGGTAATGCCAGGGCCCTCCAGGTGTTTCAATCCACGCGCCCGCGGGGGGCGCGACAAGGCGGCCGAATGACGGGTTGCCGGGGTCCTGGTTTCAATCCACGCGCCCGCGGGGGGCGCGACTCATAAAGGACGACGATCAAGTCGGGTTGTCCGGTGTTTCAATCCACGCGCCCGCGGGGGGCGCGACTTCCGGCAACGGCGACCCGATTGAATGCACTCGGGTTTCAATCCACGCGCCCGCGGGGGGCGCGACAGCGCGCAATACGTAAAGCATATCCACACAACTGTTTCAATCCACGCGCCCGCGGGGGGCGCGACGGAGGACGTATAGATGGTCATTACATGCGACAAGTTTCAATCCACGCGCCCGCGGGGGGCGCGACCAAGGCCGACAGCTTCACGCGCCGCCGCAATAGGAGTTTCAATCCACGCGCCCGCGGGGGGCGCGACATAGCCGCCCGCCTTGATCTTGGCGATGGCCCAGTTTCAATCCACGCGCCCGCGGGGGGCGCGACCTATGCCGGGACGCCTCGTCTGTATTCATTGCATGTTTCAATCCACGCGCCCGCGGGGGGCGCGACCTATTTCCAACACCTTTATTTTTGGCGATGACTTTGTTTCAATCCACGCGCCCGCGGGGGGCGCGACCAAGAGGATGCCGCAATGGAAAAATACTGGTTCCTGTTTCAATCCACGCGCCCGCGGGGGGCGCGACCTACCTATCATGTCGTCGATGGAGTCGATGCAGGAAAGGTTTCAATCCACGCGCCCGCGGGGGGCGCGACACGGCAAGAGCCGCGGGGATATTGAGTCTTGGGAGTTTCAATCCACGCGCCCGCGGGGGGCGCGACGCCGATGGTGGCGGAGATGGCCGCCTGTGTTTTTGTTTCAATCCACGCGCCCGCGGGGGGCGCGACCCGTATGCCGACAGAGCCCCGCCTTTCCCGTGCAGGTTTCAATCCACGCGCCCGCGGGGGGCGCGACATTAGTTACGCCACCTTCTGGATGGTCAAGTATGTGGTTTCAATCCACGCGCCCGCGGGGGGCGCGACTCATCTTGTCTTTGACGGATAGGTAAGAAAGAAGAGTTTCAATCCACGCGCCCGCGGGGGGCGCGACCTATGGTCGCCAGACGTCCCGGAACATTCGGTACCGGTTTCAATCCACGCGCCCGCGGGGGGCGCGACGGGCCGTGGCGATCATTTCGGCCAGCATCCGCTTGTTTCAATCCACGCGCCCGCGGGGGGCGCGACATATTGTCTCGTCTGACACCGAATGGATTGACCTTGTTTCAATCCACGCGCCCGCGGGGGGCGCGACCTGGGGGCCGCCTTCTCTTCCGCCGCTTCCTTGAGTTTCAATCCACGCGCCCGCGGGGGGCGCGACAAGGCGGCCTCGATCATTCCGGCGATACGCTCGTCGTTTCAATCCACGCGCCCGCGGGGGGCGCGACCGAGATGGTCTCAATGCATACATCAACAAAAACGTGTTTCAATCCACGCGCCCGCGGGGGGCGCGACGTCCCAGGGACAGGATGTCATCACCACATTGACCGTTTCAATCCACGCGCCCGCGGGGGGCGCGACCTGGGGACCTGGCGGAAGGGGTATTCCCTGACCGTGTTTCAATCCACGCGCCCGCGGGGGGCGCGACTTGCTTCCTCGAATACGTCCCCCTTGATATTCCGGTTTCAATCCACGCGCCCGCGGGGGGCGCGACAGTTTCTTGCTAAGCTTTTAAAATAAAACAATATTAACTGGCATATGCGCGAACCCTCTATATTCCACAGAAATTTTATTCAGTTTTCAAAGATCAATATAAAAATAAGCCATAAATACAATATGATAATCCCTCCGCGAAGGCCATTGGAAAACTTTGTTTGCACGTGGTTCGCGGAAGTCATCATACGATCAGTGGTCCTTCCTGATCCAATGCTTTTTTCGCTCCGATATGTTCAACGCGTCGCCGCCAGTTCGCTCCGAGAAAGTAAAACCTCAGACTGTCTTTTTCCTCATCAATTTCCTTGATAAGACGATCCCTGAAAATTGTCCATTGCGCTGGATCGACAACGCACTCGAAAACGGAATATTGAACACGCTGGCCGTAATTCTGGCAGGTCTTGGCCACCCGACGCAGACGCCCCGCCCCTGTTTTATCCTTCGTTTCGACATCATAACTGACAAGTACAAACATGGCATCCCCACCTACTTCCAGATAAAAGGCGGATACCCGTCAAGATCCCCGCGAAGATAACGGGCTAAAAGCAACGCCTGAGTATGAAACAAGAGACCGATCGTAACCTTTTCCTCCAGGAAGGGATGGACGATCTCTTCCTGTTTCCTCTCCTGGTAGGCGATAAGAACCAACCTCCGGGTATCGTCATCCATCATGACCGCTCCCGGTTCAGTCTTATGGAATCCTCCGGCATTGACTCTTCGAAGATTAATCAGCGTGAGGGCAAGCCGGTCGGCAATGAAGGGCCTGAACTCCTCCATAAGGTCGAGAGCCAATCCCGGCCTGCCCGGCCTATCCCGGTGCAGGAATCCGACCGCCGGGTCCAAGCCGACGGACTCCAATGCGGATCGGATATCGTGAACGAGGAGCGTGTAGAGGAAAGAAAGCAGACAATTCACTTTATCCAGCGGCGGGCGCCGGTTTCGTTCCGTGAAGGTGAAATCCTCCTTCTGTGCCACAATAAAATGATCAAAGACACTGAAATAGCTGTGAGCGGCATCTCCCTCTATCCCACGCAAGGACTCCAGATTCCTCGTCCTTTCCAAGGCGTTCATGCAATTTCCGAGATAGGCAACCGTCCTTCGAAGATCTTCGTCTTCAACCTTCGACCCATGATCACGCAAAGTTCGCTGAACCACTGTTTTTGAATTGGCAAGTTTCCCTGTCAATATGGCTCTTGCAAGATCTGCTGAAAAACAAGGATCATCCGCTTTTCGGTATTGCTCACGCCGAAGCAAAACGTTCCCCGATACCGGTCCCTGCACGCGCGCCAGGAAACGACCGTTTTCCGTAAGGAAACTGATGGTCACACCTTTCTGTGCACAAAACCCCATGAGATAAGGACTGCAGGAGACGATGCCAAAACAGACGATTCCGTCAAGGGTATGTACCGGCACCCGAAGGCGAACATCGTTTTCTACTTTAACAACCACCGTCTCGCCTTCCTTAGCCAGGTATGATCCCTGACTTGTAACAAAAAGGGTGTTCAGGTGTTTTTTCATGATTCACCCATAACCCGTGCCAGATAGGTTTTTACCGATCTTTTCTTCTGCAATGTCTTAGGCAGGCACTCGTCAACAAGGGAACAGCTCTTGCATCGCTTTCCATAAACCGGTTTCGGCGTAATCCCGGATTCAATCAGAGCATGGGTTATCGCTGCAGCCTCCTCGGTCTCTCTCCTTAAAGGTGAATCAAACTCTACATCCAGACGACGGCGCGTTCTGCCATAAAAAATGGACCCGCCCGGCACCTCGATGTCAAGCATTTCCTCCAGGCACATTGCCTGAGCACACAGCTGAACCTTGTCGCAATTATCCACCTTCGGCTTCCCAAGCTTGTATTCAACAGGGAAGGGCCGCCACAGGCCCTCCCCGATTTTGTGAAACTCGATCACATCGGACTTCCCGATCAGCCCCAGACGAAGGGACCGAAGTGGAACGCCTCGCTCAATGCGGAGATCCCCTCGGGATTCCCTGTCCTGCTCATGTACCCGCTCATGCATTAAACTGCCTTCGACCGTTCGGCCGCTTTCCGTCCACATCTGTTCGACATGAATAAGAGCGCACTGGCGAGGACAAAACACCATATGTTGCAGGGCGGAAATCATGATGAGGTTGTCTTCGACGTATATCATTTGTTCTCACTCCTGCTATTATACAAGACAACATACGTCCCTCAAAAAATCCATGCTTTATTGTCACGCATAAATTGTTCGTTCCTGAGCACCCCACTCATGTAACCAAGAAAATCAGGATCATAAGTATCACTCCAGGCATAGACATCTCTGCGACCAGGCAATCGCTCCAAATCTAATTGGTCAATCTTATAAGCCCAGATTTGAACACTTCCTTCAAGCAACGTCTTGAAATCAATTGGCATATACTTCATTAATAGTTCTTTTAAATACGGATCAATGACCACGAAACGGGTACAGGCATCAATAACCCGAGAGAGTTCTTTCACTTTCGGATAATCTCGTTCTGACTCCGCTTTCAGCAGAAGATCAGAGGGAAGCCCCCCATTGCATTTCAGTTCCTCTCTCATAGCCAATGTGACCAGATCAGCTGGATTATCCAGATTGAGCCTGTCCTTACCCATTAGATTTCGTAGTACCTCGGCTGAAATATTGGCCGCAGGATGTTGCGTTATTCCTTCTCCGGATAGCGCAAAATCATAAACTACCCCCCCGCCATATTCATTATACTCACCGTGACGATTGACTCTTCCACCTACTTGGATAGTAGAAGCAGTTGCAAAACGTTCACGAAAGGCACAGCGGAATGACAGATCAATGCCTGCTTCGACACAACTCGTCGCAACGAGGGTCCAGTCTCGAAAGCTTTTAAATTGAAGCTTTCGATATATACGTTTGAGAATGATCCCCCGATCATGGGGGGTCAAGGCCGTTGAAAGATGCAGAACGTCGAAACCTGATTCGCGCATTGCGCTGGCAACTATGGCCGCATTTTGCACAGTGTTCAGAATCACCAATCGGGGTCCATGCTCTTTCTTCGCGAAATCAATCAACTCGGGAACAAGCAAGACTTGTCCATTTGAAGCTTGGACATATTTTACCCGATGCCGTTCATCATGCATGACTCCTTCGGCTTGATCAGCAGGCAACAATTCAGGCAATTTCATCGGTCGTTCGACAATGTCTGCATGCTCCCAGAAACGAGCGAGGGACCCGCTAGCAAAAACAAACCGACAGCCCCACTGCTCTGCCAAATCTCTTATCCATTTCCAGTTTTGCGGCCAGAGTTTCGTCGGCAATGCCGCATGCGCCTCGTCGAGGAAGATTGCACTGCCAGGCACGGCATGAAGCTTTCGCAAAGATGCAGGATCGCAGGCGGCGAGCGTTTCAAAAAAGCTTACAGCCGTTGTGAGCACAATTGGAGCACCCCAAAGTACTGCGAGTTCACGATCATCAATATGGGTGAAATCAGCACGGTGATGGTGCTCGACAATGACTTTATCGGGATCTTCGCCTGGTAAAACAAGAGCCTTACGCAAGCGCTCTGCTGTTTGTGTGAGGATATTCGTAAACGGAGCTACAATGATGAGTCGTCGAAGATTTTTCTCCTGCGCCCGGCGAATGAGATAGGCTGCTACCGCCGTTGTTTTGCCAAGACCGACAGGGCCTTCACAAGCTACAAGTGGATCATTAATGTGAGAGTTTAGACAGGCATCGAAGAATTCGCTTCGCCGCTGATTACGGGCGCGCTCTGCGTCACTTTCCCCAACGGGCAGAGCCCGAACATATTCACATAGGGCATTCAGCCGCTTTTCCCATCGCGGTTTCAGAGGATCAGGTGGAAGTCTTTCGGTGTCAAAGGATGCACTGTCAGAATGGTCGGCATCAACAAGACATGAGAGCGCTAGTCGCATTGTCAACCCATGAAGTGGACGTCGTCGTTGGACCTCGCAATGTCCAACAGCTGCTTCATGAACGGAGAGATATCGCTTGAGCAAAGACTCTGTCCTCTCGATTTGTTCGTTGTGTCTTTCTTTCGCCGCTTCATCTCGGCGGCGCCCTCTCAGGCGCCGTCCCAAGCCGTCAGGATCGAAATGCTCGACCTTCTTAGGAAGTCCAGGAGCATGGTGCGCACGCACCAACCAAGCTGCCATCCAATTTTGTTCAGCAGACAGGTGGGCAACACCAGCGTCAATGTGGTCCCACTTAAGCTTGTTTCCTCGACCTTTCCGGAATACCTTTTGTATGTCAGGATCAATCTTACCCAAATCGTGGAACGCTGCTGCGGCTTCGATAGCCTCCAATAAGCCAGGTTGTGAGTTGGAAGTATAACGAAGCATCTCATCCGCCCGCTCTCGCGCACCCCGCCGCACGGCATTGATGTGCCGCTCGTATGGATCGCCATAAGTACCCAGTCGTGCCGGCGAGTGGGCTAGCGGTGCTTCATCATTGTGATCTCTCGTCATATCTTAATTCCATTGTTTCAGGCATAAATCCTCGAAGCTTTCCACCCGCCTTCTGACATCATCCGGCAATTCTTTCCGAATGGGCTCATATTCGTCGATCGTAAGGGAAGGTTTTTCTGCCCCGCCTGTAGTCTTCTTAGGCGTCAATGCATCAATAATTAGTGAATCTGGACAAGAACCAAGCGGTGATTTGTGCTCGGCATACCAAGCGTGTCGGATTTCGACATGTGGCCGAGATACGGATGGATTTAGAAGATAAGCGTGTGGAATCATAAATTGCATCAATAATAGGTCATTCAATCCGCAGCCAGTTTTTACCGCCATACAGGGATTTGCAAAGAATGGCATTACATACACTGCATGTTGCACCACCCGCCATGCTAAAGGTGCCATACCACGATCCTTCCCCTCCTGGACACCAGCCTTGTTTGTCCATGTGTCTCGAATCACCGATATCGGAGCGATGCTGATCCCCGGTCCAAACTGAACCACTCCAGTGCTAATGAAATGCTCTCTCTTTTCAAGTTCTTCTTGCTTCTTTGCTTTCTTGTCCTTACCTGTTTCTTGCTTTCCCGATTCCTCTCCGTCCTTCTCTTTGAGGCTTTCGAGAAAAGTATTTCCGAACAGACGAGCATCCCAGAACTCAGCAGCGAAATTAAACACATCCATCTGTCCAATTTCTTCACGCGGGCGGTAGCGTGTTTCTAGCACATTATATTTTGCCTTGACTTCTCGCTCCGCTGTGGGATGATCAAGGCCACGGCGTGTGTTACGCAGAATTCTTCGCTTATCGACTTCTGTTTCGAGTTGTAGGGCCTGTTTGGCTGACGTCCAGACAATACTGTCTTTGTTTGCCACGAGATCCCTAAGTTTACGCTTGAAAGAGACAGGAGAGATCAATCCCCGCCCGTCGACATCAATCATTCTCGGATCGCTCTCGGCATCTGGATCGCCGTTTGGGTTGCTGTACCGCACTTCGATGACGAGCAGCCCTGTGCCCCGATTGAATGGTGCTTCATTACATTTGAGATTCGATTCCATAAATCAGCCCCCCTTATTTTCATTGTGATTTGAAACTTGATCATCTTCATCTTCTTTCTGTATCTTGGGAAGACCTGCGATATAACCCAATAGCAGTTCCGCGAGAAAAGTATCATCCACACTGCAACACTTCAATGCCGGTGCAAGTTCTGCTGCCAGTGGTTCCATTTCCCGTGCATACCGCAAGGCTTTTTTGATATCCCAACCCTTTTGTTGGTCACCCTTTTGTTTGCTCTCTATCAGAACCTTGACCCTATTTAGATCACGGGCCGCCTTCTTCGCCCATCCGGCGTATGGTTTCCAACGACGGCAAAGTACCGCGAGCGCCTTAGCCGGTGCACCTTGCGCCATTGTGAAGACTTGGTTGCCTAAAAGCGACGGTGGCACTGCCCCACCTCGGACATCTGCACAGTAGCCTGCATGTACTACGTCAGCTGCTGCCAGCAATTGACCGAGCCTGAACGCCGTTTCGTTCATATACACCTCCTTATTTCGGCTGAATTTATGTAGGATTACCCCAAGTAGCGTGACTGTCTGTAATGCTTCACGCATATCAAACTCTTTCATAACCGTATCCCGCCTGCCCCAAGATTCTGGTTTGTGTAGAACGTGTGCCACTCCAGCAAGTAAGGAAGCACGTCGGGAAAGCACGATCTGCAAAATGCGCTCAACTTGACGCCATGCGGAATTATAACCGTTTCCCACTGGATCGATAAAAAATCCCAACGCCCTATCTGCAGGCAAACCGACCTGCTCTTTTTTCTTGCCGTTCGGTCTCTTTCCACTATGCAAGAAGATTTGCTTGCTAAAGGCAACCAATCCCAGCGGTGCTATATGCGGTGGTAACATCCAATATGGCGTGCTCTCACCCTTTCGCCAGAAGGGCAATTTCAGCCACGGCGGCACGTTTCGTTCACCCGCAACCCATGTTTTAGCAGCGTGATGAATGTCGGCCACAGTCGGTGCACCAGCAAAGACGACCTTCCGATTGGCCCGGTCCACCTTTCGAATCACAATCAGCCTCACAGGCGTTTTATGAAAGTCGGCAACGACTTTCGCTCGTAAAGCTTCGATCAATCTCTCAGTTCTATTTTCAAATACTGCGATCGAGTTGGCAGTACCAGCAACTGAGTTGGCTGTTTCTTCGGAAAAATCCTCTTCTGCATCATTTTCTGCTACGACAGCGGTCATGGGAGCATCGAGAGCCTTTTCGACGAATGCGAGTAGCAAGTCGCTTTGTTTTGGTGCCTCACCGGGAAGTGCTCGCCATGTTTTTCCCTCTCGGTCTTTCATTGTAAGAGCCCGGAGTGCGGCATCCATGCGTTTTTCTGTCTCTATCCCCACTGGCATCGCCGCCACAGAAAAACGCCCATAGCGATCATTAGCTGGGATCTCCTTGTTTTTAGCAAACAGATATGTTTGACCCAGTCCAGCTGGTAGTTTTGGCTGATGGAAATTTCCGGATAATAGTTGACTTTCTAAACCCGTCAAACCACAGATGCCCCACTTCTGATTTTGCGTTTCATCATCGCTATAAATCTGTAGCGCCTCGCTTACAGGTGCAATCAAACTTTGATCTGTAATCGATAAAGAGAATCCTTCTGCCTCAAAGAGGAAAGCACCATCGCACATCCATTTGTTTTTAAATTTCTTGCCCACCAACAGATCAACAGCTATTTTTATCCAATCATCCTGAGCAGTTTGCCTAAGATTTTCAACAAGCGCTTTCGTCACGCCCTCTATCAATTGTTGAGGTGATTGATTGCAAGCGCGCAGGAAACGATCAATTGTAGCATACACTATGGCTGCATTTGTATTTTCAAGACTTCGAAGTTTTTTGTTTCGTTCTTGCAGTCGTCTTAGCAAAATTTTACCGGGCCAATCATTGAAGGCATCAGAATCATATTGGGCCTTTTCTACAAAAGAAAGCAACACCTCCCTTCGGTCGTTCTTCTTCGTAGAGAGGACCATTTCTCTCCACTCTTCCCCAACCGTGCAAGTCCAAAGAGGAAAACTGGGTTGGACGAAGGGGAAGCTATTGTGCTGGCCGTCACGTAGCGTCCAAGGCGAAACTTCGGGTGAAACTGGCCGGATACATGCCATGTGCCCCTTTTCGTCGAGTTGCACTAAAAGGGTTGATTTTCCCCCAGCATCTTTAACATCCGGATGCCGCAGGAATTTTTCAATATCCTTAGGCGGCGCTCCGCGTTCGACAACAAGAAGTTCATTAAGCATCTGTCTTCGCCTCCCGTATCATCACTGATATCCACTCTTTTGGAATATCGTATTTAAGAACACCATGCTCAATCTTGACATTCTGACGGAACCCCGGTTCATATAATCCGCTTAATGGATTGTCCCAAACCCCTAAAAGCATCGAAGAGATGTCCAGAGAAAGAGTTGTATCTACTTCAGTTCTTCCCTCACGAAATGACCCCCAATAGGAACAGGTAAACTCGCTCCAGCCAAGGCAGGGAGTGCGGAAGCATTCTCCACGCTTTAATCGACGCTCGAAAAGGTCCTTCAAGTGGTGCCTGGGATTATTTTGTCTTTTCCATGTTGAACTGAAGACAGCGCCATGCAGACGATAACAAACATCATATAAGATCGTAGCGAAAAACTGCATACTGCTGCCTCCGGGAGCAGTTCCCTTATTGAACAAATCACCCTTACGCAACGGACCTCCATAGTTTGTTGTGTATCGTTGAAAATGCACCCTGCCACCAGATTCGCCAACACGGCGACATATCTCGATCTTTGTCGGGCAGATCCATGCCGCCCCATCGGCAAAAAAAGCAATCGACTCGAACAAACCTTTTGCGGCCGACCAAGTCGGCGCGGGGTAACTCGTCGGCGTTCCTCCTGTATCCGGCCGCGCGAACATCGCCGCCGGACCGGCTACTTCCAAAACAACCTCATACGCTCTCATAAAAAACAGCTCCTTTCTCTTTAAATTTTAGTTCAAAGGGTGTCATCAGCCCCACCATCTCGGTGACATTTTTCAGGTGGTCCTCAAGGCGCTGCCAATTTTCCGGTTGTTGTCCGTCTTTGGAATGGGCATAGAATCTCTGACTCATCAGCAGTCTCCTGCTGCGATGGACTAAAGATCGTGAATGAGAACTAATATATGGATGCAAAAATAACGTTGGCGGGGTAATGAGATAAAGTTTAGACTTTTATGCTTTTATTGTCAAGCCCAAGTTGAACAGTTGTCAAAATATAAGATAACAATATTATAGACATACGAATACCCAAGAGGGCTTTCGCACAACATTTCGCTCTTTGTCATGATGGATTTGGGAATAAGCTTTCCCTTGTCGTCGGAAGGATGACCACGCTAGCAGCCTGGAAGATCTTCCCGCAGATGCCAGTTCACTTGGTCTGGACGGCGAGTTTTTTTCGTTTTCCTCAACTGTGATTTCCTGCTGAAACGATCCGGCGGATCCTGGAAAGTGCCGGTCATCGTCGAGGAAGGCAAGGTCAAGATCGGTTACGGCGGCAACTGAGGCGTCTGAAGAACGGACCGTCGGTCCCTTTGGAATTGTAAAAACGCCTCAAAGTCCGACATCGTTCGGGGGAGGAAAGTCGCTTCCGGATTCCTCCCTCTTTTTCATTCTGAAAGATCCGTAGAGAATCTCCGTCCTCCAAAAATCACTTTCACGACCGGACAAATATCAAGAACAAACACCTTTTCAATCCACGCGCCCGCGGGGGGCGCGACGCCAGAGCCTGTCGATAACCCTCCACCTGAGAATTTTCAATCCACGCGCCCGCGGGGGGCGACTCCAGGTGCTGCTTGAGGGCCACGCCTTCCTTGATTTTCAATCCACGCGCCCGCGGGGGGCGCGACAGTTTCTTGCTAAACTTTTGTGATAAAATAAAAACAACTAGTAAATGCGCGAACTCTTGATATTCCCTATCAATTTTATTCAGTTTTCAAAGATCAATATATAATAGGCAATAAATGCAATAAAATAACTCCGAGAAGGCCATTCGAAAAGTATGTCTGCATGGGGTTCGCGGAAGCCATCAGACAATCAGCGGTCCTTCCTAATCCAATGCTTTTTCAGCCCAGCGAGGAAGTCGGAGGCCCAATCTTCTCCGGAACGGATCAGAGGGCAAAGGGCCAGGTTTCTGTGGACATGGCAAACCGTCATGGTTTCATTTAAAGCCGCCTCTTTGACAGGGAAGGTCAAAAAGGGTATGAAAAAATCACATTCATCGGAGGGACAGGCCATGGCACGGGGGGACCAGATGGAGCGGCAGTGGCGGATTCTCCAGTTCATTCTCTCTTCCCACCGGGGGAAGACGGTCCGAGAACTGGAGGATTATTTCGAATATCATCCGAGGACGATATACCGGGACCTGGAGGCGCTCCAGCTTGCGGGCTTTCCCGTCTACCCGGAACGGGAGGACGGGGTGAACCGATGGAAGGCGGCGGGGAAAGGAAAAACCCTGCTTCTCCCCCTCCCTCTGACCTTACCTGAACTCATGGCCCTCTATTTCAGCCGGGATCTACTGAAATTTTTCCGGGACACGGTTTTCTTCGATTCCCTCGATTCCCTCTTCGAAAAAATCAGGGCCACTCTTCCCCCCGAATCCGTTGCCTTCCTGGGAAAGGTTCAGGAAACCCTCTTCGCCTCCCTGAAACCCTTTAAGTCTTATGGGCGGCACCGAAAGACCATCGAAATTCTTCAGAAGGCGGCCATCGAAAAACGGGCCGTCCGGATGGACTACTACACCATGAGCCGCCTCGACGAAACGAAACGGACCGTGGACCCTTACCGGATCTGTTTTCTCAACGACGCCTTCTATCTTATCGGGTTCTGCCATCTCCGGAAGGATGTGAGGACCTTCTCCCTGGATCGGATCTCGAACATCGAGACCACCGGGGCAACCTTCGTCATCCCCGGGGATTTCTGTCTTGAAGATTTTCGGAAAGCGAGTTTCGGCGTCCACCACGGGGAAGAGGTGAAGCGGGTGATAATCCGGTTCAACCCGCAGGCGGCGGGGTATATCCGGGAGAGGACCTGGCATGAAAGCCAGGCGATCACGAACGGGGAGGACGGCTCCCTCGTCCTGGAGATGGAGGTAGCGGGAACAAGCGAGGTGAAGTACTGGGTCCGCTCCTGGGGGGGCCATGCCGAGGTGCTGGAGCCGCCGGAACTCCGGGAGGAAGTTGCGGCGGAACTCCGGGAAACCCTGGCGCTTTACCGGCCCGCCATGGACCATTCCTGACAGACCGCGATGCCGCACCGGGGCCCTGACGGGCCGGGTACCGAAACCCGGGGGATGGCTTGTCTCCCCTATCTCTTAGAAAGGCTGGCCGGTGGAGAGCTTCACCGACCGCCAGAGGGATTCCTTCGGGTTGATCTTCTTCCTGCCGAGTTTGATAATATCCATGGGGAGATGGACGAAGAGGGAATTCCATTTTCCGATGATCACCCGTGTTTTCCCGGCCATGGCGGCGTGTACGGCGTTCTCGGCGAGAAAACCGCAGAAGACGGCATCCCCGGGGTTTGCCGGGACGGACCGGATGATGTAGCTGGGATCGATATACCGGACATTCACCTTCATGTTGATGGACTGAAAGTGCCCTTCGATGGTCTTCTTCAGAAACATTCCGATATCATGGAGCTTCCTGTTTCCCGAATCGTCGTAGGCCGCGGGTTCGTCGGCGAAGTATTTCTGCCCCGCCCCTTCCGCCACCACAATAAGGGCGTGGTCTCTTTTCCTGAGCCTTTCCTCCAGGGATTTAAGAAGTCCCGCCGATCCGTTGAACTCGAAATCGATCTCCGGGACGAGGACGTAATTCACGTCCTTCTGGGCCAGGGAAGCCTGGGAGGCGATGAATCCCGATTCCCGCCCCATGAGTTTGACGATCCCGATGCCGTTGGGCGTCCCACGGGCCTCGATATGAGCGCACCGGATCGATTCGACGGCCTCCGAAAAACTGGTCTCGAAACCGAAGGACTTGGAAATGAAGGGGATATCGTTGTCGATGGTCTTGGGGATGTTAAGGACTGCGATATGCAGCTCCCTCTTTTCGATTTCCTCGATGATGTTGAGTGCCCCCCGGACGGTTCCGTCGCCCCCGATGGTGAAGAGGATCTGAATTCCGTAATACTCAAGGCCGTCAACGATCATTTTCGCATCCGAATACCCCCGGGAGGTGCCCAGAACGGATCCCCCGAAGTTATGGATGTTTTCGACGTATTGAGGCGTGAGGCGGATCGGGTTCACCTTCTCATCCACATGAAGCCCCCGGTATCCGTACCGGATGCCGATGATGTCCGTCACCCGGTATTGATGATGGAGCTGCATGACCAGGGAATGGATCACGTTGTTCAGGCCGGGGCACAGGCCGCCGCAGGTGACGATGGCCGCCACCGTGTTTTCCGGCGCGAAGAAAATCCTCTCCCGGGGACCCGCCCGCTCCAGGGTGACGAGATCCTCCGACGCCATGGATTCTTTGACCCGGGAGTAGTTCACGTCATAAAGAATCCTCTCGTCATCCCCGACGAAATTGATGTTCTCCAGAGGGGAACGGAAGATGGGGTTTCCAATCGTTTTGATTTCGAAAGAAATATCCATTTAATGACTCCTGAAACGGGAAATAAACTCTCCTGCCCCCTCCGGCGGGTCACGAGGCACGGGAAACGGGTGATATTCAAGAAAATTATCGGTAAAAATATAAATATACTGTAGGGGAAATGCAACATTTTTAACAATTGAACTTTTCGATCCCACGGAAACAAATATCGTCCGAAACGGTTTACAGTTGGCCGATCTCCCGGTACAATGACCTTCCGGATCGAGAAGTCGATCTCGGAAATACCCCGTAAAAAAAGAACCCGGATCGAGAAAAGGAGAGGCTCTCATGAACACGATGTTCCAGATTTTCAGGATTGCCGGGCTGTTCAGCGCATCCTTTCTTCTGGTATCCTGCGCATCCATGATCGCGACGCAGAACGTCCCCGTGTCGACGAACCCGTCGGGCGCCCAGGTCTACGTGGACGGAAAACCGGGCTGCGTCACCCCCTGCGCCGTGGACCTCGCCCGGAACCAGGACCACCTTCTCACCTTCCAGAAAGAGGGATTCCGCCAGCAGGACGTGGCCGTCCGCCGGCAGCATCAGACGGAGATGTCCCTCCTGAACGCCATCAACTCGGGCGTGAACAGCGCCACATTCTTCAACAACCCCTCCTGGGGTCTGAGCAGCGCCGTCCAGTCCCTGACAGCCCAGCAGGCCACCGGCGAGGCCTATGTCCTGCTTCCTTCCACGGTGGCGGTCAATCTCGTCCCCGAGGGGGGGTTCCCCCGGAAAACGACCGAATCGGAAGCCGCCCGGAGCCTTCAAAGTGAGAGATCCCCTCTGGACCTCATGGACGGGACGGATGAACACATGCTCGAAACGGCCCTGGAAAGTTCAAAAACGGGGCAGCCCGCCGTGTGGACCAATGATCAGAGCGGGTACGCCTTCGCCGTGGAGCCGGAGGACGCGGAAAGGATGAACGGGTTTGTGACGAGATACTTCAGGGTCGGCGCCCGGAAAGATGGGGAGAACATCGCCGGCCGCTTCTCCGCCTACCGGGCGGGCCGGGGCGAATGGATCGTCGGGAAGCCCCCGGAGAGTCCCCTTTCATCGGCCACCACCGACACCCGGCCGGCCCCCGATCCCGCCGGCGCCGTCCGCGCCCTGGCGGAATCCCCCTGGCCTTCGGTGAAAAAGGACTGGACCGTCCAGGAGTCGAATAAATCGACAACGAACCGGAACCCCGACGGCTCCGTGACGACAAAAACAACGGAAAGTTCGACCAGGGTGGGGGTCAGCGTAAACCCCGGGGCGGCGGTCCTGGGCATTCTCGATGCCCTGAAGAGCCTTAAAAATCAGGATCAGGAATGAAAAAGCGGGCCGGCCCCCCGGGGTCGGTTTAAAATGAAAAGGGCTTTATAATAACGGGGGGGCAGGACGGGTGAAAACCGGTCCCGCCCCCTTTTCATTTACAGCATTTCCAGAACCGTCGCCATGGAAACCCCGCCGCCGCCGCAGATGGTGGCAAGCCCCAGGGTCTTCCCCCGTTTCTTCATGGCATGAAGGAGGGTCACCATGATCCGGCAGCCCGTCGATCCCACGGGATGGCCGAGGCCGATCCCGGAACCGTTGACGTTCGTCTTCTCCCGGGGCAGCCCCAGTTCCTTCTCCACCCCCAGGTACTGGGCGGCGAAAGCCTCGTTCAGCTCGATGAGTTCGAAATCCTCGAGTTTGTACCGGCCCTGGGCGAAGAGGTTCCGGACCGCCGGCACGGGGCTGAGGCCCATGACGGAGGGATGGCAGCCCCCGCGGCTCACGGCATTGATCCGGGCGATGGGCTTGAGGCCCAGTTCCTTCGCCTTGTCCGCCGACATGATGATCATGGCGCTTGCCCCGTCGTTGATCCCCGAAGCGTTCCCGGCGGTTACCTTGCCGATTTTGGGGAGGAAGGCCGGCGGTAGCTTGGACAGTTCATCCATGGTCAGTTTCGGGCGGTAGTGTTCGTCCTTGTCGAAAACGAGGGGGGGTTTCCCCTTCTTCTGGGGAATCTCGATGGGAACGATTTCCTCCCTGAAATCCCCTTCCAGGGTCGCCCGCTCCACGTTGTTATGGCTCCGCAGCGCCACCTCATCCATTTCCTGCCGGCTGATGTTGTACATCTGGCCCACCAGCTCCGCCGTGATCCCCATGATATAGGGTTTTCCCCGGTAGATGTCGATGATCGGCCCGTCCTTCACAGGCCCGTTTTCGGGACCCCGGATGACATAAGAGCCGGCGTGAAGAGCATGAATCAGCTCATCGGCCAGGACGGCGTCCTGAAAGCGGCAGCCCCACCGGGCCTTGGGCACGAAGTAGGCGGCGCCGGACATGTGCTCCATTCCGCCTGCCAGGATGACGTCCGCCATGCCCGCCTGGATCATGGCCATCCCGGAAAGAACGGCCTCCATGCCGGAGATGCACACCCGGTTGATGGTCACCGACGTCACCGTGTCGGGGATTCCCGCCAGAAGGGCGGCAATCCGGGCGACATTCAGGGTATCCCGGGGTTCGATGCAGTTCCCGAAGCGGATGTCATCGATCATGGCCGGGTCGATCCCCGCCCGTTTGATCGCTTCCTTCATGGCGACACTCCCCAGGGTGGCGCAGTCCAGGTTCTTCAGGGCACCACCGAATACGCCGATGGCCGTGCGGCATGCCGATACAATGACAACATCTCTCATGACCGTTGATTCCTCCTTTATTATTTCAAACGCTCAGGCCGGGGGATTTCCGCCTGCCGGTCGAGGCTCCCTGAGAGGGGCCGGGTCGAAGAGGAGCCCATGGACCGGAAAGCGGAAATCCGTACCGTCGATTTTATTTCAGGGATTGACGCAATTCCCGTTTCAGGATCTTCCCCGTGGGCGTCTTCGGGAGGGCGTCCATGAAGACCACCTTCTTGGGGCACTTGAAGGCCGCCAGCTCCTTCCGGCAGTGGGCGAAGACCTCTTCTTCCGTCATCTTCTGGCCCGCCTTGAGAACGATGACCGCCGTCACCTTCTCCACCCATTTGGGATCGGGCAGGCCGACGACGGCCACTTCCTGGACCCGCTTGTCCAGGTAGATGGCATCCTCAACCTCCCGGGTGGGGACGTTTTCCCCGCCCGTTTTGATCATGTCTTTCTTCCGGTCCACCACGGTGATGTACCGGTCTTCATCCATGACCCCCACGTCCCCGGAATGGAACCAGCCGCCCTTCATGGCCTCTTCCGTCTTCTCGGGGTCCTTGAAGTACATGATGAGGGCGTGCGGCCCCTTGCCGCAGATTTCCCCCGGGATGCCGGAATCGGAAATGGGCTTGTAGCCGTCGTCTTCCAGGCGGGTTTCCATGTTGAGGCCGCCCAGGCCGGCGGATCCGATCTTGGCGAGGGCGTCTTTCGCCTTGAGAATCGTGTGGTACGGGGCGAGTTCCGTCTGGCCGTAGTAGTTGTAGATCCTCGTCCCGGGGAATCTCTCCATGAGTTCCTTGAGAATTTCCAGGGGCATGATGGAAGCGCCGTAATAGCACTTCTTCAGGCTGGACAGGTCATACTTGGCGAAATCGGGATGGCGGAGCAGGCCGATCCAGACGGTGGGGGGCGCGAAGAACATGGTGGCCTTGAATTCGGCGATGCTCTTCAGGATCTGCCCCAGGTCCGGCATGATGAGGACGTTCGTCCCGCCGACCCAGAAGACGGGGTTCATGAAGACGTCCCGCTGGGCGCAGTGATAGATGGGCAGGGCGTTCACGTTGATGTCGTCCTCGTCGTACTGGCCGTCCACGATGGTCCCCATGTACTGGGCCATGAGGGCCTGGTTGCTGATGATGACGCCCTTGGGAAGGGCTTCCGTCCCGCTCGTGTAGGTCATCTGGCAGGGATCCTCGATGTGAAGGATCGCGTCCGGTTCCGTGGCGGGGTATTTCTTATACCAGGGCTCGAAATCCACGAATTTGTCGTTCACCGGCGGTTTTCCGGCCCCCTGGCGGGACCACATCCAGGTTTTTACCGTGGGCATGTCGTCCAGGACGTCCTTGACGAGGTCGAACAGGGCGTCTTCCACGATGAAGGCCTTGCTCTCCGAGTGGTTGATGCAGTATGAAATGTCCTTCCCCCGGAGGAGATAGTTGATGGCGAGATAAATAGCGCCGATCTTGGCACAGCCGATCCAGGTGACCACGTGGTCGATCGTGTTGTGGGCCAGGATGGCCACCCGGTCGTATTTTTTAACCCCCAGGTCGAGAAGGCCGTTGGCCACCCGGTTGCACTCCTCTTCGAGCTGGGCGTAGGTCAGAGTCCGGTCCTTGAAAATCAGGGCCGGTTTGTCGGGGTAATGATAGGCGCTCCGGCGGATCATATCGCCGATGACCCAGCGGTTCACCTTGTTGTAACGGTTCATCAGGAATTCAAGATTATCCTTGTTGATGACCTGGTAACGCTTCTTCTCCTCTTCCGTCAATGACTTCCAGGATGCTGACATGCGCCGTTCCCTCCTTATATGTGCGCCTTGTTCGACTTCCATCTCCCCTGAAGGCCTTCCCGGCGGATATGCATCCCTTGGGATTTCATCCCCGCCGGAATGGCCGGAGTCCAGAGGAGGCCTAAAACCCTTTTTTTATTTCGACTGGAGGACCCTCCCGATGGTGAGGATTTCCGCTTCCTTCGTTCCCTCGTAGAGTTCCAGGATCTTGGCGTCCCGGTACCACTTCTGCACGGAATACTCGTCAATGTACCCGTAGCCCCCGTGAAGCTCCACGGCGTTGTTGGCGCAGAACACCGCCGTCTGCCCGCTGTAGAACTTCGCCATCGCCGCCAGGTGGTAGTCCGGACGGCCCGCGTCGATGAGCCACGCCGACTTGTACACCAGACCCCGGAGCGCCTCGATCATGATGGCCATCTCCGAAAGCTTCTTCGCCGACAGCTGGAAGGACCCCAGGGGCGCCCCGAAGGCCGTCCGCTCCTTGCAATACTTGATCGCCGTCTCCAGGCACGCCTCGGACAGCCCCAGCCCCTGGCCGGCCACCATCACCCGCGTCGTATCGAAAAAATGCATGAGCTGCAGAAATCCCCGGCCCTCCTTCCCCACCAGGTTCGCCTGAGGCACCCGGACTTCCTCGAAGGCGATCTCCGCCGTGTCGCTCGACCGGATCCCCATCTTCCCCCGGATCTTGTTTCGCGTGATCCCCTTCGAATCCGCCGGCACGATGATGAGGCTGAAGCTCATGTGCTTCTTCTGGTCCGGGTTCGTGATGCACTGGGCCACCATGAAATCGCACACCGTCCCGTTGGTGATGAACATCTTGTTCCCCGTGATCACGTAATCGTCCCCGTCCTTCACCGCCTTCGTCCGGTACCCCGCCACGTCCGTCCCCGCGTTCGGCTCCGTGAACGCCCCGGCGCTCACCCACTCCCCGCCGCACACCGGCGGCAGGTACTTCCGCTTCTGCTCCTCCGTCCCGTACTGAAATATGGACTCGCATCCGAAACAGGCCGCCACCACGTTCAGCCCGATCCCCATGTCCACCTTCGACAGCTCCTCCGTGATCAGCGTGTTCCCCAGGATCCCCACGCCGGCGCCGCCGTACGCCTCGGGTATCCACGCCCCCACCAGGCCGTTCTCCGCCGCCTTCTTCCTCACTTCCGGCGTGTACTTCTCGTGCTCGTCGCACTCCTTCGACAACGGCGGAAACTCCGTCGAGGCAAACTTGTACGCCATATCCTTCAGCATCCTCAATTCTTCAGTCAGTTCGTAATCCATGCCTTTTCTCCTTTTCGCATCTGGCACCGGGCATCCGCCGGCGCGCCGACCGGGATGGCCGTTTTATATTTATCACGAAAATCGCTTCATCCCTTCTTCGTGTAGTCGTAGACGCCCTTGCCGGTCTTCCGGCCGTAGCGGCCCGCCCGGACGAGCTGCACCAGAAGCGGCGCCGGGCGGTACTTGTCCCCCAGCTCCCGGTGAAGGCCGTTCACCACGTGCAGCAGCGTCTCCAGGCCCACCAGGTCCGAAAGCGCCAGGGGACCGATGGGATGGTTGCACCCCAGAACCATTCCCTTGTCGATGTCCTCCGCCGTCGCAATCCCCTCGCCCAGAGAGAAAAACGCCTCGTTCAGCATGACGCACAGAATGCGGTTCACCGCAAACGCCGGGGCCTCCTTCACGACGATCATGTCCTTCCCGATCTTCTTCCCCCACGCCTTGGCCATCTCCAGCGTCTCATCCGACGTCTCGTACCCCCGGATGATCTCCAACAGCTTCATCACCGGAACGGGATTGAAAAAATGCGTCCCGATGAACCGCTCCGGACGCTTCGTCATCGCCGCCATCTCCGTGATGCTCAGTCCCGACGTGTTCGTGAAAAACAGGCAGTGGTCCGGAACGATCGTCTCCAGCTCACGGAAGACCTTCTTCTTCACCTCCATGACCTCGATGATCACTTCCACCACCACGTCCACGCCCGTGGCCGCCTCCTTCAAATCCACGCAGGGCTTGATCCGGCCTAAAATCGCCTCCATCTCCTCCTTCGTCCGCTTCCCCTTCTCCACGTCCCGGGACAGATTCTTCCGGATCGTGTTCATCCCTCCGTCCACAAAACGCTGCTCGATGTCCCGCATCCGGACCTCGTATCCCGCCTGGGCGCAGACCTGGGTGATCCCGCTCCCCATAAGCCCCGCTCCCAATACGCAGACCTTCTGGATTTCCATGTGCCGCCTCCTTTCATTATTTAATCACTATTCATAATGGGAATTTCAGACAATTTCCACTAAAAAAACCATTGCTTATTCAGCCAGTGCATTTTCTTCGCTTCCTCAAGGAGTTCGTCCCTGAAATCCGGATGAGCGAGGTTCGTAATGGCCAGAACCCTCTCGGGAATGGAAAGGCCCTTCAGGTAGGCCACGCCGTATTCGGTGACGAGGTAGGACACATCCACCCGGGGGACCGTGACGATTTCGCCGGGGGGGATGGTGGGTTTGACCCGGGATTTAAGGTTTCCCTGGCTGTCCCGGTAGGTGGCATGGAAGGCCAGGATGGATTTGTTCCCCGGATATCCCATGGGGGGCTGGCCCTTCGTGGTCCGGTAATAGGCCCCCCGGACAAAGGCGAGCTGGCCGCCCGTCCCGGAATACTGGGCGGGGCCGATGGACTCGGAACTGACCTGTCCCTGGAGGTCGACGCCCAGACAGGCGTTGATGGAGATGAGATCCCGGTTGAGGGAGATGATATTGGGATCGTTGGTGAATTCCACGGGATACATGGCCAGCGCCGGGTTATGGTCGAGCCAGTCATAGAGTTTCCGGCTGCCGATGGCGAAGGCCCAGACGATCTTCTCGGGGATGAAGGTTTTCTTCTTCCCCGTGATGAGGCCCGACTCGTGAAGCTCCACGATGGCCTCCGTCACCATTTCCGTGTGGATCCCGATATCCTTCGCCCCGCTGTCGGCGAGGAGCCGCAGGACCGTGTCGGGAAGACCGCCGATGCCGATCTGGAGGCAGGGCCCGTCCTTGGGAATGAGATCGGCGATGAGTCCGGCGATCTTCTTGTCCGTCTCCGTCGCCGTGGGCGAGGGAATGGCGATCATTTTGTCTTTGGTGTTCTCGATGACGTAATCCACGTCGGAAAGATGGATGCACTCGTCGTAGCCCCCGCAGCACCAGGGCATGTCCTGGATGATCTCGACCACCTTGATTTTCGCCTTGTCGAAAACGGCCTTCTTGAAGTTGCACAGGGGACCGAAGTTGAAATACCCGTGCCTGTCCATGGGAGTCACCGTCTGAACGGCGATGTCCACGTCGATGTCCTCCCGGTAATACCGGGCGGTCTCGCCGAAATTATAGGGGATATGGGTCCCCCGGTTTTCCGCCAGGTACTTCCTCGTCAATCCTAAAATATGCCAGTTGCCCATCCAGAAGCTTTTCCCCTCCGGATCCTTCTCCATGACCTCGAAAGGCGCCAGATGACCCAGGGTCCGGACCTTGATCCCCTTCAGTTCCCCCACGCGCTTCGCCAGAGCCCGGTCGAATTCCCGGGGGGGCTGGATGGTCCCGTAATCGACCCACATGCCGTCTTTGACCAGGGCCGCCACCTGTTCCGCCGCCGCCAATTTGCCACCGTATTTCGACATCCACGAACCTCCTTATTTTATTCCACCACGCCTTCGGAGAAACGCCTCCGGCCGGATGGATGAGCATTCCCCGCTTTTTCCGGACAACTCTACTTAGGAAGGTCGGACGGACAAGGCAATATGAAAAGAATGTTTATGAAACGTTTACTTTTAATACAGGTTATCGAAGGGAAAGGAGATGGACCCTGAGATTGGATTTCTTCCTGTTCAGACCCATTTTCTTCCGGATATGGTGGCGGTGGATTTCGATGGTTGCCGGGGAGACATGCATGAATTCGGCAATTTCCTTGGTGGTCTTTCCCTCCCGGACCAGGTCGGCGATCTGGAATTCCGTGGGGGTCAGGTTCAGCTCCCGGGAGGACATCCTTCGGGCATAGGGGGCCACGATATCCCGGAGATGGGATTCAAGAATGGCGAGACAGGTCGAGTCGGCCGGCCCGAGAGAACTTTTCTTCAACCTTTCCACATAGGGCATGGCGAGTTTTTCCACGCTTGAAAGAAGTTTCTCCTCCAGTTCCACTTTATCCTCCTCCCGCCGCTTCAGCAGAACCCGGAGGGCGGCGTTCACTTCTTCCAGCTCATGGGTCTTCTCCTCCAGTTCCCGCTCCCGCCGTTTCAGGATTTCCTCCGCTTTTTTCCTCTCCGTAATGTCGGCAAAGGAGGCGACGCTCTTCTTTGTCCCCGGAATCATGGAAATGGTGATGAGCACCTCCCGGACGTTCTCCCCGCGGTCGAGAAGCCTGAACTCGTAATTCCGGGGCGCCGACCGGGGATCGATCCTCCGGCGCCGATGGTAGTCGAGCATCATGGGCACATCCTTTTCGTGAACGAATTCGGTCCAGCTCCGCTTCCCCTCCCAGTAGGCCTTCGGAGCCCCCGACAGTTTCTCGAACTCGCTGTTCACCAGGGTCACCGTCGTGTCCTCCTCCACGATGATGGTCGCCGTCCCCGTGGTCTCGAATATCGTCCGGTACCGGTCCTCCGACTCCCGGATCTTCTCCTCCGCCTCACGCCGTTCAGAAATGTCGGCGAAGGAGGCGACGCTCCTCTTCGTCCCCGGAATCATGGAAATGGTGATGAGCACCTCCCGGACGTTCCCCCCGCGGTCGAGGAGGCTGAACTCATAATTCCGGGGCACCCCGAAAGGATTGATTCTCCGGCGCCGATGGTAGTCGAGCATCATCCGCACATCCTTCTCGTGGACAAACTCGGTCCAGCTCCGCTTCCCCTCCCAGTATTCCTTCGGGGCCCCCGAAAGCTTCTCGAACTCGCTGTTCACCAGGGTCACCGTCGTGTCCTCCTCCACGATGATGGTCGCCGTCCCCGTGGTCTCGAATATCGTCCGGTAGAGGGTTTCCGACTCCCGGAGCTTCTCTTCCGCTTCCATCCGGTCGGTAATGTCCATGGAACTCCCCAGAAGAGCGGGCCGTCCCTGGAACGACAGCGGGGTGACCGTTTCCATGATCCAACGGACCAGGCCCTGCTTGGTAATAATCCGGAAGACATAGGGAGAATTCCGCTCCCCCTGGAGCATGGCCCGGGCATCGGTTTTGATCCGGATCCGGTCCTCGGGATGGACCACGCTGTCCGCCTTGATCCCGAGAAGTTCGTCCATGCCGTATCCCGCATAGGAGGCCGCTTTTTCGTTCACGAACTGGAATCTGCCGTCCTGGACCAGATAAATCCCCGCAAAGGATTTTTCCGTGAGGGTCTTCAGCATCTGCTCCCGTTCGCGATCCTGTTTCCCCTTCCGTTCATGAATCATGTTCTGAATCTCCCGTGAGATGTTTTTCCGCCTGTACCGGCCCGGGTTCGTAAAGCTCCTTAAAGCCAGGCGCCCGAATCCCGAGGAACGAGACGTACTGATCGGTGCATCGCCGTGACGAGGGACGAAGGGCAACACGGCCTTTGGACTTTTTATGAAGCCGTCAAGGCTTCAGAACATACCGCTGCTCCTCCCGCGGCACGTACCAGCGGATGAAATTGTACCCGATCCCGATGGGTGCGGGCTCGATGCCGAGAAACCGGCTGCTGATGATGGGAAGGGCATCGGGAACATAAAGAAACGTGTAGGGCTGGTCTTCCGCCAGGATCTCCTGAAACCGGTCATAGTATTTCTTCCGCTCTTCCTGGTCGAAGGTGCTTCTCCCTTTTTCCAGAAGTTCGTCCACCTCGGGGTTCTGATAAGAGATGAAATTCAGTTCCCCCGGTTTCGTCTTGCTCGAATGCCAGACGTCATAGGGATCGGGGTCCATGGTGATGGTCCAGCCCAGGATCGTGGCGTCGAATCTTCCCTTATTGATAAAATCGTTGATGAAGGCCGCCCACTCGATGATCCGGATCTTCACCTCCATGCCGATGTCGGCGAGGCGTCGCTGAATGATCTCGGCGCACTTGGCCCGGACCTCGTTGCCCTGGTTGGTGACGATCTCGAAAACGAAAGGCCTTCCGTCCCGGTCGATTTTCCCGTCTCCGTCGGTGTCCCGCCATCCCGCCTCGGCAAGAAGAGACCGGGCCCCCTTGGGATCGTAGGGATATCGCTTCACATCGGGATTCCAGGCCCAGGTCCCGGGCTTGATGGGTCCCGTGGCCACCTGCCCCAGGCCAAGCAGAACCCCCTCGATGATTTCCTCCTTGTTCACGGCATGGGAAATCGCCTGCCGGACCCTTCGATCCTGAAACAGAGGGTTCTTCAGGTTATACCCGAGATAGGTATATGAAAATGAAAGATACCGGTATTTATTGTAGTTCTTTTTAAAAAGGGCATTCTCCGTCTGCCTCGCGTATTGGAGAGGGGTCAGGTTCATCTGGTCGATTCCCCCTGCCCGGAGTTCGAGAAACATGGTGGAAAGATCGGGGATGACCCGCATGATGTACCCGTCCAGGAAGGGCCTCCCCTCGAAATAATCGGGATTGGAGGCCAGAACGATTTTTGCCCCCGTGACCCATTCCCTGAACAGGAAGGGTCCCGTCCCGACGGGATGCCGGGTCAGGGGGGACTTTGTGATGTCCCTGCCTTCCAAGAGATGCCGGGGCAGAATGGCCGCGCCCCAGCTCGCCAGGGCGGGGGCGAAGGGTTTTTCATAGGAAACCCGGAAAGTGTGAGGATCCAGGGCCTCGGCTTTTTTAACATTCAGGAAATCTCCGGCATAGGCCGTGGGCGTGGCGGGATCGATGGTCACCCGGTAGGTGTAAAGAACATCGTCCGCCGTAAACGGCTTTCCGTCATGCCAGCGGACATTTTTTCGGAGATGAAAGGTGATCGCGAGCCCGTCGGGGGAGATGTCCCAGGATTCCGCGAGGTCTCCCACGAGGTTCAGATCCCTGTCGTACTTGACGAGTCCGTTGAAAACGAGGCGGGAAATCCCGTGGGAGGACGAATCGGTGGAAAGAATGGGGATGAGGTTGGAAGCGTCCCCGATGGAACCTTCGATGAGAAGGTCCCCGCAGGCGGGAACGGCCGCCGGGGTCTCCCTTTGCTGTTTCCCTTCTTCCGGAGATCCCCCTCCGCATCCGGAAAGACATACCATAAGGAGAGCAACCCCCCGCAGGAGCCTGAATCGTTTCTTCATCCGCACCGGACCTCAAGAATCCTTTTCCCGGAATGGTCCCCGGAAGCGTATGGGAGATTTTTATAGCACAGATCCCGGGGGAATTCTCCTTTTCCTTGCCAGGAGGCGTCCCTCCGGGGTATTGTTGGCGGGAAAACAGGCCGGGCCGACAAAAGACGTCTTTGAAGGGTCAGCCGCCTGAAGGTCGCCGCCCGGGGAAGTTTCGTCTCGACGCCGTCAAGAAGGCAAATTGACGTTGTGCGGCGTAAGCCGGAGCGTCAGTCCCGTAAAAAGAACCACGGCTCGCCTTTGCCGATGGAGTATGAAACAAGCATGGACATCGTCACCGCCTGCAATCTCGATTGCCCCGACGCCTGTTCCCTTCGAATCTCCGTGGATCCGCGAGGAGAACTTCGGATCAGGGGAAACCCCGATCACCCCTTCACCCGGGGGTTCACCTGCCGGAAGATCCATAACTATCCCCGCCGTCTTCGGCATCCGGAACGGATCCGGACGCCCCTGCTCCGACGGAAGGGGGGATGGGAACCTCTTTCCTGGGACGAGGCCCTGAACCTCTGTGCCGAGAAAATTCAAATTCTCCGTGAAGAGCCGGCAGCCATCCTCCACCTTCATGGGGAGGGCGCCAAGGGCGTCCTCAAGGCGGCCCCATCGCTCTTCTTCGGCCTCCTCGGCGCAAGCACGACCCGGGGAACGCTCTGCGACAGTGCCGGGATCGCCGCCTCCATCGACGATTTCGGCGCTCTCGACATGAACGACATCGACGATCTGGCAAACGCCCGGGGAATCGTCAACTGGGGGAAGGATCTTTCCCGGACCTCCGTTCATACCGCCTTCCTCGTCCGCGAAGCCCGGAAAAAGGGCGCGAAGGTCCTGACCATCTCTCCCGGCGGGGACGGTAACGGCTCTTTTTCCGACGAGGTCATCCGCCTCCGGCCCGGTACGGACCGTTTTCTCGCTGCGGCGGTCCTCCGGCTGTTCATGGACCGGGACGGCTTCGATCCGATGCTCCTGGAAAGGTCGAAGAATAGCGAAGGTCTGGGAAAAATACTCCGGGATCATCCCGTGGAAAGCCTGGCGGCGGCGTGCGACGTTCCGTGCCGGGATGCAAAGCGGCTCTTTTCCTTCTACAGGAAGCACCGGCCCCTCGCCACCCTCATCGGGTGGGGTCTCCAGCGGTACCGCTTCGGAGGAGAAAACGTCCGGTGGATCAACGGGCTCGCCTTCCTCTCCGGCAACGTGGGAATATCGGGGGGCGGAAGCTATTTCAACATTTCTTCCGGGAGAAATTTCAACCTCGACTGGGCCCGTTCCTTCGACTCCCGAAACATCCGAAAACTGCTCCTGCCGAAAATCGGCGAGGAGATCCTGGAAGCCGTCGATCCCGCCGTCAAAATGATCTGGGTAAACGGTTTCAACGTGGTCAATCAGGCACCCGACTCCGCCGTCATCACCCGGGCCTTCGCGAAAGTGGACTTCAAAGTCGTTGTGGACGCCTTCATGACCGACACGGCGGGGCTGGCGGACCTCCTCCTGCCCTGCGCCCTCAATTTCGAGCAGGAAGACATCGTCGGTTCTTATCTCCACAACTATGTCCAGTACGCCCGGCCCGTCGTTCCCCCGCCGGAAGGATGCCGGGACGACTTCACCATCCTCGCGGAATTGGGGAAAAGGCTCGTCCCCCCCGTTCTTCTCCCTCCCCGGGAGAAATGCCTCCGCCGTTCTCTCCAGTCACCCTCCCTCGGCATTTCCCTGGAAGACCTGAAGGAGAGGGGATTCGCCCGGGCTGCAAGAAGGGCTGTGGCCTTCGAAGGCCTGAATTTCGCCCACCCCGACAAAAAATACCGCCTCCCGGAAATCCTCCACGAAGACCCCCCGCCGCCGCCCGACTACCCCCTGATCCTCCTTTCCCTGATCCGCGGCGACGCCATCCACTCCCAGATCCTCCCGGAGGACCAGGAGGGGGACCTTCCCATCCTTTACATCAGCCGGAACTGCCCCAACCGTCCGGATCGGGGCCTGAGCGACGCCCTCCATCTCGTATCACCCGCGGGGAGGTTACCCGTCCGCATCCGCGTGCTGGACGATCTCCACCCCCGGGTCGTTCTCTACCGCCGGGGAGACTGGATCCGGTTCGGCGGCGGCATCAACCGGCTCATATCGGCCCTGCCGACGGACTTGGGCGACGGTACGGCCTATTACAGTCAGCATGTCCGTCTCGAAACCGGCTGAATTGACGGGTCACGCACCGTTTCCATCGGCATGGCAAAGGGTCTTCTATTGACAGGCGCCTCATTTTCAACTAAATACTGAAGGAATTGTTCAAAACATTGAAGGTCCTTCAGAGGCCAGGCATCCGAATCCCGGGAAGTACGGCGTACCGGCCGGCACGCCGCAATGACAAGGGACAGGGAGCAACGCAGCCCGTGGACTTTATACGAAATCGTCAAAAATCAAGGGTCTGTTCGAGAACCCGACGGAGGGAAAAACCCTGTGAGTGAAGCATGGGCCGTATCCACCATCGACCTGACCGGCCATTTCCGCGGTAATCTTTTCGAAATGATCCTCAATGCCGGCCCCATGGTTCAGATCGTTCTTCTTCTCCTTCTCTTCTTCTCCATCGTTTCCTGGGCCATCATCCTGATGAAATACCGGATCCTGAGAAAGACAAGAAGGGAAAACCGGATGTTTCTCGAAATATACATGAAGGGAAGCCGGTTCTCCGACATTTTTCTCGAATCCCGGAAATTCCGGTATTCCACCATTGCCGAAGTATTCCGGGCGGGATACACCGAACTGGGGAAGACGGCCAAGGCCATCAAGGAATCGGGGGCCGCGGGAGAAGGAGGGGACCCTCTTCCCTCCGTGGAACTCCAGGGGCTGGACAACGTGGTCCGGAGCCTGAACCGGGCCTGTGACTCCGAAACCGGCAGGCTTGAGGCGTCTCTCGCTTTTCTGGCCACGACGGGCAGTTCCACACCCTTCATCGGACTTTTCGGAACGGTATGGGGCATCATGAACGCTTTTCGAGGCATCGGCGCCAAGGGCTCGGCCACCCTCGCCGTGGTGGCGCCGGGAATCTCGGAGGCCCTCATCGCCACGGCGGCGGGACTTGCAGCCGCCATCCCCGCGGTCATATTCTATAATTACTTCGTCAACCAGGTCCGGGGCATGGGGCAGGAAACGGAGCATTTCGCCTCGGAATTTCTGAATATCATCGAACGGTCTTCTCTGAAAAGCACCTGACCATCATGAGACGATTGAGCAGACCCTTTCGAGAGGGATCGAAGCCCCTGTCAGAAATCAATGTGACGCCCCTTGTGGACGTTATTCTCGTCCTCCTCATTATTTTCATGGTCACCGCCCCCATGCTTCAGATGGGAATCGATGTCAACCTGCCGAAGATAAAGGCGAAAACAATAGATGTAACGGAAGAAAAGGTGGTCCTGACCGTCAAAGCGAAAGAGGAGATCTTCATCAACAACTACAAGGCGACCCTTTCGGACCTGAAATCCAGGCTGGAAAGCATTTTTGCCAGCCGTATCGACCGGGAAGTCTTCATGCGGGCGGATGAACAGGTGCCCTATGGATTCGTCGTCAAGGTCATGGCGGAGGTCCGCAAGGCGGGTGTGGACAGACTCGGCATGATCACCGAACCGCCGGGGGAAGGCCGATGACGTTTTCGTTTCGTTCCGTTCCCGGGGACCGCCGGGATGGAATGTCTCTGAACAGCATGGTGATCCTGTCTTTTCTCCTCCACGCGCTCATTCTGTCGATTCTGTTCCTGTCCCCCTCCCTGCCTGCCGCAAAATGGACATTCGGTCCCGTCTACACGGTGGACCTCGTCAGTTTCCCCGCCAGACTGCTGGAGCAGAAATCGGCCATCGCCTCCACGGAAAAGATTTTTACCCTGGACCGCAATGTCCACTCCACGGCATTCAGGAAAAAGTCCGAGCCCTCTTCCCTGACCCCGGAAAAAAGACCGGAAGCGATAAAGAAGCCGGACCTTTCCCCGGTTGACGACGCCATCCGGAACCTCGAGAAGAAGATTCAATCCCCCCGATCTTCGGCGAGAGCGGAAGATCGGGTCTCTCCCCAGGGCACCCTGGAAATCTCTGGAAACATGAGAATTTATTATGCCATGATCTGGTCCAAGATCAAAGACCAATGGGCCCTTCCCGAAGGCATTCTCCCCGGCGACGACTTCGAGGCCGTTGTCGGGGTAAAGATCCGCAAGGACGGCACCGTATACGACATCTTCTTTGAAAAACCATCGGGAAATCGGTATTTTGACGAATCGGTTCTCAAAGCGATCAAGAAGGCGAGCCCCTTTCCGGAGTTTCCCGAATCGCTGAGGGAAGAAACACTCGATATGGGGATCCGGTTCCTGTCATCGGAAATGTCATAGCAAATTTCGAACAAAAGCAGGACGGCTGTTATCCCCATGATGAAAAGAACCGGTTTGGTCGTTTGTTTTTTACTCTCCATTCTCTATCTGCCCTTACCCGCGCCCGGAAAGGTGTACATAGACATTCTCTCGCCGGCTTTCCAGAAATTCCCCATCGCCCTTCCCGATTTCATCCCTCTCGACGGTGCAGACAGGGAAACCCCCCTTCTTGTCGAGATTCCCGGCCGCCTGTCCGATGCGCTTGGAATGACTGGTTTTTTTCGTACCATCGACAGGAAAGCCTACTTTGAATCTTCCCAGACCCCGGAAGAGGAGGTCCGTTTTTCCGACTGGCGGGTCATCGGCGCGGAGTTTCTCGTGAAGGGCGGGGTTCTGCAGGACGGGGATACTCTTTCCATCGAGTTCAGGCTCTATGACGTGGTGGAAGGGAAACTGCTCGCGGGGAAAAGATACACCGGCAAAAAGGGAGACGAGAAAACCATGGTGTACCGTTTCGCCGGTGAAATTCTCGAAGCCCTGACGGGCAGCCGGGGCGTCTTCGATACGGAAATCGCCTTTACGGGAAAAAAGAACCGTGTTTCGGAAATATACACCATTGAATTCGACGGCTCCAACTTTCGAAAAAGGACGAACAACGGGACCATCACCCTTCTTTCCCGGTGGTCCGTCGACGGATCGAAAATCGCCTATACGGCCTACACCCGGGGAAATCCCGATCTGTACCTTCTTAACCTGCCCACGGGGGAAACGAAACGCCTCCGCCATGAACGGGGGTTGAACCTGACGGGGGGATGGTCGCCCGACGGCAGGAAAATGCTTGTCGTTTCAAGCCGGGATGGAAATGAGGAAATCTACACCCTCGAAGTGGATACGGGAAGTTTCGTCCGGCTGACCAACGACCCCGCTATCGATGTTTCCCCGACCTGGTCTTCCGATGGAAAGCAGATCGCCTTCGTATCCAATCGTTCGGGTTCCCCCCAGATCTTCATCATGGACGAGGATGGAAGCCGCGTCAGAAGGGCCACATTCCAGGGGAGCTACAATACATCCCCGGCCTGGTCGCCCGCCGGTTCAAGGATCGCCTACGAGGGCAGAACGGGAGGTCAATTCCAGATATTCACCATGGACGTAAACGGCGGGAACACGACCCAGCTGACCTATGAAGACGGGGGAGCCGAGTCCCCCGCCTGGTCGCCTGACGGCCGGTTCATCGCCTTTCAGGGAAAGAAGAACGGCCGCGGCAGTATCTGCGTGATCAATGCCAACGGTCTGAACCTTCGGGTCCTCTACGGGGGGGCGGACCTGGATGCCGTTTCCCCCGCCTGGTCGCCCCATTTAAATTTGTATTGACCTTTTTTCTCTCGATATGTTTTAATTCGTCCCATCGTGAGATTTACCGAGTGCATCAAAATAAAGGAGGAACATCCATGAGGAAGTGCAATTTATTCCGGGGGGCCTTACTGATCATCCTTTGTCTTGCCGTTGCCCTGGTCTTCGGTTGCGGAAAGAAACCCGTCATGAAGGAAGAGATGGGGGTCATCGTCAAGGAACCCGTACAGGAAAAGGCCGAGACGGCCGTGCCGTCGGAGACGGCCATTCAGGAGGAACGCCTTAAGGAAAAGGAGAGACAGGAAAAGGAACGGGTCATCCAGGAGGCGGCCTCCTTTACGGACATTTATTTTGAATTCGACCAGTACGATCTCACCGCCGCCGCCCGGGAAACCCTGAAGCAGCATGCCGACTGGCTCCTCGCCAATCCCGGTTTCGATGTTCTCGTGGAGGGACATTGCGATGAAAGGGGGACGGCGGAGTACAACCTGGCGCTCGGTGAGCGGCGGGCCGGCGCCGCCAGGGACTATCTCCTCAGTTTAGGGATGGAGGCCGGGCGGGTCACGACGATCAGTTACGGCGAAGAGCTTCCCCTCGACCCGTCCCATGACGAGGCCGCGTGGGCTAAAAACCGGCGGGCCCATTTCGTCGTCACTCCGTCGAAATAACCCGGGAGGGGGGGTCGGTCTTGAGAAAAGCTTTCCCATGGCTTCTTCTGTTCTGGGTGGTTCTCCTGGGGTGCGCCTCCAGCCGGGACCTTCAGGTGTCCACCCAGATTCTGAACATGAAAATATCGACCCTGGAGCAGGAAGTCAAAACTTCCGGGGAGACGGCGGACGAACTCCGGAAAAGACTCGACAAACTGGAGGAGGGGACGAAGTCCGTCCAGAGGAGCCAGGCGGACCTTGGCGCCGACATGACGGTCCTGAGAACGGAAATCCAGCGTATCAGGGGCTCCATGGAGGAAATGCAGGAAACCCTGAAATCCGTCAGAGGGGAAACGGCCTCGAAGGACAGTGCTTCAAAATTGGAAGACCTGAGCCTCCGCATTCAATACATGGAAGATTTTCTCGGTATCGGCAGGCCCGGAGGCCACCCGGCCGGAACCGTGGAACCGGCTTCTCCGGGAGCGGCCGCGATGCCGCCTCCGCAGGGGATACCGGATCGGGAAAAGGCTTACAACGAAGCCTACGAAGCTTTCAAAACAGGTAAATATGCCGGTGCCCGGAACCTTTTCGAGAAGTTTCTTTCCGCTTACGGGAAATCGGAATACGGGGACAACGCCCAATTCTGGATCGGTGAGTGTTATTATTTCGAAAAGGACTACGAGAGGGCCATCCTGGAATACGAGAAAGTCATCACCAATTACCCCAAGGGAAACAAGGTCGCCAACGCCCTGCTGAAACAGGGCCTGGCCTTTCTCGAATTGGGAGACAAGAACAGCAGCCGGCTCCTTCTCGAGAGGGTCATCCTGGAACATCCCAACACAAGCCCGGCGAGGATCGCCAAAATAAAACTCTCATCGATCAATTAGCTTCCCCTTCCGGAGGGGGTGCGGATCCGTCAAGCCACCGGAGTTCCGCGCCCCGGGGAACAGGAAGGTCAAAGATGTCCTCCGGCAGGGTGAAAGCGCGCTCCAGGCCGCGGAGGCGGATGGTCGAGAAAAGGACCACCGGTTCCTTGACGGTGATGGCGATCCCGCCTGGGAATTCCCCGCCCCCCTCCACCGGTACGGCTTCCCGGAAGTCGACCTGAAAGGGGGGATGACCATTCCATCCCCCCGTCTCATATCGCGTCAGTCTTTTTTTCTCCAGATCGATCCAGAGCGTCTGGATTTTATTTCCTTCTAAAAAGGCATCGGTCCTGTAAAGGGCCCCTTCCCAGGCGGCGGCATACCGGAGACGGGGATCCTCCCAGCCCGGGGGAAGGCCCATGAGGAGGGAAACAACGTCGGGAACGGTCAGATAAAGACGGAAAAGGGCGTAAAGGTTCGGCGCCGTGGGCCGTCCGACGAGAAAAAGGTTCTCTTCCGGAAAATAAGCCTTGAGAAGCCGGGCATCCGCCGTCAGGAACAGGTCGGGGGTCCCCATGAGGGGAAGGGCCTCGATGCGGAGAGAATCGGGATATTTCATCACCAGCGCGGCGGACCGGAAATACTTTCCTTCGGGAATCTCCAGGGAAATTTTCGCCGTGGCCCTGAAACCCTCTTTCGGGGGATTTCCGAACAGTTGCCCCAGGACTTTTTCCGGCGGGGGCGGAAGTTCCCTTCGGGGGGGTACCGTTTCCCGGGAGAGGGCACATCCGAAAATAAGACAGACCGCCATAAGGAGAAAAGGGATTTTCACCGCCCGAACGGGAAACGCCAAGGAGTTAAGGTGAACTCTTTTTTTTCTGAACATTCACGAGACGATCGATCTTTTTTTTCAGTTCTTCCGAGTCGGGATTTTCTTTCAGGGCCTCCCGATAGAGGCGGAGAGACTCCTTCCGTTTTCCCAGGGCCTCATAGACATCCCCTAAATGCTCCGCGATGGTGGGATCTTCCGGAAGGATCCGGTGGGCCTTCTCGAGATGGGAAACGGCGAGATCGGGCCTGTTTTTGCGGAAATACACCCATCCTAAACTGTCCATGATGTAACCGTTCTCCGGTTTCAGCTCCAGAGCCTTCCGGACGAGCCCTTCCGCTTCGTCCAGGCGGATGCCCCGGTCCGCCAGGCCGTACCCGATAAAATTCAGGGCCTCGGCATGGTCCGGCTCCATCTCCAGGATTCTCCGCATTTCCAGGATACTTTCTTCAAAACGTCCCGTTTTCTCACAGAGGACACCGAGCCGATAGCGCATCTCCACGTTCCCGGGATGAACCTTCAATCCCTCGAGGAGCGTGATTTCCGCTTCCTCAAGCGTCCCCCGTTCCTCATGGAGTGTCGCCAGGGCGTTGTAAAGAGCCGCGTCCTGTTTCGATTCCAGGGCTTCCAGCAGCAGGGCGACCGCTTCGTCCATCCGGCTGTCTTCTTTGAGAAGCACGGCCATGTGAACCCGTGAATTGCCGAACAATCCCGACGATGGAGATATGAGGGAATACTGTTCCAGGGCCTGACGGGACTTCCCCTGCTTTTCACAGGTCGAAGCGAGGAAATACCGGGCCGTATCTTCCTCCGGATTTTCATCGACGAGTTCCCGAAAGAGGGTTTCTCCTTCCCCGTACTGTTTGCCCTGGAAGAACAGGGCAATGCCGAGGGCCAGCCGCACCTGCCGGTTGTCCGGGGTCCTTTTCAGGACTTTCCTGAATTCCACGATGGCCTCTTCATAACGGTCCTGTTCGAAAAACATGCGTCCCAGGCGAAACTGTATATCGGCCCGGTCGGGATCGTCATGGAGCATTCTCTCATAGATTTCGGCGGCTTTTTCATATTCCCTCCGTTCCTCATAGAGGGCCGCCAGTTCGATCAGGGCAGGCTCATAGCCGGGATCGATCTCCAGGGATTTCAGATAATAAGCTTCGGCCCGATCCTCCCGTTTCATTTCCCGGTACAAACGGGCCAGGGCGTGAATTCCCGGGACATGATCGGGCGTCACGGCAAGAAGGCGATTCAGGGTATCAATGGCTTTTTCGTATTCTCCCCTCTCCCGGTAGACGAGACTCAGATACTGATAGGCTTTGTCCTTATCCCGGTCAAGAGCGATGATCCTTTCATATTCAGCGACGGCTCGATCGTATTCCTTGTCATGGACGAAAAGACCGGCCAGAAGAAAACGGTTATCGGCGTTGTCCGGGCCGGCCAGAAGGGACTTTTCCAGGATTTCGATGGCCCCGGCAATGTTCCCTTTTTTCAAGTAAAGATTGGCGAGCTCGCCGGCCAGGTAGGAAGATTTCGGGTCGAGGGCAAAGGCCGCTTCGAAGGCCCCGAGGGCCCCTTCCGTGTTGCCTTGAAGATTTTCAAGGACGCCCCGGGAATAATAATAGTAGGCGTTTCCCCTGGATTCTCCTTCCAGCTTCCCCTCCTGACCCCCTGCATGGATCCGCAGGTGGGTGCAACCGGTCAAGACGAAGACCGTCAGGGCGATGAGGAGTATGAAAAGTCGGGGAAATATTCTACATGCCATAATGGATAAACTCACAAGCCGTCGAAAAATGTTCATTTTCCGATGGCTTTGTAAAAAGCTCCGGAGGCCAGTTGCCCGAATCCCGAGGAACGAGACGTACTGAACGGTACGTCGCAGGGACGAGGGATGAAGGGCAACGCAGCCTATGGACTTTTTACAAAGCCGTCATTCATGATTCCCGCTTCACGACAGAGGAAACGCGAACAAAGCGGATACCCGCCTTCTCGAGTTTTGGAATCATATCCTTCAGAAGATCCACCGTGTTCCGGTAGGGATGGCCGATGAGGACGAGTTCCGTCCAGTACGCCCGCCTTTCCAGAAGCCGATCAAAAACCTCCCGGGTTCCCTCCCGTAAACTCCCATTGTCGATAAAGGCATCCCGGACGGCGAAAGGCAGATCGACCCGGCGGGCTTTTTCCCCGCCCCTGGAATTTCCCGTGGTGAGACTGTCGACAAAAAACAGCCCTCTTTTTTTCAGGCGGCGAAAAACCATCTCGAGGCGTTCACCGTCTTCCATGAATAAAGAACCCATGTGATTGTTCACACCCACCGCGCCGGGTACGGCTTCCAGGTTTTTCTCAAGCTCTCCGATCACTTCTTCCCCGGTCATGGTGCACAGAAGCGTTCCCTCCCCGGAATCGGTCCGGGGATAATCCCGGGGCTCCATGGGAAGGTGGAGAAGAATTTCCCTGTTCTCCTTCCGGGCGAGCAAAGCGACGTCCCTCGAATATGGGCAGTGCGGCAGAATGGCCAGGGCGACGGGAACGGGAAGATCCAGGATTTCCCTGGCCACATCGAGGTCGTATCCGATGTCGTCAATGATCAGGGCGACCCGGTTCACCCCGTCTTTCCGCCGGTCGCGATCCGGCGGTTCCTGCTTCCGGATCGTTTTCTTTCCGGCGGGCTTTTCGACCTTCGCCGGTGCGGCTTTCCACTCCTTCTCCCACAGCACGTAACCGGCAATCACGGCGAGAAGCAGCACGGGAATAAGCAGGAGGATAACAAAGCGGAACGGTTTGGTCCGTGCTTTTTTCCTCTTCACCGGGTCTTCATGCCTTCAAAGACGCTCCAGCTCTTCAGGAGGTCGACGGCATATTTGAGCTGGTTGTCCCACTTTTTCATCGACCCTTCTCCCTCAGCAGCCTTCGAACCTCCCGACTCGCCGGGCAGGTGGCCTTCCAGGTCCTTTTCCTGGAGTATCGTCTCCTTCTCGTCCGGACCGTTCTTTTCCTTACGATCCAGTTCCACGAGGATATCCGGCATGATACCCGTCGCCTGGATGGACGTGCCGTTCGGCGTATAATACTTGGCGGTCGTCAATTTCAGGGCCGACCCGTCATTCAGGGGAATGACCGCCTGCACGGACCCCTTTCCGAAGGTCTGGGCTCCCACGAGAAGGGCCCGGCCGTTGTCGCGAAGGGCGCCGGCCACGATTTCCGAAGCGCTCGCCGAGCCCCGGTTGATGAGAACGACCATGGGACAGGGCAATTCGTCCCCATCGTCCTGAGCCTCATAGGATTTTTCGGTGGATGGGATCCGGCCCTTGGTGGAAACGATCTTCCCATCCTTCAGGAAAACATCGGAAACACGGACCGCCTGGTCCAGCAGTCCCCCGGGATTGTTTCTCAGGTCCACGACAAGGCCCTTCAACGGGTCCTTTTTCAAGATCATTTCCTTCAGGGCCTTCACGACTTCATCCAGGGTGTTCTCATTGAAGGAAGAAATGCGGAGATAACCGATGTCGCCGTCCATGCGCTCGTATCTGACGCTCCGGACTTTGATGATATCCCGGATGATGGCATAATCCTTGGGCTTAGCCAGTCCTTCCCTCATGATGGAAATGGTCACCTCGGATCCCCGGGGCCCGCGAAGCTTCTGGACGGCCTCCATGATATTCATGCCCCGGGTGGATTTCCCTTCGATGGCCACGATCTGGTCGTCCGCCTTGATCCCGGCAATAAAGGCGGGGGTATCCTCAATGGGGGAAACCACGGTGAGGACGTCGTTCTTTATCGTTATTTCTATCCCCAGACCGCCGAAGACGCCTTTCGTATCCACCTGCAGTTCCCGGTACATCTCCGGGGACAGATAGACACTGTGGGGATCGAGGGAACTGATCATCCCCTGGATGGCTCCCTCCATGACCTTTTTCGGTTCGATTTCCTCGACGTAGTTATTCTCGATAATATCGAGTATCTCGTTAAATGTCTTGAGATTCTTGTACATTCCCTGATCCCCCGCCGTGGAGGCGGGCACCGTGCCGGACCCCACAATCCCCCAGAGCAGTATCAGGGCGAGAAGACCCAAAAGGGCTCCCTTCATCATGATCCTTCGTTTCATCGATTCCTCCAAAGGTCCTTGTGAATATTGCATCATACACTCTATGAGGGAAGCTTTCCAATATTTTCTATGAAAGAGGCCTCCCTCAAGGCATGTGAGGGAGGCTGACCCTCCGTTCCGGGTGATACCGTTTTTCCAGGTAGCGGGCCACGAAGCTCATGCCGTAACAGCAGGTAAAATAAAGGAAGGCGATGGTGGTGTATATCTCGAAGGGATAAATCATGAGACGATTGTTGATGGTCTGGGCAACGGTCGTCAATTCGAACACACCGATGATGTAGGCGAGGGAAGTATCCTTGAAAAGAGATATGAATTGGCCGACGAAGGCGGGGATCATCATCTTGAGGGCCTGGGGGAGAACGATGAACCGCATGGTCTTCCCGTACGAAAGTCCCGACGCCTGGGCCGCTTCGATCTGACCGCCGGGAATGGCGGTGACGCCCGCCCGGACGATTTCGGCGATATAGGCGCCGGAAAAAAGGGTGAAGGCGATGGCGGCACTCCAGAAAACGTTGATCTGCATGCCCGTCACAATGGGAGAAAAGAAATACACCCAGAAAATGACCATGATGAGGGGGTTTCCCCGGATGGTTTCAATGTAGAGAACGCTCATCGTACTGATCACCGGGTTTTGGCTCAACCGGCCGAGGCCGAAAAATAGTCCGATGAAAAAACTGGTCACAAGGGCGATGGCGGCGAGAAGGACGCTCAGGCCAAGACCGCCGAGGCCGAAAAGGATTTCCCCCTTGCCGCCCTGGGGGAACATCCACAGGAGAAGCTGGGGGAGATTGTCCCAGATGACTTTCCAGTTGAATGAAACAAGGGCATAGGCGAGAATTCCCGCCAGGCCGACAAAGACCAGGAAAGACAGGGCCTTGCCGAAGAGGACCAGACCCCGGGTCAGAAAATCAAAAAACCGTTCCCCGGCGGAGGCATAGATCCCCTCTTCCCTGGAGGGATTTTCTTCCCGCCGCCGATCCCGGAGCCAGGAAAGAACACGGCCGCCCGCCCGGAAGATTTCTGTCACGGGGCGCACGGCCATGCCTAAAAAGCGGTCAAAGACATTGAGATCCTTTTCACCGCCGATTTTCAAATGGTGATTGATGCTGTTCATGACGAAGGAAATGGAAAGGGAAAGGCCGAGATAGATGAGGGAAGCGGCCGACGTGGCTTCAAAGCCACGGAAGGTGAAGGATTCGATCTGCTGGGACTGCCAGCAGAGCTCCGCCACACCGATGGTCATGGCGAGGGAGGAGTTTTTCATGTTGTTCAGAAACTCGCTCCCCAAAGGCGGAATGATGACCCGGAAGGCCTGGGGAAGGATCACGAACCGGAGCATCTGAAACCGCGAAAGACCGGAAGAAGCGGCCGCCTCCACATTCCCGTGGGGGATGGCCTGGATTCCCGCCCGTACGATCTCGGCGACGAAGGAGGCCGTATAGATCCCGAGCCCCACCGTGGCCGCCCAGAACTCGAAATTATGATCGTTCAGAAAAAGGCGCATCCCCTCCGGAAGCCCCATGGGAAAGGCGAAATACCAGAAAAAAAGCTGGACCAGAAGGGGGGTGTTCCGGAAGAATTCGACGTAGGCCGTGGACAGGTAATAGGCGGGTTTGAAAGGAGACAGCCGGGCGATGCCGAGAAGCGTCCCGAGAACAAGAGAGATGCCTGTGCTGATAAGGGAAATCTTGATTGTCAGGAGAAGGCCCCGGAGGAGCCAGAGCCCGAAGATCTCATGGTAGGTGGGGTTGACCTCGTACAGGACGGCCCAGTGAAAATCATAATCGAACCGGGCATAGCGGAAGACAAGGTAGAAAAAGAGGATAATCCCCGCCACCGAGGCGATCTGGTGAAGGATGTATTTCGACCTGGACATGGTTTTCAATCGGTTCCGGTATATTTCATCAGGGGCTCAAAAAACTGCGGCCTCATTGCCTGAGGCCGCAGCGATACCGTCATGACCTTAATCGATGCACCCTTACGGCCACATCTCGATCTTTTCCGTCATGGGGAAGTAGTAGGGGGTGTCCGGTCCATACCATTTGTTGTAGATATTCATGTAGGCCCCGTCCTGCCACATGTCCTGAAGGGCAAAGTTGATGGCATCCCGCCAGGCGCTGTCGTTCTCGGGAACACCGATGCCGTAAGGTTCGTCGCTGAAGAACTCACCCACGAGTTCGTACTGGCCCGGTTCCTTGGCGGCATAGCCTAAAAGAATAGTGCTGTCCGTGGTCCATCCGGCCACCTTGTCCTGTTTCAGAGCCAGGAAGCAGGAAGGTTCGTCCTGGAAGCTGATGACATGCTTTTCCGCCTCCTTGTCGCCCAGGCGCTTCAGGAGATTGACGGCATTCTTTTCACTCGTCGTTCCCTGCATGGAGGCCAGCCGCTTCCCGACAAAATCCTCCAGCTTCCGGAATTTCCCCTTTTTTGCCATGACTTTCTGGCCGTCAAAAAAATAGGTGATGGAAAAATCAATCGTCCGGTCCCGTTCCCGCTTGTGGGTCATGTTGGCGATGCTCATGTCGATCCTCCCGGACGTCAGGAAGGAAATACGGGTCTTGTTGTTCAATTTCACTCTTTCCAGCTTGAGGTCTTTCCCCATGTACCCGCCGATCCTTTTGATCACTTCTTCGGCGATGTCCACGTCAAAACCCACCCACTCGTTCTTGTCGTTGAAGTAGGCGGCGGGAATGCTGTTGTACATGAGGCCGACCTGGGCCACCCCCGCGCTTTTGACACGATCATAGACCGGACCGGCAAAAGCGATGGACGCCGCCGCGAATAGGACCAGAAGAATCACCAGAAAACCGACTCCCACACCTTTGTTTCTCATCCCTTCTTCTCCTTCCTGATCATGATTTGACGGGGCGAAGGCGATTTCCACCCGCACCCGACGAACGCCTGAAAAGTCACAAAATAAACATTTATCTCGGACGGTTTTGCAAAAAGCTCCGGAGGCCCGTTGCCCGAACCCCGGGAAACGAAGCGTACCTTACCGGCAGGCCCCTTTGAGGGGAATGGGGGGCAAAGAAGCCGTCAATGACTGAGAATCTTGCTGAGGAACAGCTTCGTCCTCTCGTGTTTCGGACTGGAAAAGAACGTAAGAGGGGGGGCACTCTCAACGAGCTGCCCCTCATCCATGAAAATCACCCGGTTCGCCACTTCCCTGGCAAACCCCATCTCGTGGGTGACCACGACCATGGTCATCCCTTCCCGGGCCAGGGTCTTCATCACGTCCAGGACCTCGTTGATCATCTCGGGATCGAGGGCCGACGTGGGCTCATCGAAAAGCATGATCTTGGGGCGCATCGCAAGCCCCCGCGCGATGGCCACCCTCTGCTGCTGCCCGCCGGAAAGCTGCCCGGGGTAGGCATGGGCCTTTTCCACGATGTCCACCTTTTTCAGGAGTTCGAAGGCTAATTTTTCCGCTTCTTCCTTTTTCTGTTTCCGGACCTGAACGGGGGCCAGGGTGATGTTTTCAAGAGCCGTCATGTGCGGGTAGAGGTTGAACTGCTGAAAGACGAAACCGATTTCCTCCCGGAGGCGGCGGAGATTGACTTTTGTGTCGTGGATGGGCATGCCGTCCACGAGGATCTCCCCCTTCTGAATCGGTTCCAGCTTATTGATGCACCGGATGAGGGTGCTCTTCCCGGACCCGCTCGGCCCGCAGATGACCACCACTTCGCCGGTCTCGATATGAAGGCTCACCTGGTTCAGGACATGAAGATCGCCGAACCACTTATGAACATCCCTGAAATGAATCATGAAGGAAGGAATCTCCCGATCCTTGTCTTCTTTTCCCCCGTCCCGGGGGGGGGCAAACCGATTTTAGAAGGACAATATCACAAGATCCGTCAAGTTCAAAGAGTCCCTCTTTTTCGGGGACGTCGCGCCCCCTTCATCGATTCAGGAGTCCCCGGATTTCCTCCCGGAGGGCTTTTATCCTGGCCAGGTCCTCTCCGGAAAACCGGTCTCCCTTCTCCGACCGGACCTTCGCCCGCAGACCCGCCACAGCCTCCTCCAGGCTCCCGAAGGCCTCCATGGCCTCCTGTCGACGGGTATCGGGCACCGCCTCCGCGGGCCTTCCCGGCCCCTCCTTTTTCCGGGGTGCCAGTTCGAGGGTCTCCCGGAAAACGGGAATATGGACATCCACGGAAAACTTCTCCCGAACCGATTCCGCAAAGGCTTCACTGGCGGTCTTTTCACCGTGAACCAGAAAAACCCGGGGCATGGACGGGGAAAAATGACCGATCCATTCGAGAAGTTCATCCCGGTCGGCATGGGCTGAAAAACCGCCGATGGTGAAAACCTTCGCACGGACGGCGATGGGCTCTCCGAAAAGCTTCACGGTCTTTTCTCCGTCCACGATCCTCCGTCCCGTCGTCCCCTGGGCCTGGAATCCCACGATGACGATGCTCGCCCCCGGACGCCAGAGATTGTGTTTCAGGTGGTGCTTGATCCGCCCCGCCGTGCACATTCCGTTGGCGGAGATGACGATGGCCGGTCCCTTTTTCTCGTTGATGGCCATGGATTCCACCGTGGACGAGGTGAACCTGAGAGTGGGCATGGAGAAGGGATCCAACCCCTGCTCGACGATGGCCCTCGCTTCCTCGTCATAATACGGCTTGTTCTTCCGGAAAATTTCCGTGGCTTTGATGGCCAGGGGGCTGTCAAGATACACCGGGATTTCCGGGATTTCCCCCCGCCGGTAGAATTCCGCCAGGATGTAAAGCATTTCCTGAGTCCGTTCCACCGCAAAGGCCGGGATGATCACCTTTTCCCCGTTGGCCACGGCATAGCGGATGGCTTCGAGGAATTCCCTCTTGCTGTCGTCCAGGTTGCGATGAAGACGGTTCCCATAGGTGGTTTCAATGAAAAGATAATCGGCATCGTCGATTTCATGGGCATCCTTCACGATGAGCTGATTTTTCCTTCCCAGGTCACCGGAAAAGACAACCTTGACATCCCGGTCACCGTCCCTGACCCAGAGTTCCAGGATCGAGGACCCGAGGATGTGACCGGCGTTCCGGAGGCGGGCCCGGAGCACCGGTTCGATCTCGATGATCCTGTCCCGTTCAACGGGACGAAAATATTTCAGACTTTCCTCCGCATCCCCGAGGGTATAAAGGGGTTCGACCTTCTTCTTCCCCTGGCGGGCCCGCTTCCTCGTCTGCCAGGCGGCATCCATTTCCTGGACATGGGCCGAATCGAGAAGCATGATCTGGCAGAGTTCCGCCGTCGGCGGTGAGGTGATGATCTCCCCCCGGAAGCCGTCTCTGACGAGTTTTGGAATCCTGCCGCTGTGGTCGATGTGGGCATGGGTGAGAAAGAGGGCTTCGATCTCCGCGGGATCGAAATCCCAATCCCTCCAGTTTCTCTCTTCCGTCTGCCTCCCTCCCTGAAAAAGGCCGCAATCCACGAGAAATTTCCGCTTTCCCGCTTCCACGAGAAAGCAGGAACCGGTAACGGTTTCAGCAGCACCGAGGCAGGATACGCGGATCATGAGTCACCCCTTTCATGGTTTTTCCGTGCTCCCGACCTATAACACAGTTTTCCCGGGAGCGCACTGGCAAATCCGGCCTAAAAGAAACGAACCCCCCGGATCCCCTTTTTCTTTTCAAGGGCCCTGAAAACCATCTCGGCACAGGAAATGTCCTGAACGGCAAGACCGGTGGAATCGAAAAGAGTGACCTCCTTCCGGGACGTTCTTCCCTTCTTTCTTCCGGCAACGATCTCTCCGAGAGACCCATGAATACTTCTTTCCGTGATGCCCCCCCCGGCCACGGGAACGTTGATCTCACCGCTGTGGGAAGCCTGGGCCCAGTCGTCGATCACGATTTCAGCCCTTTTCACCAGGTCGGTGAAAATTTCCTGTTTTCCCGCCGCATCGGCGCCGATGGCATTGATATGGGTCCCCGGCGAGACCCGACGGACAAGCGGTTTCCGTGAGGGTGTCGTGGTCACCACGAGGTCGACCCCTTCCGTCACGGCATCGATATCTTCCGACACCTCCACGTCCAACCCGTAAGTTCTCCGGACCCACCGGGAAAACCGGGGGGCGAGAAGATCTTCGGGAAGGTATTTCCATACCCGGATTTGTTCCAGTTTCCGGACTTCCAGGAGACAGGCGAGCTGCGTTCTCGCCTGGACCCCGCATCCCACGAATCCGGCGCTTCGGGCATCCTTCCGGCTCAGGTACTTCGCCGCCACGGCACCGGCGGCCCCCGTCCGGAGGCTCGTCAGAACCGTACCGTCCAGAACGGCCAGGGGAAACCCCGTCCCCGGATCCACCAGGACGATGAGGGCCATCACCGTGGGCAGACCCCTTTTGGCGTTCCCGGTGTGAACGTTCACGCTTTTGATCCCCGCCATGTTAAATCCCTGCCCGTGAATGTAAGCGGGCATGGAGCGGAGGTCCCCCTCGGGAAAGTACAGATAGCTCTTCGGGGGCATGTCGGTCTCCCCAAGGCCATGGGCCCGAAAGGCCCGCTCCACCGTTTCGTTGGCCAGGGCGGGTGTCAGGACCCTGCCGATGTCTTTTCCGGTGATAATCAGCGTTTTCATTCTTCTCTCCCTCCTTTCGAAGAAAATTCCTTCTCTTCTCCCACCACGACCCGTGCATCCTCGTCATGGGCATTCTTCCCTACCGCCGGGGACATGGCTTCACGGACAGGAAGACGACCCTCCCGGAAAAAAGGGCCGCCCCTAAGATGGCGAGGTTCATGCGGAGCCGGAACTGAATGGATTCCTTTCCCATGGGACCCGAAGAAAAAATGATCAGCGGTGCCGGAGGAACATCGGGAGGCCGCCCCGGAGAAGGGAGGAACCGCCCGTATGAATAAACCGTATTTTCTGGCTGTTACGGTTTCGTCAATCCTGATGGGAGAAAAACCCGATGAGGGCCAGGACGATGATGGCGATTCCAAAACCGAAATACAGGGCGATAAAGGAATAGCCCATCTTTTCAATGGCCGGTCCCAGCTGCGCCCGGTTCGCCAGGTATCCCCAGTACAGGGTGAAGGTCAGGTTGATGAGAAGGGCCAGGCGGACCCACCCGAAAAGCAGGGACAGGGTGCTGAGAAGGAGAAGAAGCCCTACCTGAAAAAGGGGAATGGCAATAGACGTTGTCTGAAGAAAATGAAGGAATTCCAAAGTCATTCCCCGGCTTTTTCCTCTACCGCCCCTGTCTCGGGCTCCCCTTTCGCCGCGGGAGCCTCCTCTTCCGTCATCGTGTTTCGATAGCTTTTCATGTCTTTGGCCACCTGACGGGCCGAATACTCGGAACCCAGAAAAACCACGGCCAGGAGAAAAAACAGGACGCCGAAGATCGTCCAGGCCTTCTTCGCCTCGATGCCATGAATTTCCACCGTCGCCGCGACGACAAGATAAAGCATCCAGAGGATCCCCGCCAGGCTTCCCAGATAGGGAACGATTCCGAGGAGGGTTGCCGCCGGCGTGATGGCGGATGCATAGGCCACACAGCGGTACGCCGTCTCGTAGGATTCCTCGGACCCTATGATTCTCCAGAGGATGAAGAACACGCCGGCACCGATAAAACTGAACAGGGCGAAGATCGCGGGAACAACGGCGAAGGAAAGAAGAAAGGAAAGGAAGTGGAAGCCCCCGAAGAAAACAGAAAAGACGCCGCCGATAAGAGCCACGATCACAGCCATGGAAACCAGAAAGACGAGGGGGTCCAGGAATCCCCCCGTTCGATTCATCCGCCGATAGAAGTCCAGGGGATTGCGGATGACCGAGGACATGGTTCCCGAAATCTCCCGACAGCGTCCGATCATTATTTCCTGAACCCCTTCAAGCCTCATCCATCCCCTCCGGGAACCCTGTTGTCATGACCCGTCAATGCCGCCGAGCCCTAACTTCTTGTAGAGGATTCCCCCTTTTTTTTCAAGCTTTTCCCTTCTCTTGAAAGAATATTGCTTTACTTTTCCAATCCTGCGGCGATAAGGTTTTTCCGGGAGGATATCTCCCCGATCATCATCAAGGAGGTGATTCATGAAAGATGAAAGATATTCCCGAATCATTCTGACCGTCTGCCTGCTGGCCTTGTCCCTTGGGGGAAGCGGGTGCGCCGACAATTTCGCAGCCCGGCTCGCCCCGCATTATCTGGACAAGAGCGCCGTGACCGAGGTGGATATGGCCATGACCCTCCCTCAGGCCATGGCCATCCAGAAAAATTATGTGGCGGAACTTGAAAAAACGATGGGTCCCGTCGTAGGCTACAAGGCGGGTCTGACCAACGCGGCCGTCCAGAAAAGCTTCGGGGTGACCCACCCTCTCAGGGGAACGCTCCTTGAAAAGATGCTCCTTCCATCGGGAACGGTCCTCCCGGCCGATTTCGGGGCCCGGCCGCTCAGCGAAGGAGACCTCATTCTTCGAGTGAAGGATAACGGCATCAACGAAGCCGGAACCCCCGCGGAAGTCCTCGGACATATCGACGCGGCCATTCCGTTCATCGAACTCCCCGATCTTCTTTACGGAAAGGAGATCAAGATCAACGGTCCCCTTCTTGCAGCGGTCAACGTCGCGGCACGGTACGGGGTCACGGGCGATCCCATTTCCGTGGAGGACACCCCCGAATGGTTCGACAGGCTGGCCTCCTTCAAGCTCGAAATTCTCGATGAAAAAGGAATGGTCCTCGCATCCGGGGAGGGGAAGAACGTTCTCGACCACCCGCTCAACGTCACCCTCTGGATCAAGGATTCCCTGAACGCCGACGGCATAAGACTGAAAAAAGGCGATCTCCTGTCCATGGGAACGATCACCAAGCTCATGCCCACCCGGCCGGACACGACCGTAAAGGCACGGTACACCGGGCTCGATCCGAAAGGACCCGTGGAAATCGAGGTCCGATTCAAGTAAGACCCCCGGTCACACGGGCAGGCGCCTTCGACGGTCCTGCCCGTTTCCCGTTCTCTTTCTTATCGGAAATCCCCGAAACGCTCCCGTCAGCCTGCCAGCCCGGAGGAAATCAGGGCGGCAATCCCCTTGCGGACGATCATGACGGCAATGGCAGCCAGAAGGAGAGAAGAAATCTTGGAAAGGATCTTCGCACCCGATTTTCCCAGAAACCGGTTGATCAGGGGGGAAAACCTGAAGAGCAGGCCCGCCAGGAAAATATTCGTCACGATGGCCCCGGCGGTATTCCAGAATCCGTATTGATTGAGAAGCAGAACGGATGTGGTGAGGAGGGCGGGCCCCGCGATGAGGGGAACCCCCAGGGGAACGGCCCCCAGGCTTTCCGGATCCACCTGGCGGCGGAGTTTCTCCGTGGTGATCAGGTCGGTCATGGAAATGACGAAAAGGAGAATGCCGCCGGCCACCATGAAATCGGCCACGGTGATCCCCAGAAGCCGCAGGACGGCCGTCCCCACGGCCAGGAAAAGCAGGGCCACGGCCGCGGCCGTGAGCACCGACTGGTAGACGACCCTCCGGACAACGGGAGGATCGATCCCTTCCGTCAGGGAGAGAAACATGGGGAGAACCCCGACGGCATCCACGGCCACGAAAAGAGGAACAAAACAAAGCCAGAAAGACTTCACTTCACCCCTCCTTTTATCCCTCCCGCTTCTTCCCGACGACTCCGTGAAAAGTCCACCGCCCGCATGGCCCTTCCGCCCCCATCATGGCAGCGCACCGGCCGGGACGAACGCCTCTTTCTCCACCCGAAAAGGGCTACGGGTCGTTCTCCGGAAAGGCCCCGCTGCGCTTCCGGTCCCGGAGTTCCGCCAGCTTGCCCTTGTTCCAGCTGGAAACCCTTGAGAAATAACCGGTGATCCGCGTAATGCCCTCCACGGCTCCCGATTCGCAGAAGGGACACGATTCGATAAGCCCCCGGGTCGTCCGGCCGCAGGAAAAGCAGGTGGTGAAATCAGGGGAGAAGGCAAGCATCCGGGACTCTGTTTTCTTAAAAGCCTCCCTCACGAAGGCCACCAGGGCTTCGGTGGAGGGTCGTTTTTCCCCCAGCCAGAGATGGGTCATGGTCCCGCCGTCCATGAAGGGGTGATAGGCCCCCTCCAGACGGACCCGTTCCATGGGAGAAACGGCGGCGGCTCCATCGAGGCAGGTGGAATTGGTGTAATAGACCGCCCCCGTGGAGATGTCCCCCTTGACGTAACGGCCCGAGAGGGGAGAAAAGTGCTTCAGATCAAGCCGGGCGAACCGGTAGGCCGTCGTCTCCGCCGGGGATTGAACCAGGGCAAAGGGCATCCTGTGCCGCTTTGCCGCTTCACCGATCTGTTTTCTCATGGCGGAAATCACTTCCAGGCCGAATTTCCAGGAAGCCTCGGATTCATGGAGGCCCGTTCCCCGGTGGACCCGGACCAGTTCATTCAGCCCGACCATGCCGATGAGGAAGGAACCCTGCCCCCGGTCGATAAAAGGCCTGTCATCGAGCCGCATGTCGAAGAGGGAGAGGGGACCCTCGTTTCCCAGGGAAAAAAGACGGTCCATGAAGGCTTTCTTCTGGACATGGGCCTGGATGACCAGATCCAGGATATCCGAAATGAGAGAAAAAAGCCGGGAATCGTCCCCCCCGGCCCGATATCCCAGCCTGGGAAGGTTGATGGAAATGTTCTGGATGACCGCCCGGCGCAGCTGCCAGGCCTCCGGTCCCCGGACCGGCCCTTCCCCGTCCGTCAGGTATCCGCATTCGGAAAGATTCACCCCTCCCCCCCGGTCGAAAGCGAAGAGAGGATTCCCCCTTTCAGCGGCCACATCGCACACCCGGTGGAGGAGGTTTTCATGCCCCGCCGCCCGGAAGAACGGTTCCGACAGGTGAACCACCGGCCGTGGAAAAACAAAGGGCTGTCCCCGGGAATCCCCCTCCCGGAAAACATTCAGGATGGCTTCGGCGAACTGGAGGGCCTCGGGGAGGCATTGTTCATAAGTCCCTCCCGTTTCCTTCCCCCCGGGACCGATCACCCGGGCTTTTTCCAGATGGGGGGGCACGGAGCCGTAAAGGTGGATATCCGTGAAGATCGTCTGCCCCCCCCGGGCCACCGCCTGCTGGGCGAACTCATAGACGAGCATCTGGGCCAGCTGGCGGATCTCCCTTTTTTCCAGGCCTTTCAGGTAAGGGGCGAAAAGAAGATTTACCGCATCCCAGACGACGGCACCGGACAGACTCCCCTGGAGGGCGGCGGAAAAGCGCATCATGTGTGCGATGAGAACCTCCCCGTGTTTCGCCGGGGAGGCCGAGGCCAGGGCGTTGGGAAGATTGAGGCCGAATTTCTTGATGTAGTCCAGGGTCTGCGCCGTGCAGTAGGGGCGGTCGATGTAGCCGAGATTATGGAGATGGATGTCCCCGGCCATGTGGGCATACCCCACTTCCTGGGAAAATACCCGGAGCACGGCGAATTCCTTTTTGATCCGCTCCGCCAGGGTGAGGTTGGTCCCCTCGGGGGAGTGGGGAATGTTGGCGTTCTCCCGGTTCCGGAAAATAATGATCTGCTCCGCGTCGTGGACGGGGATGCCCAGCCGGGCATGCATTTTGGTCGCCTTTTCGAGGCCCCTCTCGATGAGTCTCGCATTCGCCAGTTCCCGGACAAGAGAAGAGGTGAGAAGACTCATTCCCGAGGTGACGATCTGCTTTTCCACCTCCCGGCTGATCGCCTCCGCCGTGTCCCGGTCCACGTTGGTCTCGTGGAGGAGGGCTTCGACGATTTTCCGCCGGTCCCAGCTGACGATGTCTTCCCGGGAAGTAATGACGAAAAGGGCGATATCCGTCGTATCACCGGTCATTCAGAAGCCTCCGCCCCTCAAAGGTATCGTTAAATGTTCGTCCTGGATTTTCCATATTCCTGGCTGAGAGCCCGCTCCGCCGCCCGGGCCAGTTCCTGATCATGGTCATGACTCAGGGAAAATACCCGGAAATGGACGACCCGGGCGGGTATGAACCGGTAGATTTCCCGGAGAGGTTCCGGCGACACGCTTTCCGTGGCGGGGTTGTAAACGAGGATCCTTTTGTCTTTTTCCATGACGGGATTCACCGGCCGGGGATCCAGGGCGGCCAGATCCACCCTGAATTTCAGGCGCTGGAGAGACCGGGGTAGGTGTTTCCGGATCTGTTTTTCGTAATCCCTGGGATCGGAAAAGCGGACACCCCGCTGTACCTGATCGACCGACAAGTCGGCGGCATGGGACATCTTCCACTTGACCTCTCTCATATACAGCCTGGCCCACTCCCGGGAAAGCCTTTTTTTCAACCCCTGTTCGTCCCGCCAGTTCCGGACCTGCTCATACAGGCTCCACTCGTCACAGAAAAGATATTCATCAAGGAGACCCAGAGGATTCCCCGGCAGCAGAAGATCCATGGTCTCCCGGAAGAATTCCTGGAGATGGAGGTCGAGAGCCCGGGTCGTCCGGTGATAATACACATTGGAATAGAGATTCAGACGGGCGTTGAGGAACCGGGTCAGGACCGACGTTCCCGCCTGATGAAGGGTCAGGCCGTCGCGGGTATAGAAGGTATAGTAGACCAGCCTCTTGATATCGATCATGTCCATGGAGTAGCCCGTCATATAGGCGTCCCTCTGGACGTAATCGAGATTGTCCACCGTGTAGATTCCGGAAAAGAGATTCCTCAGGAGTCGAAGCCACGGCGGGTGCCTGTCTTCTTGAACCGGGACGGACTCGGGGCTCCGGATGAGATAGGCCACATGGGAAGGATCAAGGGCCTCCCCCGGATCGAAAGACCCCGTCGGGCTTCTCCGGATTCCCCGGATCACCCGCCCCAGTTTTTTTATGATGATTTCCTGCCCCATAATCTCATGGGTCAATTGATACCGGTCCAGAAAATGGTCGTCGAAAAAATGACCGAACGGCCCATGGCCTACATCGTGGAGCAGTCCCGCCACGCGGAGTATCTCTTCCACGTATGGAATCGACGGCAGGGCCGGGGAGACCTCCCGTAGACTCCCGTAAAGATGGCGGCCGAACTCGCCGGCCAGATGCATGGTTCCCAGGGCGTGCTGAAACCGGGTATGCTCCGCGGCGGGATAGACCCAGCGGGCGCTCTGGAGCTGATGGATCCGCCGCAGCCGCTGGATCCAGGGAGAATCGATCAGGTCTTTTTCCGTTCGTTCCCGGATCCCGTCCTCACCGGGAATGGTGAACCAGATGTACTGGTGGATGGGATCGGCCATGAGGGCTTTTCCCTGGTATGCTTTCCCGATCCTGGTTTCGAAACGTTTCATGATATTATGACTACCTAAAATTGACGGAAAGATCAATGTCTCATCCGGAACGAAGCATGAAAATAAGGTATCCCGGAGGGCCGGCAAAAGAAAACGGGTTGAAAGATTCAGAAAAACACTGTAGTAAACTGTAGTAAATAGACAATCCCCCCGAAAGGAGGAGAATACCCGTGAAAATACTGGTGACCTATCTGTCTCAGACGGGCAATACGGAGAAAGTGGCCCGGGCGATCTACGAATCCATTGAATTCGCCGGAGATATTCTTCCCCTCCAGGAAGCGAAGTCCGTCGAGGGGTACGACCTGGTGTTCGTCGGTTTCCCCGTCCACGCCAACAGCGTGCCCCCCAAGGTGCAGCCTTTCATCAAGGGACTTCCCAGGGATCAGTTCGTGGCCTTTTTTCATACTCACGGGGCTCTCCGGGGAAGCGAGCTGGCCCGGACCGGACTCGAAAACGCCGTTTCCCTGGCAGCCCACAGCAACGTCCTCGGAACTTTTGCCTGCCAGGGGCAGGTGAAGCCCGCCCTCATCGAAGCCCTTCTCAGCAAGCCGGAACACATGAAGTGGTGCGAGGAAGCCCAGGCGGCGGAAGGCCATCCCGACAAGGCGGATATCGCCGACGCCAGGGAATTCGCCGCCGAAATCCTGGCCAGGGCGACGTCCCTCAAAGCTTGATGATATCGTAAAAAGTCGAAAATTGATCTTTTTCCGGCGGCTTCGTAAAAAAATTCAGGGGCCGGGCGCCTGAACTCCGGGCAATGAGACGTACCGGGCGGTACGTCGCCATGACGGGGGATGAAGGGCAACGCCGCCTGTGGACTTTTTACGAAGTCGTCAAGGGGGACGGCCTCGAAGAAAGGGGATGCGTTTTATCCCGGTCCCGGAAGAACCTCTTCGGGAAAGATCTTCCCGGGATTGAGGATTCCCCCGGGATCGAAAAGGTTCTTGATTCCCCTCTGAATGCGGATGCTCACCGGTGACAACTCGAGGGGCAGGAACCTCCTTTTCGCCAGCCCGATCCCATGTTCCCCCGAAATGGTCCCCCCCATGGAAATCACTTTCTCCAGAATCCCCCGGATCCCCTGATCCATCCTGTCTCGAAGACCCCGATTTTCCGCGGTGAGGATGAGATGAATGTTTCCATCTCCGGCATGACCGAATGCGTAGACCTTCATGCCGCAGGCGTTTTCGAAATCGGGGAGGCCCGACACGAATTCGGCGATGCCGCCGATGGGAACGGCGATGTCTTCCGGAACCTGGACTTCGGCATGGTGCTCGATCCGCAGGGCCACTTCCCTCCGGATTTCCCAGAGACGCGCCCGTTTCTGCGAATCCGGTGCGAGAAGAACCTCACCCGCCCCCTTCTCGGCGCAGATCATACCCATCTCCTCGATCTCCCGGAAAATGAAATCGGGATGGCCGTCCGTTTCCACGAGAAGAAAGGCCCCGGCCTTTTTCGCATCGGGAAAGGGAAGGAGATCCCCGACGAGTTCCAGGCAGGCCCGGTCGAGAAACTCGACCGCCGAGGGAAGGTACCCCCGGGTCAGGATGGCCTGGACGGCTTCCATGACGGCGGAGAGGCGGGGGAAAAACGCCACGGCGGTGGCCACCGCCCGGGGGCGGGGAAGAAGGCGGATAATCAGCCGGGTGATGATCCCCAGGGTTCCCTCGGAACCCACAAGGAGGTGGACCAGGTCGTATCCCACCACGCCTTTCCTCGTCCGCACACCGGCATGAACGATTTCGCCCGTCGGCAGAACCGCTTCCAGACCCAGGATATAATCCCGGGTTGTTCCATACTTGACGCAGGAGGTCCCGCCGGCATTCGTTGCCGCATTTCCCCCGATGGAGCAGGTGTCCACGCTGGCCGGGTCGGGAGGGTAAAAAAGACCCCGCTCGCAGGCGGCATCCTTCAGGTCTTTTGTGACGACCCCCGGTTCCACCACGGCGATGAGGTTATCCGCCTCCAGGGAGAGGATCCGGTTCATCTTCGCCAGGGAAAGGACCACCCCTCCATGGGAGGCCACGGCGCCTCCGGCAAGTCCCGTTCCCAAGCCCCGGGGCGTGACGGGGAAACGGTGCCGGTTCGCGAGCCGGAGAATCGCCCCGATTTCCTCCGGGGAAAGCACCTCCAGGACCATGTCGGGGAAAAATTGATCCTCGCCGGCATCCCGGGAGTAGGGTTCGAGTCTTTCCCGATCATGGATCACTCTTTCCGGCGGGACAATCCGGCGGATTTCCTCAGCCACCGAGGCTGTCAGGGGTGAAAAGGATTTCATAGGCGAAAAAGCTCCGTTACGAAGATATCCTCAATCATTAAGAATGACCCGGAAGGGCCGGCCTGAGTTGATGGGTCCATTGATACCGTCCGGGGCTGCAGGCCCGCTCAACGCAATGCAACTCTGAAGGGTTGCAGCCGCTTTTGAATCGTCACATGCCGTAATGCTGGAACCCGGGGATGCGGAACCGGGATTCCAGATGGTGGAGCCCCCAGCTCGCGAAAGAGGTCAGGACAAGATAAACCGCCCCGACAATCATGAAGACTTCAGTGTACTTGAATGTTTCCGAGGCAATGATCTTTCCCTGCCCGGTGAGTTCGATGCAGGTGATCATGTAGGCCAGGGAAGAGTATTTGATGAGATAGACGATTTCATTGCCGCACCCCGGGAGGGCCCTCCGGAAGGCCTGGGGAAGCACGACGGACCAGATCATCTGGACCTTCGAAAAACCGAGGGCCTGAGCGGCGAGCATCTGGCCTCTTTTAATGGAAAGAAGGGCCCCCCGGACATACTCGGAGTGGTAGGCCCCGCTGCACAGGGAAAAGGCGATGACGGAGGCGCCGTAGGGGGTGAAATAAATGCCGATGTGGGGAAGGCCGAAATACCAGATGAAAAGCTGGACCACCAGGGGAAATCCCCGGAAAAGGGCCACATACGTGTTGGCCAGCCCGGCAACGAAGGGATTCCCGAAGACCCGGAGAACTCCGACGAAAACGCCGATGACCACGCCGAAAAGGGCGGAGGGGACAATGAGGCGGAAGCTCACCAGGAGGCCCTTCCACAGGGCCGGGGCCACCTCGCCTTGAATGAAGAAAAGCTCTTCCATCTACCGGGACTCTCCGTATATCTCGGCGATCTTCATGAAAAATTCACGGGTGCGCTGGCATTCCGCCCGGGCGAAGAGCTTTTTCGGCGCCCCGGCCTCCACGATGATGCCATCCTCCATGAAGAGTATCTCGTCGGCCATTTCGCTGGCAAAGCTGATCTGGTGGGTGGACATGATCATGGTCATGCCGTTCGCCCGAAGGTCCCGGATGACCGAGAGGACCTCGGAAATCAGTTCCGGGTCGAGAGCCGACGTAGGCTCGTCGAGAAGCATCACCTTCGGGTCCATGGCCAGGGCCCGGGCGATGGACACCCTTTGCTTCTGGCCCCCGGAAAGCTGTGCCGGGTACTTTTCCATGTGATCCTTAAGCCCCACCCGGTCCAGTTCGGCGGAGGCCCTCATGCGGGCTTCCTCCCGGCTCATCTTCTTGACCCGGACCAGGGCGATCTCCACGTTCCCCAGAGCCGTCAGGTGGTCGAACAGATTGAAATCCTGGAAGATCATTCCCACTTTCTGCCGGTAAGCGTAAAGATCCCGCTTCCGGCTGTAGAGCACTTCCCGGCCGTCCAGGAAGATGCGCCCGGCGTTGGGCCTGACAAGAAAGTTGATGCATTGAAGGAGCGTGCTTTTACCGCCGCCGGAGGGTCCGATGAGAATCTTGAGTTCTCCCTTCCGTATGGAGAAGGAGGCATCCTTCAGAACCTCCTTGTCCCCATAGCGCTTTGTCAGCTTCTCGACCTGAAGAATGATCTGATTGCCGTTCATGGTTCCTTTCCGGTCCTTACCGCTGGGAATACCCGGGGATTCTGACCCGGTCCTCGAGAACCCGCAGGGCTTTCGTCCCTCCATAGGTGAGGATGAGAAAAATGACCCCGGCCGTAAAATAAAGAGGCAGGTGTTCATAAGTCCGGGAGGCGACGAAGTGGGCCCTGGCCATGACCTCCATGACTCCCAGGGCATATGAAACGGCCGTGTCCTTTAAAACGATGGAGTATTCGTTCGACCAGCCGGGAACGGATAGCCGGAAGGCCTGGGGCAGAATGATCAGAAATATGCCCTGAACGTTGCTCATCCCCAGGGCCTTGGCCGCTTTCATCTGTCCTTCCGGCAAAGAAAGAATGGATCCCCGGAGAATCTGCGACTGGTAAGCGGCACTGATGAGTCCCAGAACGATCACGGAAGCGGTAAAAGCGGAGATGTTGATCTGAAAAAAAGTGAACAGACCGAAATAAAAGAGAAAAAGAAGAACGAGGAGCGGAACGCCCCGGAAAAACCAGACATAGAGAAAAACCAGGCGTCTCACCCAGGAGGAACCATAGACCTGCCCTACCGCCAGGAAGGTTCCGACGACGAGACCGAGTCCCAGGGCTCCGGCCACGAGTCCCAGGGTGACCAGCGATCCCTGAAGGAGGTACGGCAGGGCTTCACGAATGGCGGCGAGGCTCTCCATCATGGGAGACAACCGGCCTTTCGAAATGTTTTCTGACGGGACGCCATAGAAACACCTGAGAAAACAGGGGAGGCATCAGACCGGTGCCGATGCCTCCCGAAAGCGATGAAATCAACAGGAATAAAACAGGACCCTTACTTCAGTTCGAATTTTGATATGAGTTCCTCCCAATACGGGGAGGCCATGAGTCTCTTCAGGCCTTCATTCAACTTTTTCAGGAGTTCCTTGTCTTCTTTCCGGACGGCATATCCGAAATCTTCCTGGTCCATGCCGAACTGGCCGACGATCTTGACGGGTTTCTTCTTCGCCGCATCTTTTGCCGGGGCATCATCCATGGCGGCGGCGGCGATCCGTCCGTTCACCACGTCCTCGACGGCCAGGGGTGCCGAATCATAATACACGAGGCTGAAATTCTTCCCCGCCTTCTTGATCAGGTTTTCTTCGATCCACTTCGCCTCCGTCGTTCCCCGCTGGACGCCCACCTTGTTACCGTTTGACAGGAGCTGGTCCACCGACAGGAGGCTGTCCTTGGGGGCCACAAGCACCTGGGCGATGATCCAATAGGGCATGGTGAAGTTCACCTGTTCCCTCCGCTTGTCCGTAATGCTCATTCCCGAGGCGATCATGTCGATTTTCTTCGCCTTCAGACTCGGGATGATCCCATCCCAGTCCATGGGCTGATGCTTCACCTTGAATCCCATTTCCTTGGCGATCCAGTCCACCGACTTCACATCGAACCCGTCGGGAACGCCGCTTTTGTCCACGTAGGCGAAGGGCGGGAAGTTGGCGTCAATCCCGTTGATGTAAACTTTATCCTCCGCCTGGGCACCAGAGAGACCCATGAATACGATAACCATTGAAACAAGAAGTGCCGTAAAAACCCCTTTTTTCCCCATGTTCCCTTTTCTCCTTTCGTCTCCGGAACCCCGGCTCAATTTCTCTTTCCCATTTCCATGGGTCGTCAAGCGATTGATGATCTCGTAAGCCGTCGAAAAATGCTTATTTTTCGACGGCTTCGTAAAAAGATCCAGAGGCAAGGCGCCCGAATCCCGAGGAACGAGACGTACTGAGCGGTACGTCGCAGTGACGAGGGATGAAGGGCAACGCAGCATATGGACTTTTTACGAAGCCGTCAAGCGATTGGAGCATAGACAAAAACCCCTCCCCTGTCAAGCATCAACCAGTCATCCCGGCAGGTTATTCCGGCCTCGCGAAACACCGGCCCCCTTCCATCGGGCCCGTAAGAAAAGAGGGGGTTCGCCATGAGCCCCCTCTCCGGAATCAAGCAATGGGAACCGATCAATGGCCGCCCCCGCCGCTTTGTGCCGCCGCCGTCTTCGCCTTCGCCACGTCCGCCTCCGTGGCGGCGGTCACGTCGCCGACCAGACCGAGAACGGTGGCGTTCGCCTCGGCGGTGGACGGGGCCGTGGCCAGGGCCTTGGCTCCCGGTCCCTGGGGATCCGCCTCGGAGGACCGGAGGAACATGCGGATCGCCTGGTCCCAGTCCCCCTTGTCCTGAGCGTCCAAGCCTTCCCCGTAATACTTGATGGCCGTGTACGAAGTCGTGGCATACCGGCCCATGGCGGTTCTCTCCTTGTCCGTCAGGGAAACGCCCATGTCATCCAGCATCCCGAAAACAACGGCCTTTTCAATCTTGAAAAACTCGTCCACCGGACCCTGGGCTTCCTGGCGGCCGGCATCCTTGACCGTGTTGACATCCAGGAGAACACTGTCCACCCGCATGACCGTCTCGCTGAGTCCCGCCATGTTCCCCGTGGCGACCCTTCCCGCGCCCAGGAAGCGGCCCACCCGGGGGGCTGTTTTGGGATCCACGACACCGGTCTTTCCGAGCTTCAGTTCCTCGAGAAGCTTCTGTATTTTCACCCGCTCCACCACCTGGATCGAGGGGGCCTTGGCGAGATCGGTGATAATCATGTCCGCCATGGCCTTCTGGAGGGGCCGGATCTTGTCCTGAATGCCCCTGTCGCCGAAGTAGGTGACCGCCACTGTATTCGGGTCGCCGGATTTTCCTTTAAGTGCTTTTTCCCTCTTCACCGCTTCCCTCGCCCACTGGGACGACTCCTTGTGAAGTAGAACGGTCATCTGCTTGACGATCCGGGCGGTGACATAGCTGTCCGGTTCTTTGAGAGCATAGGCCTTCCAGACATCGACGGCCTTCCCGTATTCCTCCGTGAGCGTGTAGGCCAGGCCGAGGTAAAGATCGGTGCCTTTGTCCTTCGGATCGAGCTTCCTGGCCTTTTCCAAAGCCGCCACGGCCTCCGGGCCTTTTCCCAATTCCACATAGGCCCGCCCGATCCCCCTCAGGGCCGAGACATTCTCCGGACTTTCCTTCAGGATGTCCTGATAAAATGCGAGGGCTTCGTCGTATTTCTTTGACTGAAGCGCCGTATGGGCCTTTACCTGGAGCATGGTGCTCTGGAAAAGGGCCGTGTCGCACCCCGTAAAAAACAGCATCGCCCATGCCAAGGCGCAAAATCGAATGATCCTGATTCCCATGACCTCCTCCTTTATTTTTTAATCCGGATGGAGTCCGGAGGACGCGATCTCGCCCACAAGCTTTTCCTCCAGTTCGAGAATATCCTCGAATTTTCCCGTGACCTTGGCCGTTCCCGTAATCTCCCCCGTCTCGGTCCTGACCACCCGCGCATTCACCCGCACCTGACTTCTGAATTTCATGAAAGACCCCAGGAGCAGATGATTCGCCCCCAAAAGTTTCCCGACACGGAGGGCTGTTTTTTCGTCCACCGCCCCCGTCATGCTGAGACCGATTTCATCCATGAGGGCCTTCAAGCGCTGCCGTTCCACCACGCGGATTCCCGGAGCCCCGTTCAGGCCGTCGGTGATCCCTTCCGCCAGAACCTCTCCGAAACCTTCCGTATCCTCCGACGGCCGGAGATCCTCCAGGGGAAAGACGGCTATGAGAAAGGACGGAGGGGCGCCGTCCGGCTCCCCCCCCCGGGCCTGGTCCGCCCGGATAAACGCAAGGACGGCCAGGAAGGCAACGAAGATCAGGCAATATTTCATTCCGGTTTTCATCATTGAATCCCTCACTCCTTCCTTCCCGCCTCTCGCAACCGTTTATCCGACGCCGGAAAGGCCGGGTATTTCCTGTGAAGCTCCATGGCGATCTTCTTCGCCGCCTTTTCATCCTTCCGGTCAAGGGCATCGAGCCCCTTCGAGTAAAGCAGAAGGGCTTCAAATCCCTCTTCACCTCTATTTTCAAGGGCTTCCCCATCTCTCTTCCGGTTCAGGCCTGCGAGAATTTTATCCACCAGGTCTTCCTCCAGAGAGAAAAAATCATCGGAGGGCCCGTTGACCTCCTCGGCGGTCAGAACTTTCGAAGTTTCCACGTCCACGATCCGCGCGTCTATCCGGAGCATGGGACCGATGGCGGTGTAGCTTCCCATGAGAAGGGCCTCCACACCGAGGATTTTCCCGACTTTCCGAACCGTTTCGGGCGTCACCGCGCCCGTCTGCTGGAGTCCGAGTTCCGAAAGGAGAGCCTCCATCCGGGTTCTTTCCACCACCCGGAGGTCTTTCGACCGGGCCAGGGAGGAAATCAGCGTGTCCGTCAGCCCCTTTCGGAAAGGCTCCAGGGCCTCACGGTCCGTGATGGAGTAATTATCGAAATACAGGACGGCGATCCGAAAGGGGGTCTCTCCCGCCCCGGAAAGGGTCGAACCGGGGCACAGCATTCCGGTCATCAGGAAAAAAGAAAGAAAGACGGCCCGCAAGAATGTCTTTTTCACCGGAACACCTGCCGGAAATGGATTCTACAGTCGGGATCGGGACGACTTTCCCCGATTTTCAGACTTTTATAAGTACCAGCATTCCGATTGGAAGTCAACGAACTCAAAGGCTGCCGCCTTCAATCGGTTAATTTTTTTCAAGACTTATCATGGGATCGATCATCGGCGGCTGATATGTCATATAACTCTGGACGGGGTACCTCATGCCTTTTTCGTGGGTCTTTTTCAAACCGTCCAGAACGGATTCGCCGTCTTTCGCCGGAAACGTGAAAAACATCTCCGAATCATCGGTCCCTGCCAGCATCCGTACCCCCCGACCCGGATGAACAAGAGCCGGTTTGCCGGTGAAAAAGGGCCTCACGGCGGAAAGACACGAAAGACCGAAGCCGGTCGTCCGGGATTCAACGAGTTCGCCGAAGTGATAGAGATACCCGGCCGCCAGGCGGGCCGTCTGGGCCGGCGTCCCATAAATCACGATGATGTCGGGATCGACGGGGGCCGTTTCGAGGGGAAACAGGGCCACGGAGCCGATTTTTCCCGGCGGCACAAGCCCGAGGGCCTGCGTGGCCCGCCGGGAAACCTCGATATTCCGGAAATAACCCATATTCACGAGATATTCGGAAAGATGGTCATGGTTTTCGAGTCTTTTCAGCCCGAGCGCGGCCAGGCAGGGGGTGCAGTTGATGTCCTCCGCCGTCGCCCCGAGAACCCGACCCCATCGTCTCGCCATGGTCGTCCACTGGCAGAGGGAGATTCTGATCCCGTATTTTGAAGGCCTGACGGCGGTTTTCGGGAGTTCGCGGGCATCTTTGAAGAGTTTGATACCGAGAGGAAAAGACTGCGGATTTTTTCCTCAGAGAACCAAGGACTCCACCCGGTGAGTTCCGTGGTTCGATCCCCGGCAAGAACTCGTCGGTAAAAGGAACTCCAGCACCGACAACCTGCGGGAGCAGTGGAACCTAAGGCCCGTCACGGGCGCTCCACCGGAACGGATCCATTCAAAGTTTTACACGGATTTCATCCGCGGACAGCACCCGGGCGAAAAGGCCGTCGAGGGCCGCCATGAAGGCCCGGTGCACATTCTCCGCGGAAACGGCCACCCCTCCGAACGAAAGGGCCCTCGCCGCGCAGGCGTCATGAGCCAGCATGCACCGGAACCCCAGGTCGGCCGCGGCCCGAACGGTGGTATCGATGCACATCTGAGTCATCATCCCTGCAATCACAAGCTGCGGGATTTGATGCGCCCGGAGATGCTCAAGAAGGGGTGTTTCCCGAAAGCTGTTGGGAAAGTGCTTCTGAAACACCGGTTCGCCGGCGGCGGGAGCGGCGCTCTCGTGGATTTTCACCCCGACGGTATCGGGCAGGAAGAAGGCTGCCCCGGGTCTCGTGGAAATGTGCTGGACATGAACAACGGGCAGCGCCCTTTGCCTGAACGCCCTGAGCAGCAGACCGGCTTTCGCCCCGGCGATGGGACCGTCCGCCAGTTCCATCGCCCCGCCGGGGAAGTAATCGTTCTGAATGTCGATGAGAAGCAATGCTTTATTCATCGGGAACCTCTGCTATTGATCGGTTAAGCAAATCACATCGGCCATGCGGCCTGCCATGGGTCGGCTTTATCGGCCTTGCCCGGCGATTCACAGCCGGATTTCCGGGTTGGCCCTGGGATTTTCAGCGGTAATATCCGCTGCCGACAACCCATCCGAAGGGCTCAAACAGCAGCGTATAAGACCTCTTGGGCCGCGCCGCGGTCTGTCCCAGTTTGGGAAACCAGTATTCGACATACCCGCCGCCGGCTTTTCCCTTTTCCAGAAATTCCTTCACGTAATATACGCCCCTGGGGTCACGGTCCTCCAGGCGATTCCTTCCCTCAACGTCCTTGCGGCCGTACAGGACCACATTGACCCCCGCCGTCGTGTCGGCCCAGAAATACCCGTCCGTTCCGTACCGGAGTTCCCGCAGAAGGTCAGCGCCGAGTTTTTTGGCCTCGTCAAGGGTCATTTCCCCTTTTTGATGTTTGGCATAGATCGCCTGAAGCATGCTGACCGCCGTTTCCACCTCGCAGCGGATCAGTTGATCCCGAGGTGCCAGACTCTCAGGGGTTCCCGCCTGAGTGGAAGAAGCCTCCGAAAAAACCGTCAGACCAAGAAGAAAAGCCAGCCCCGCGATAAGCGCGTTTCTCATGATTGCAGCTCCTTTCAGGTTGCCTTATACATTGGAAAATACCCATTCCCATCGTCGCATCCGCCGGCCGGCCGCTGAAAAAGCGCCGCACAGATCCCGGATGCAGCCTGTCGTCACCGGGCACAAGGGACAATCGCACTGCTTACCCGCCTGACGGCGACCGGCTCATTAATGCCGTTTTCCGGATAAAACCGTACTTATCATACAGACGGTGCGCGTCCCTTGTCTGCAAAACCATCTGGGTCACCCGGATGTCCGGGTGCTCCATCACGCATGAGAGCAGCCATTTCCCTAAACCCCGCCCTCGATATTCCCGATGGATCACGACATCGGCCATCCACGAAAACACGGCGAAGTCGCTGACGGCGCGGGCAAAACCCAACTGTCTGTTTTCGAGAAACAGTGAAAAACACAAAGAATTTTTCACTGTTTTGCTTACGACATTCCGAGGGCGGCGATGTCCCCAGTAGGTTTCTTTCAGAAGCTGACAGACGGCATCGAGGTCGACGCCTTGAGAATCATCGGTAATGAAAAAATCACCCCTGATCCATTTCATCGGCATATCCCCCGGCATACAGGGCGCATCAGTGTTCCCGGCCTTCCGACAAAGGAGAGCGCCTTTTCATAGGCCGTGAAAGATCTTTTCCCGCCCGCTCAGCGATGGTTCGGGCCGGAGGCGGTCATCTCCCGGCATCTCCCCGCGGAAAGGTGCATTTCCCCTCCCCCAGGTAGAGGCCGAAAAGATAGGGCTTCTGGGAGAGAAAGGCCATGGCCTGGCTGTGGACCTCCTCCTCGGCGAAGGTTACGCTGTACCGCCAGGTCTGGTAGTCGAAGGAAAGGCTCCGGGCGAAATAAAGGGGTTTGAGAACGTTGATGATCTCCCGTTTCGACGATTCCGTGGCCTCGTCGAACATATACAGAAGGGTGTAGACCATCTGGGACCAGAGCATGATGTCCACATCGTAATTGTCCATGTGGAACATGGCGTCGAAGCGCCGGTAAGCGTAAGGGGTCAGGTATTGCCGGACCAGATCCTTGTACTGCTCGTATTCCTTCCGGCAGTCCCTCTTCAGCTTCATGATGTCGATGTTCAGCCACTGTGGGTCCTGGAGCTTTTTCATGCCCGCGCGGTTTACGCTTTGGGTCTTCATCTGATAGATGGTTCCGGCGCCGCTCTCGAGCCATTTCTCCAGCCATGAGGCCCGGTGGTTCAGAATCGTTGTAAACAGAGAATAGACCACCTCCTCGAACATCCTCCCCAGCTTCGGGGAACTGGCCTTGTGAACCTTCGCCCCCAGGCCGGCCTCGCAGATCCTGAAATCGCCGAAAACGGCGTTCAGGGACATGAAAATGTCTATCCCGTATTGCCGGACCATCTCGTTCCAGGGAAGGCTGAGCCAATGGGAGCACAGTTTAGGGGAAAAGGCGAAGTCCCCGCCTATGGGCTGGCGGATGTCGTACCCCGTCAGGGAAAAGACCAGGGGATAGCACAGATGGTTTGTGATCGTCCCGTCGAACTGATGGCGGGAATAAAACGGGGCGACGAAATCGTAACCCCCCTGATAAACAGGACACCCCAGGTATTTGATCCACTCGGGGGTGATCGACCGGAGGTCGGCGTCCACGACGACGACGGCCCGGGCTTCCGCCTTTTCACAGAACTGGAAGAGATTCCAGAAATTGTTACCTTTTCCCCGGACGCCTTCCGGCGTGGCGATGTATTTCCGGTCCACCCCCTTCGGAAAGGGCGCCGCCAGGAAGGCCTCCTTCGTCCCGTCGGGGCTCCGGTTGTCGCAGTTGACGACAATGGACCGCAAACCGGGGAAATATTGTTCCAGGCCCCTCCCGGCGGCTTCGGTCACGTGACCGATGGTCTCCGCCTCGTTATACGATGGGATGCCGACGACGACATCGTACTTTTCATTTCCCGCGCTCATCCACTTCTCGGCTCCTCTTCTCCCGCGAGACGCAAACATCGGCAAGTCGGGAATCATCCCGAAAATCCCGATCGGTTTTTCGACGATTGGGAATGAAAGTCCTTCCCTGTTTCATGTGGTCCTGAAGCCCGCCGGCAGAAATCCCGGAAGGGCGATCTTCTCTCTTCACTCCCTTACGAACGAGAGCGCCGGTCCCTTCACCGGGAAGCACCGGCGGACCGCCGGGCGCTTTTCAGGGTGTTCGAAAGGAGCATGGCGATGGTCATGGGGCCCACTCCCCCCGGAACGGGCGAGATGTAAGAGGCTTTATCAGAAACCTCCTGAAAGGCCACATCCCCCACCAGTTTCCCCCCCGCCGGACGGTTCGTTCCCACATCGATGACCACGGCCCCTTCGCGGACCATGTCGGCCCGGATCATTTCGGGATTTCCGGCGGCGGCGACGAGGATCTCCGCCCGGCGGGTCACTTCCCCGAGGTGACCGGTCCGGGTGTGGCAGACGGTGACCGTCGCGTTCCGGGCCAGAAGCATCAAGGCGAGGGGTTTTCCCACGAGGTTGCTCCGGCCGACGATGACCGCTTCCTTCCCTTCGATGGGAATCCCGTAACGGTCCAGAAGCTCGACCACCCCGGCGGGGGTGCAGGCCCGGTGAAACGGCTCTCCTTGGAAAAGCTTCCCCGCATTGTACGGATGGATTCCGTCAACGTCTTTCCGCGGGTCGATGGCCTCGAGAACGGGCTCCGGTTTCAGCGGTTTCGGAAGGGGGAGTTGGACGAGAATACCGTGAACCGCCGGGTCCCCGTTCAGCTCGCCGATCAATCGCAGCAGGGCTGCCTCATCCACGTTCCCGGGAAGGATATGTTCCCGGGAATGGAATCCCGCCTCGTCGCAGGCTTTCTGCTTCATCCGGACGTATATTTTCGACGGCGGGTCATCTCCCACGAGAACAACCGCCAGTCCCGGCCGGATGCCCGTCGCGCCGGACAGGTCCGAAGCCCCCCGCCGGACTTCCTCCCGGATTTCCCCCGCGACCTTCTTCCCGTCGATGATCACCGCCGCCATGGCGCCGTCCCTCATTCCGACTGGAGGTCGATGGCCAGTTTCACGAGAGGCGCCACCTGATCGTCGGGGACCCTTCCCCGGACAATGGCCCTGCAGACGCGGTTCTTGTCGAGGATGACGGCGTTGGCCGTGTCCTTTGCCAGTCCCCAGGCGTTCCTCAGTTTGGCGTCATAATCGAAGAGAATGACCGTCTTGTATTTCTTCGCCTTCTCCCCGGCGATGGCCCGGATGAGAAAATTGGGCTTCCATGTGGCGTCGCAATCCACGATCCCGATGCCCTTGTAGGTCTCCTCCTTCAGAAGGCCATCCTCCTTGGCCTTTTTCATGGCATCTGTGAAATGCTCATTCAGGTCCGATTCGTCGGGATCCACATAATTCACCAGGAGCACCCGTCCCGCCCAGGATTCCATGGTGAATGCCTTTCCGTCCGCATCGGGAAAGGACCAGTCCGAAGCGGCCGTCCCCACCTGCAGTTCCTCCGCACCGGCGGCAAAACCGCAGAACGTCACGCAAAGCGCCAGCATCAAAATAACCATCATTCTTTTCATCCGAGTCCCTCCTTTTCTCGCACAGAGATGAGTTCAGTTACATTGATCCGGGTCGAAATGTCAAGGCCGCGAAGAAGAATCGGAAAGAGGTTTTTTAGCCTGACATTTGTATTGAAACTCCATACCTGTTGTGCTATGGTGTGTTCGCCTTGGAGGGAGGTTTTCTTAATGGAATATGCTAACTTAGGCAAAATGTTGGAACATTCGGCCGGGCGCTATTCCGATCAAGCATCCCTCATCTTCAAAGACCACAGGATTTCATTCGGTGCCCTGAACGGGGCCGTGAACGCCCTGGCCAACCATCTCCGAAGCCTTTCCGTGGGAAAAGGGGACAAGGTCGCCATTCTTCTCCCCAACTGCCCTGAATTCGTCATATCCTATTTCGCCGCCATGAAGATCGGGGCGGTTGCCGTTACCCTGAGTGTTTTTTCGACGCCCTACGAACTGCAGTATCTCCTGAACAACAGCGACTCCCGGATTCTCATCACGACGAACGCCGCGGAGAAAAGATTCGCCGGAATCCGGGACCAGGTCCCCCTCTGCCGGGATATTCTCCTGACGGACGGGGATTTCGGACCATCGCCATTCCGGGACGTTCTCGAAAAAAACAGCCGGGATTTCGATTCCCCTTCCATCGGAAAGGACGACCCGGCCGTCATGATCTACACGGCGGGCCTCACGGGAAGACCCCTGGGAGCCGTTCTCACCCACGGGAACATCGCCACCCAGTGGAAGCTCCTCCGGGACATCTGCGAGGGCCGGGAGGGCGACGTGGGCCTCTGTCTCATTCCCCTCTTCCACGCCTTCGGCGCCGCGGCCAACATGGTGAGCGCCATCGAACTGGGCGCCGCCGTGGTCATGCTGGACCAGATGAGCATGGACGGCATCTTCGAAGCCATCTCCCGGGAAAAGATCACGTATATCGCCGCCGTTCCGAGACTGTTTCTCGGCATGCTCCTTCACGAAAACGCCGACAAGTACGACGTCCGTTCCCTCCGGCTCTGCATCACCGGGGGGTCCGCCATGATTCCCGAATTCATTCCCGTGTTCCAGGAAAAGTTCGCCGTCAAGCTCATGGAAGGCTACGGCCTCACGGAAGCCTCGCCCGTATGCTCCTTCAGCCGGCCCTGGATGACCCAGAAGTTAGGGTCCATCGGCACCCCGATCCCCGGCGCGGAAGCCCGGGTGGTGGATGACGCCGGCAGGGACCTGCCGGTGAACGCGGAAGGAGAACTCCTGATCCGCGGGAAAAACGTCATGGCGGGATATTACGGAAACGAGGGGGCCACGGACTCGGTCATCCGCGAAGGCTGGCTCCACACGGGAGATTTGGCAAAAATCGATGAAGAAGGATACCTCTTTCTCACGGGAAGAAAAAAACGGATGATCATCACGAGCGGGTTCAACGTGTACCCCCGGGAGGTGGAAACGGTCCTGGAGATGCACCCCCTCGTGAAAACGTCCCGGGTAGTGTCGAAACCGGACATGATGCGGGGTGAAATCGTCAGAGCACAGGTCGTGCCGAAAAAGGGAGAGCCCCTCGATGAAAAGGAACTCATCCGCCACTGCCGAACCTATCTTTCCCCTTACAAGGTACCCCGTCGAGTGGAATTTGTAGAAGACCTGGAAAGTTAATTTTTATTTGCCCGGCATTTCACTCCCTGCAGTAAAAGGCGTCGCAACCGGTTCTCTGGATTGGAGGAGGGACCCCGGCATCCCATGACGGGCTGCCCCGGGGGACCAGTTGTGAGAACGTGAAATGAGTATCCTTTCATAAAACACACAGAGGAGGCAATACATGGCAAAGGTTCCACAGAAACTGGACAAGACCCGGGCCGAATATTACAAGGGTGCGCCGATCGCCGAATTCGGCAAGAGAAAAGCCCCTGCGACGGGCATGGGAAGAAAAATCAAAAACGCCGCAAAGAATTTCCGTGAAGTCGTCTGCGTGGAAGCATGCCGGACGCCCTACGGGGTCTTCGGCGGATCCCTGAAGGGCTTCGACGCGCCCCAGCTCGGCGCCCTGGCTATCAAGGAGTGCCTCAGGCGGGTCAGCCCGAAAGTCAAGGGCGAGGACGTCGATTATGTCATCCTGGGGCAGGTCGTCCCCGCGGGCTGCGGCCAGGTGCCCAGCCGCCAGGCGACGATTCTGGCGGGGCTGCCCGAATGGGTCCCCTCCATCACCATCAACAAGGTCTGCTCCTCGGGGATCAAGCCCCTCGATCTGGCCACCCAGATGATCCAGACCGGCCGGGCCGAAATCGTCATCGCCGGCGGCCAGGAAAGCATGAGCAACTGCCCCTTCTCCCTGCCCGACATGCGGTGGGGCTCCCGGATGGGGCTTCCCAACGGCCGTACGGTGGACCTCATGGTCTACGACGGGCTCTGGGATGCCTTCTACAACCGGCACATGGCCATCCACGGCTCCGAGACGGCGGACGAATTCGGGTTCACCCGGGAAGATCAGGACGAGTGGGCCTATTACTCTCAGAGCCGGGCCGTGGAAGCCATGAAGGCGGGAAGGCTCGATGCCGAAATTTTCCCCGTGGAAGTCAGGAAGGGGAAAGAGACAATAGTCTTTGACAAGGACGAGGGACCGCGGCCGGGCACAACCATGGAAGTGCTGGGCAAACTGCCCCCCGTGTTCAATCACAAGAGCACCGTCACGGGGAAACCGGGAAGCGTCACCGCGGGCAACGCCCCCGGGGTGAACGACGGCGGGGACGTATGTCTCCTCATGAGCGCCGAAAAGGCGAAGGAACTCGGGCTGAAACCGCTCTTCACGATCCTCGACTACGCCGAGGTCTCCCAGCCGACGAAGGACATCGCCACGGTTCCGGGGCTTTCCATCAAGAAGATCCTGGAACGGAACGACCTGACGCTGGATCAGATCGATCTCGTCGAGATCAACGAGGCCTTCGCCGCCGTTGTCCTGGTAAGCGCCCGAACCATCCTTGGAATGTCCAAGGAGGATATGTTAAAGAAGGTCAACGTGAACGGAAGCGCCATCGCCTACGGCCATCCCATCGGGGCCACGGGGGCCCGGATTGCCATGACCCTGGCCTATGAACTGAGAAGGAGAGGCGGCGGACTGGGCGTCTGCGGCATCTGCTCCGGCCATGCCCAGGGCGACGCCATGCTGATCAAGGTGGAACCCTAACACGCACCGTTAGAGCGGTGAGCCCTGATGATTGCGACAGGCGGACAATTCAGATTCGGGTCTGCCGCGGGGCGAAACCGGCGGGCGTGACAAAATAACTTCACACAGGAAGAAAGGAGAAGTTGAGTATGAAGGATGTCGTTATCGTAAGTGGTGCAAGAACCGCCGTCGGAGAATTCGGCGGTTCCCTGAAAGGTGTACCTGTCGTTGAGATGGGAAGGCTCTGCATGAAGGAGGCCATCAAGAGGGCCGGGCTTCGTCCCGCCATCAATGATTTCATCAAGTCCTGCCGGCCCAAGGTGTTCGGCGACTTCGACATGACGGAAATCCAGAAGAAGGGCTATGACTATGACAGCTCCCTGACCCCCGTCTATTTCGACGAGGTCATTTTCGGAAACGTCCTCACCGCCGGTCAGGGACAGAACCCCCCCCGGCAGTCGGCCATCTATGCCGGTCTTCCGGAAGAAACGAACGTCGTCACCGTCCAGAAGGTCTGTGCCTCGGGAATGAAGGCCATCACGCTGGCCGCCCAGGTCATCCAGTGCGGCGACGGCGACATCATGATCGCCGGCGGCATGGAAAACATGAGCAATGTCCCCTACGCCCTTCCCGACGCCCGCTGGGGATACCGCATGAACATGCCCTTCGGCAAGGTGACGGACCTCATGGTTCACGACGGCCTGTGGGAAATCTTCAACGCCTACCACATGGGCTTCACGGCGGAGAACATCGCCGAGAAGTACGGCATCTCCCGGCAGGAACAGGACGAGCTGGCCTACGAGAGCCACCGCCGCGCCCGGGCGGCCAACGCCAGCGGCGCCGTGGCCGACGAGATCGTCTCCGTGGTAATCCCCCAGCGTAAGGGCGATCCCAAGGTCTTCAAAGTGGACGAGCGCCCCATGGACACCACCCTGGAGAAGATGGGAAAACTCGCCCCGGTTTTCAAGAAGACGGGGACCGTCACGGCGGGGAACGCCTCGGGCATCAATGACGGCGCCTGCGCCGTCGTCGTGGCGAGCGCCGACAAGGCCAAGGAACTGGGCCTGAAGCCCATGGTGAGGATCAAAGGCTTCGCCTCCGGCGGCGTCGATCCGGCCTATATGGGCCTCGGTCCCATCCCGGCCATGCAGAAGGTCATGAAGAAGCTGAATCTCACGATCAAGGACTTCGACCTCTTTGAAATCAACGAGGCTTTCGCTGTCCAGGCCCTGGGCTGCATCAAGGAACTGAAGATTCCCCTTGACAAGTGCAACCTGAACGGAAGCGGGATCTCCATCGGCCATCCCATCGGATGCACCGGCGCCCGGATCACCTACACGCTGGCCAACCAGATGGTGAAGAAGAACCTGAACCTCGGTATCGCGTCGCTTTGCATCGGCGGCGGCCAGGGTATGGCCATCGTCCTTGAAAGAGTGTAAGTAAACATCCGAGAGAAGGGGGACGCCGTTCCCCCTTCTCATCCTTCCAGGGCCGGGATGGGGCCCCGCGGGAGCCCCACGTCCCCGGAAGGAACGGATCGGGGCAGTAAATCACTTTACATAATGAAACAGGAGGGAAAAATCATGACAGTCAAAACGATTGGTGTCATCGGCGCCGGACAGATGGGAAACGGTATCGCCCAGGTGGCGGCCTATCCGGGCGGCCTGAACGTCATCATGAACGACATCGCCGATCAGTTCGTGGACCGCGGGTATACCACCATTTCCAAGAACCTGGACCGCCTCGTGGCCAAGGAAAAGATCACCGGAGACCAGAAGAGCGAGATCCTGGGACGGATCAAGAAAAGCACGAACCTGGAGGACATGAAAAACGCCGATTTCGTCGTCGAGGCGGCGGTGGAGCGGGAAGACCTGAAATTAGGCATCTTCCGGAAACTCGATGAATTCTGCAAACCCGATGTCATCCTGGCGACAAACACCTCCTCCATCCCCATCACCCGGATCGCCGGCGCGACGAAGCGGCCCGATAAGATCATCGGCATGCATTTCATGAATCCCGTCCCGGTGATGCGCCTTGTGGAAATCATCCGGGGGCTCGCCACCTCCCAGGCGACCTATGACCTCACGGAAAGCCTTTCCAAGCAGTTCGGAAAAGTCCCCGTGGAATGCAATGACTTCCCCGGTTTCATCTCCAACCGGATCCTCATGCCCATGATCAACGAGGCCGTCTATGCCCTTTTCGAGGGCGTGGGAACCCCCAAGGCCATCGACGACATCATGGTCCTCGGAATGAACCATCCCATGGGCCCCCTGGCGCTCGCCGACCTCATCGGCCTCGATACCTGCTGGGCCATCATGGACGTTCTCTACCGGGGCTTCGGCGACTCCAAGTACCGCCCCTGCCCGCTTCTGAAAAAATATGTCGATGCCGGGTTCATGGGCCGGAAAAGCGGAAAGGGATTCTACGACTACAGCAAATAAGCCTTCCTTTGGGCTTCAGACCGAAAAAGGGGGATTCAGATCATGGAATATAAAAATCTCTTATTTGACGTCCAGGACAAAGTGGCCCTCGTTCAATTCAACCGGCCCAAGGCCCTGAACGCCATGAACTCGGAGACCATGGGGGAACTCATGGATGCCATCAAACGGTGCGGGAGCGACGACGGCATCAAGGCCGTGGTTCTCACCGGCGCGGGCGACCGGGCCTTCGTGGCCGGCGCGGACATCGTTGAAATGCAGGAACTGCCTCCTTCGGAGGCTCTGAAGTTCATGGAGCGGGGACACGAAACCTACCGCTCCATTGAAATTCTGCCGAAACCCACTATCGCGGCGGTGAAGGGCTTCGCTTTAGGCGGCGGAACGGAAATCGCCATGTCCTGCGATATGCGGTTCGCCGCGGACAACGCCCGGTTCGGCCAGCCCGAAATCCTGCTCGGCCTCATCCCCGGCTGGGGCGGCACCCAGCGGCTCACCCGGCTCATCGGGATCGGGCGGGCCAAGGAACTCATCATGGGCGGAGGGCAGATCGACGCCCAGAGGGCCTATGAATTAGGTCTGGTGAATCGGGTCTACCCCATGGACCAGCTCATGGAAGAAACCATGAAATTCGCGAAAAAGCTGGCGGCCATGCCGGGATTCGCCATCAAGATGGCCAAGCACTCCATCAACTTCGGGTACGAGCTTCCCCTCGAGCCCGCCAACCGGCTCGAAATGGAGTGCTGCGCCCAGTGCTTCAGCACCCATGACCAGAAGGAAGGCATGAAGGCGTTTGTCGAGAAGAGAAAAGCCAATTTCCTCGACAAGTAAAACCGCGATCCAGACCGGCGGGACGACAAATCCCGCCGGCCCTTTACAAAAATAAAAGGAATTAGGAGGGATTGTATGAATTTCGCATTGACGGAAGAACAACAAATGGTAAAGGACATGGTCACCAAGTTCGCCGAAAACGAGATCAAACCCATCGCGGCGGAACTGGATCATACCCACCGGCATCCCGAAGAGATCTGCCGGAAGTTAGGTGAAATGGGCATCATGGGTGTCGCCGTCCCCACGGAATACGGTGGAGCGGGCATGGACACGGTCACCTACGTCCACTGCATGATCGCCATTTCCAAGGCCTGCGCCAGTACGGGCGTCATCGTGTCGGTGAACAACTCCCTCTATGGGTTCCCCATCAAGACCTACGGAACGGAAGAGCAGAAGCACACGTGGCTCACCCCCGTGGCCAGCGGCAAATGCGAAGGCTGCTACGCCCTCACGGAGGCCGGGGCCGGTTCCGACGCCGCCTCCCTGGCCTGCAAGGCGGAGCTGAAGGGTGACAAGTACGTCCTGAACGGGGCAAAACGTTTCATCACCAATGGCAATGTCGCCAAATACTGTGTTCTCGCCGCCACGACGGACCCGGCGAAGGCTTACAAGGGCGTCATCAACCTCATCGTCGACCTGAAGAACACCCCCGGGTTCTCCGTCGGTAAGATCGAGGAGAAAATGGGGATCCTCGCCTCCGGGACAGCGGAACTCGTTTTTGAAGACGCCGAAGTCCCGGCGGCCAACCTTCTCGGCAAGGAAGGCCAGGGATTCCGCCAGATGCTCTCCGGTCTCGACGCCGGCCGCATCGGCATCGGTTCCCAGGCCGTGGGCATCGGGAAGGCCGCCCTGGAGGACGCCCTGAACTACGCGAAGGAACGTGTCCAGTTCGGCAAACCCATCGTCACCTTCCAGGCCATCCAGTTCAAGCTCGCCGATATGGCGACGGAACTCGATGCCGCCGAGCTTCTCCTCCTCCGGGCCGCGTGGATGGAAGACCATCACCTGGACTACGAGAAAGAATCGGCCATGGCGAAGATGTACGGCTCCGACGTGGCCATGAAGGCCGCCATCGAGGGCGTCCAGATCTTCGGCGGCTACGGCTACTGCAAGGAATACCCGGCGGAACGGCACATGAGAGATGCCAAGATCTGCCAGATTTACGAAGGCACCAACGAAATCCAGAGAGTCGTCATCGCCCGGAAGCTCCTCGGGCAGCGGTAACCCCCCTCTCTTAGACCGGAAAGGCCGGGGAGAAATCCCCGGCTTTTTTTATTGAGACCCGGTTCTCCCTTTGCTATAGCAGAGGGAAGCCCGGCCGCTTCGGAGGGTCCGGTTCCGGATCCCCGTGCCCCGGCGCCCCCGAATCCCGCGGAGGGCCGGGGCTGCAGTCTTTCAGATGGATCGGATATCAACGTTGACAGGTCGGGGTTTCGGGGCCGGCCGGAAAAGGAAGCATAATCCATGGATCTCAAGCTGCCCAAATTGAAAAAATACAACGGCGTCAGAGGACCTCTCCTCCTCGTCATTCTGGACGGCATGGGCCTGTACCGGGGCATGAAGGAGGGATACCCAGGCAACGCCATCGACCTGGCCAAACCCGCCCATCTCCTTCATCTTCTCCGGCAGGAAAAAATCGTTCTGAAGCTGAGGGCCCACGGGACGGCCGTCGGGATGCCATCGGAGGAGGACCAGGGCAACAGCGAGGTGGGACACAATGCCTTCGGGGCCGGCCGGATTTTCGCCCAGGGAGCCCGGCTTGTCGACGAGGCCATCCAAACGGGACGGCTCTTCTCCTCCCCCGCCTGGGGGGAAATCGTCGAAAACAGCCTGAAGAGAAGCACACCGATCCATTTCATCGGCCTTCTGTCCGACGGGAACGTTCACAGCAACATCCGCCATCTCATGGCCATGATCGCCGAGTGCGACCGGCAGGGCATCGAGGAGGTGTATGTTCACGGGCTTCTGGACGGCCGGGACGTTCCTCCCCTCAGCGCCCTTCGGTATTTCGGGGAACTGGAGGACTTCCTCTGGTCCCTCCGGGTCTCCGCCCTGAAATCCTCGCGGCGCCGCGCCTACTTCATCGCTTCCGGCGGGGGCCGCATGGTGACCACCATGGACCGCTACGAGGCCGACTGGTCCATCGTGGAGCGGGGCTACAACGCCCATGTACTCGGGGAGGGCCCCCGCTTCCCCGACAGCCTGACGGCGATCCGGAAGCTTCGGGAAATTCAGAAGACAGACGATCAGTATATCGACCGCTTCGTCATTCATGCCCCCGGCAACCCGGAGAGACCCCTTGCCCGGATCGAGGACGGCCACGGAGTCATCTTCTTCAATTTCCGGGGAGACCGGGCCATTGAAATCAGCCGGGCTTTCGTGGAAAAGGACTTTGAGGGATTTGCCCGAAAGGCCCGGCCTCAGGTTTTCTTCGCGGGGATGGTGGAATACGACGGCGACACGCATCTGCCTCCCCGGTATCTCGTCGAACCGCCCGCCTTCGAGCGGACGCTGTCGGAATACCTGGCCGCCAACGGGGTCACCCAGTTCGCCGCGAGCGAGACCCAGAAGTTCGGCCATGTCACCTACTTCTGGAACGGCAACAACTCCGCCCGTTACGGAGGGGATCAGGAAACATGGGTGGAAATCGAATCGGACCGGCTTCCCTTCGATGAGGCCCCGGCCATGAAGGCCCGGGAAATTTCCGAAGAGACCGTCAAAGCGCTCCGTTCCGGAAGATACCGATTTCTACGGATCAATTTCCCCAACGGGGACATGGTGGGACACACGGGGTCCCTCGCCGCCGCGGTCCTGGCCGTCCAGGCGGTCGACGAAGCCCTGGGAAAGATTCTCGAGGCATTGGATGAAACGGGGGGAACCCTCATCGTCACGGCGGACCATGGAAACTGCGAACAGATGATCGAATCGGACAAAAAGACGGGAAAACCGATTACGGGATCGGGGGGCACGTTCAAGCCCATGACAAGTCACACGCTGAATCCCGTTCCTTTCATCATTCACGGCCCCGATACGGGCCGGTACCGCCTCAATGAAGCGGTGAAAGATCCGGGACTCGGTAACGTGGCGGCGACGATTCTCCTTCTTTTAGGATTTGAAAAACCGGGGGATTATCTCGATCCGCTCATCATAATTGAGGATTCCCGAGTCATCCGGGAAGGGGCGATTCGAACGTAACCAGGAAGGAAAAGAGAAGGCCGATATTTACGGTATTTGACGGATCCATCGGGATGGCAAAGGCTGATTTCCGCGGGGCTGAAGCCCCGGCCTGCATCCCATAGTCATTCATCAATCGCCAATCATCAATCCAAAGGCCCTTCAGGGTCGTCTGGTTCAGAAGATGCCTGCGTCAATCCCCGCGGCAAGAATCTTCCCCAGTTCTTCGCATTTCTCCAGGTCCTCTTCCTTGACCTCCCCCCGGGCGATGACCGGCGCGGAAACGAGCCGGAGCGGATAGCCCCGGGCGATCCGCTCGATGCTGTTCAGGGCCCCGGTCCCGTCGTTTCCGGCGCTGATGAAAACCACGAAAGGCTTCTTGAACACCCGGCCCTGAGCGGGATAGAATGTCCGGTCGAAGAAATCCTTCATCCCCCCGGACATGTACCCGAAGTTCTCCGGTGTCCCGACAGCGACGCCGTCACACCCCACGAGGTCCTCCACCCCGGCGTCGAAGGCCTTTTTCAGAGTCACCTCCGTGTCCTCCATGCCGGCCGCGCCCCGGGCCACTCTCCTCGCCATCTTCTCCGTGTTCCCCGTCTGGGTGTGGTAGACCACCAGGATTTTCGCCATGATCCCTTACCGGGCCTCAAGTTTGCGGCAGAAATCGCCCAGGATCTCATTGAAGGCCACGGCCTTTTCCACCATGACGAAGTGGCCCGCCCCGGGAACGAGGGCAAGCTCCGCTCCGTCAATGCCGTCTTTCAGGAACCGGGAAAATTCCGGCGGGGTCATCTTGTCCTCATCGCCGCAGACGAGAAGGGTCGGGATGGATATTCGGCCGATATCCCCGGTCAGATCCAGACGGCTGCAGGAGAGAAAATCCCCGCGTATGAGGCCGGGATCCACTTTCAGGAGTTCCTCCGAGAGCCGGGCCCCATAGATCTCCCGATTCGCCCGGGCAAAAGAGAACTTGGCGATGAACCCGAGCGTGGCGGCACGGTTTGTTTTAATGCCTTCGATGATCTGGGGGTTCACGGGCATGGTCGCACCGCCCCCGACAGGGACGATGGCCAGAAGCTTCTCACCGTATCGGACGGCAAAGGTCAGGCTGATGGCCGCGCCGAGGGAGTGGCCGATCAGAATGGGCTTTCTCAGGCCCGTGGTATCGAGAACCTTCCCGACCCATGAGACATAGGCATCGACCGATTCCTCTCCCGGCCCGCCGGAGCCCCCGTGGCCGGGAAGATCGATCCCCGCAATATTGAACTCCTCTTCCAGGCAGCCGTACTGGTGATCCCAGAGATGGTGATCGCATCCGGACCCATGGATGAAAATAAGGGTTTTCCGCCCTTCCCTCCACCCGCCGCCGTTGACCCGAAGGGCGATCCTGCGGCCGTCGATCGCGAGGGTTTGAATCACGGGCATCTCCTTTCCTCAGTTTTTCTTTCTTTTGGCCAGTTCTTCCGACCTCAGCTCCTTGCGGAGGATCTTTCCCACCGTCGATTTAGGAAGCTCGTTTCGGAACTCGATTTCCGAAGGCAGCTTGTATGTCGCCAGCTTGGATCTGGCAAAAGTCATGAATTCCTCCGCCGTTCCCTCCTCCCCTTCCTTCAGGACGATAAAAACTTTGACGTTCTCGCCCCGCTTGGGGTCGGGGATGCCGATGGAGCAGGCCTCCTGAACCTTGGGATGCTCGTAGAAGATCTCATCGATTTCCCGGGGATAGATGTTGAATCCTCCGGAGATGATCATGTCCTTCTTCCGGTCGACGATATAAAAGTACCCGTCGTCGTCCATGGTGGCGATGTCCCCGGTGTAGCACCAGCCGTCCCGAAGCGTGTCGGCCGTCTCCGACGGCTTGTTCAGGTACCCTTTCATCACCTGAGGCCCCTTGACGATGAGTTCGCCGCTCTGGCCGGAAGGCATGTCCTTCGTACCCGTCTCCAGGTCCACGATCCGGCAGAGGGTGTCCGAAATGGGAAGCCCGACGCTTCCCACCTTGCGGGCCCCGCCGGCAAAGGGATTCACATGGGTCACCGGGGTCGTTTCCGTCATCCCGAATCCTTCCACGATGACGGCGCCGGTCATTTTTTCAAACTCGTGGATCACCTCGACGGGGAGAGGCGCGCTCCCGGAAAAGGCCCCCTTGATGCAGCTCATGTCCGTTTTTTTCAGATCGGGATGATTGAGCATCCCCACGTACATGGTGGGGACGAGGGGGGCGAAGGTGGGCCGGAACTTCCGGATGGCCTCGAGAAGGGGTTCCGGCTGGGGTCTCGGAATAAGGACCTGGCTCCACCCCATATGGACGGAGAAGTTCATGGAGACGGACATGCCGAAGACATGGAAGTAAGGCAGCGCCCCCAGCATGATTTGTGTTTCCCTGTGAAAGCTGGGAAACCACGCCTCGGCCTGCTGGACCTGGCAACTCAGGTTGGCATGGGTGAGCATGACCCCCTTGGAAACGCCCGTGGTCCCGCCGGTGTACTGGTACATGGCCACGTCCTGAAATCCCACCTTGACTTTCGGCGGATTCGGCGGGTACTTTTCGAGGCACTCCTTCCACCGGTAAACGTCTGGGGCCGGTTTCACCTCCGCCGCGAGCTTCTTTTTCTTTGCGACGAGGGGGAAAAGAAGACTCTTGGGAAAGGGGAGATAGTCCCCGATGGAGGTATAAACGATCTGCCTGATCTTCGTCTTCGGTCTTAAATTGACCATCCGGTTCCCGAGGAGATCGAGGGTCACCAGAACCTTCGAACCCGAGTCGTTGAACTGGTGTTCCAGTTCCCGGTCGGCGTACATGGGGTTATTCATCACCGTGACCGCGCCAATCTTCAGGACGGCATAATAGGCGATGACGCAGGGAATGAGGTTGGGGAGCAAAATGGCCACGGCATCCCCCTGCCGGACGCCGAAATCGGCCAGGCAGGCGGCAAACCGGTCCACCATCTCCTTCATCTTCCGGTAATTGACCCGGTATCCCTGGAAAACCAGGGCCTCCCGGTCCGGATAGCGGCCGGCGGTCCTGTCCAGGATATCCGGCATGGCGATTTCCTCGTAGTCGATTCGTTCCGGAACGCCTTTTTCATAGGACTTGAGCCAGGGTCTTCCTTGATAAACCGATTCCTCTGCCATGGTTTCACCCCTTCCTTTCATATCATATCATGATATCATATCTACATACACGGATGTCTCTCCACCCGCTGAAGCCCGTTCCGCGACAAATAAACAACGATTGAACTCGACGTGGATATAATACATGAATGATAAAACGGAAAGCAATAAATCGTTTTCCTGCTGAAAAGGCGCCCGGGATTTCTCCCGGGCGCCTTTCCCGTTCATTGTGGTGCGGCTTTGCCGCTTTCCGGATTTAGAACTTGTAATTCAGCGTAAGCCCCCAGGCCCACATGTAGCCGTCCGCACTGAGGGTGACCGTCGGATCGGTCCCGCCGATGGAATAGGTGTCGTTCAGGTTTTCGCTCTCGCCGCCGATGACTCTCTTGTTTTCCACGATGAGATACTGGACGACGCCGTCGATGGAGAAATTACCGAAGTTGAGTCCCATACCGAAAGCCAGGGTGTGCTTGTCCGCATCGGGCCACTGGAGGTCCATGGTCTCATCGGGAATGGGGGACGGGTCATAGAAGTATGAACCGCGAAGAGTGATCGTGTCGTTCACCTGCCACTCGGCGCCGAACCGGAACTGGGTCGTGTTGTTCCAGTTCCTGGCGAAGTATTCCGAGGTTCTGCCCGGGTTGGAGGAGCCGAGGAGGGGGGCGTTCAGGAAGGGCTTGTCGAACTCGACGGTGTACCCGTCGATGATGGCCCAGTGGGTCCACACCACATCGGCTTCGAGAGACAGCTGCTTCAAGGGCAGGAAGCGCACGCCGAGCTGAACCTGCTCGGGATGATCCAGTTCCGTCTTGGAATTCACTTTCGTGTTCTCAAGGGGAACGGTCACGGGCCCGCCGCCCGTCATGACAGTGATGGTGCTCGCGGGATTGAGAAGTTCCGTCGTTCCCTCGAAGCTTGTCTTGGTCCGTCCCCGGTAGGTCACACCGAAGGACAGGTTGTCCAGAGGTTTGTAAAGGAAGCCCACGTTGGCGGAAACGTTCATGTCGTCTTCCAGGTCCGTCTTCACGTTCTGGTTGTACAGGCTCGTTCCCGGAGCGAAGGCCAGACGGTCCACGCCGCTCTTGGATTTGCCTATGGACACGCCCACGCCAACAGACATGCACTCGGAGATCTTGTAGGACAGGGTCGGGGTGACCACTTCCCGGAGATACCAGGAATGGTAGGAATTGTAGGCCCCCGGGTTATTCGATCCCGGATCGGCGCTCCACTTGATATCGAGCCCGTAGGGAACATACGCGGCGATACCGGCGGAGAATCGGTCGGAAATGGGCATGGCAAAGCCGACATGGGGCACGACCAGGGTCGAGGAGTTGTCGTTGAAATCGACGGGCCCCAGATTACCGATGGCGGTGTCCTTCACCGTGTAACCGTAGACCCTCAGTTTCGGCTTGATGAACGAGGCGCCGACGGAGAAGGTGGCCCTGTCCAGCTGGGTCAACCCCGCCGGGTTGTAATAAATGGCAAAAGGATCATCGGCATAGGCGGCGAAGGCCCCGCCGAGGGCCGTCGCCTTGGCCCCGATACCGAAGGTGTCCACATTGCCCGCCACGGCCGGCCCGGAAAACCCCAGGGCCAGAACAGCAACTGCCACTGACAATACAGCAAATCTCTTCCACATAAACCTCTCATCCCCCTTTCAAAATTTAGAATACCGTTATTATTCCGGTCTCCTATCCGGCAGGATCTCCTCTTCCCGCCGTCGGAAACGGCTACGCCTCCTGTCGTTTTTTACAGTGGATCCCCCCTTTGCGGATGAGCGGAACGATCCTCAAAGTGGTTTGAGAATACCGGGAATTTTTGAATTTTTCAAGTAATATTTCCCCGGTGAAGGATGTCCCCTCCATGGCCCCATCCTTTCCACCGAGAGCGTTCGGATCCGGCTCACATTTACCCATGGGGGTTCAGGAAGGATCCCACCTTACACCGGATAAAGCTTCTCGGCCTCATTGAAGAGCGATTGCCTGAATTTCGGATGGGCGATGGCGATGAGCAGCGCGGGCGGTTCGGCGATGGTGAGTCCGTGGACGATGGTGTCGCCGTTCCTGATCCGGCTGACGGCTTTCCGAGGTGTCGTCCGCTTCCTGCCATAGACATCGGCATGGGTGCTCATGTCGCCCGCCCTGGCAGGCAGAAATCGACTGCCGGTGCGGATCTTCCGGGCGCCCCCCGGGTTCCCTGCATCGGCTTTCCGAGGTGTCGTCCTATGTCATATTTCGCGGCCGGCGTCCAGTCCGGGATGAGAGAGAGGGATTTGAAAAAAAACCCCCGGAGGGCATGAAACCGTCCGGGGGCTCATATTGAAACTTCGGGCGAGAGAGGTTAAGCAGGGAAGGGGCTCACGCCTCCGCGGCTTTCTCCTCTTCCCTGGGGGGGGTTTCCATACCCATGGCTTCCCAGACGATTTCCGCGATGTCCCGGGCTTCCATGGATTCTTCCTTGTTGTGGTCCTTGATCCCATCGGCCATCATGGTGAGGCAGAAGGGGCAGCCGACGGCGATGTTTTCCGCACCGGCGTCGATGGCCTGCTTGGCCCGGGCGTCATTGATACGGTCGCCGTGCTCTTCCATCCACATCCGCGCTCCGCCGGCGCCGCAGCAGAAACTCTTCTCGAGCTTCCGCTCCATTTCAACGAGCCGGAGGCCGGGAACGGCCGAAAGGGCCTTCCTGGGCTGGTCGTAGACGTTGTTGTACCGGCCGAGGAAGCAGGAATCGTGGTACGTGAAGGTCCCGGGAACGGCCTTCTTCAGCTGGATCCGGCCCTGGGAAATGAGCTGGGCCAGGATTTCAGTATGATGAAAGACTTCGTAGTTCCCGCCGAAATGGGGGTAGTCCTTCTTCAGGGCATTGTACCCATGGGGGCAGGTGCAGATGACCTTCTTCACGCCGTAGGTGTTCATCACTTCGATGTTCGCCTGCGCCATGGCCTGGTAGAGATACTCGTTTCCACCCCTCATGGCCGAATCGCCGCAGCAGCTTTCCTCCGTCCCGAGGATCCCGAAGGTCACACCCGCCGCCTGGAGAATTTTCGCGAAGGCCACGGAGACTTTCTTGCCCCGGTCGTCGAAGGATCCGGCACAGCCCACATAGAAGAGATATTCCACATTCGGGTCTTCCGCCAGAGTCTTGATGCCGAGTTCTTTCGCCCAGTCGCCTCTCAGGTGGGCGCCGATCCCCCAGGGGTTGGAGTTGTTTTCCATGTTCCGGAAGGTCAGCTGGAGTTCGGGGGCGAAGTCCGCCTCCATGAGAGTCTTGTACTGCCGCATGCCGACGATCTTCGGCACGTGTTCGATGGCCGCCGGGCAGTTCTCCATGCAGTACATGCAGTTCGTGCAGGCCCACAGTTCGTCGAGATCGATGACCTCGCCCACGAGGGCCTTTTCCGGCTCGGGGATTTCCGCCTCCTGGCCGGATTTCTTCGCCGCCTGCTTGGCCGCGGCGACGATGGGGGCTCTTTCGAGCCAGTGGGTCTTGATATCCTGGATCAGTTTCTTCGGGGACAGGGGCTTGCCCGTCAGATAGGCCGGGCAGCCGTCCTGGCATCGCCCGCAGCGGGTGCAGGCATCGGAGTCGAAGATCTGCTTCCAGGTAAAGTCTTCCAATTTCGCCACGCCGAAGGATTCCGCCGTCTCGAAGTCCCGGATGGGCTCGAGGGTCCCCGTGGGTTTCAGGGTCTGCATGTAAAGGTTCGCCGGGGTCGTGAGGATGTGGAGCAGCCGCGAGTAAGGAATATAGGCGATGAACCCCAGGGCGAGAGCCGCGTGGCCCCACCAGAAGAGCTTGTGCAGGGTCCGCGTCGTGTCATACCCGACGCCCGTCAGGGTTTTGGAGAGAAGGTATCCGGCGAAAGACCAGGTTTCCCAGGTGAATCCGTCCACGTTGTAATTCACGTGGATCCGGAGGGCCTCGACGATGAAACCGGTGATGATGATGCCGCCGATGAGGACCAGCACGATGGCGTCATCGGGGGTATTGTCCGGCGTCCCCTTGTAGCCGAGGCGGTCGGGCTTCTCGATATACCGCCGGATGAGCGCCATGACGACGCCGGTCAGCACGGCAAGCCCGAAGACTTCCATGGTCAGGGAGAACCAGAGATAGAACTTCCCGTGAAAGAAGGGAAGACCGATATGAAACTGGGTTGCGTCCACGGCCGCCCCGAAGATCAGGACAAAGAAACCGAAGAAAATCAAGCCATGCAAAATGCCGGGATAGGTGTCCCTGAAGGTCTTGATCTGGAGGAGACCGTTCAGAAGGAGAAGCTTGACCCGCTCTCCTGCATTGTCGTTCCTGTTTTCCGGCCTGCCGATGGCCGTCCACATCTGCCAGCGTCTGTAAAGACCATAGGCAAATATGGCCAGGGCAACGGCTGTGAAGGCAAACAGGATCAGTTCATAGGGGGCATTCCAGAAGACTTCCCTTCCTTCATTGCCCACCGCGTATGCATGTTCAGCACCGTGCGCCATAATGCCTCCAATTCATATAACAAAATGGATTTTTCCAAAAGACTCTCAAAAAAGCGGGGGTGGAAACATCCACCCCCGAATTTCCGTCTGTTTTCAGCCGAGGATTTTCTTCGCTTCTTTCGTCACCTCGGGCACAACCTTGAAGAGGTCATCCACGATGCCGTAATCCGCTTTCTGGAAAATGGGGGCATCGGGATCCTTGTTGATCGCTACGATATACTTGGAAGAGCTCATCCCCGCCAGATGCTGGATGGCTCCCGAAATACCGCAGGCGATGTAAAGGTTGGGGGAAACGACTTTGCCGGTCTGTCCCACCTGGTCCGACTGGGGCCGCCAGCCGGCGTCCACGGCCGCTCTGGAAGCGCCCACCGTGGCCCCGAGGACCGCGGCCAGTTCTTCCAGGATACCGTAGTTTTCCGGACCCTTCATTCCCCGTCCGCCGGAAACGATGATCTCGGCCTCGGTGAGGTCCACCTTGCCGCTCGCATCCTTCTGGACTTCCACGACCTTCGCTTTGACGTCGGCATCGGAGACACCGGCATCGAACTTCTCGACCGCCGCACTTTTTGGATTCTCCGCCACGGCGAACACATTCGGCCTCAGGGCCGCCATCTGAGGATCGGTGGAGATGACCACGTCACCGAAGCACTTCCCGGCATACAGGGGGCGCTTCGCCACCAGCCGGCCGTTCTCGATCTTCAGTTCCACACAGTCCGAGGCCATTCCCGTGGCCAGTTTCCCGACCAGCCGGGTGGAAAGGTCCTTCCCGATGACCGACCAGGACAGCAGGAGGATCGCCGGTGATTTCTCTTTGACGATCTTCGCCACCGCGTTGGCATAGGAATCGGTCTGGTACTGGGCGAAGACCGGGGCATCGGCCACGTACACCTTGTCGACGCCGTACTTCCCGAGTTCGGCCGCCACACCTTCCACACCGGAACCCAGAAGGACCGCGCATACTTCATCGCCCAGGGCGTCGGCAAGCTTCCTCGCCGCGCTGGCACACTCGAAGCTGACCTTCCGAAGGGCTCCGTCTCTCTGTTCCGCTACAAACCATACACCTTTCGCCATGATTATCCTCCTCCCTTCCTTAGATTACCTTCGCTTCTTCGCGAAGCAGCTTGACGAGCTCCGCGGCTTTCACCGCGGGGTCATCCCCCTGGAGAATCTTTCCAGGAGGTCTCGAGGGAGGCGGCATCATCTTGGCCACTTTCGCCTTGAAATCGGTGCTGACACCGAGATCGGCCGCTTTCTTCATATCCACGGGTTTTTTCTTGGCTTTCATGATACCCGGAAGAGAGGCGTACCGGGGTTCATTCAGGCCCTTCTGGGCGGTGACGACGCAGGGCATGGCCGCTTCGATGACGAGCTGGGCGCCTTCGATGGGCTTCACGGCCTTGATCTTCCCATCCGCCACTTCTAATTTCGTAACGATGGTCACCTGGGGAATTCCGAGAAGCTCCGCCAGGATGGAGCCCACCTGACCGGAGTCGTCGTCGATGGCCCTCTGGCCGCAGAAAATGATGTCGAAGGGAACGCCCTTGATGGCTGCCGCCAGGGCGGCCGCCGTCGCGTAGGCATCGGCATTGTCCAGGTCGGAAATATGAATCCCCTTTTCCGCGCCCATGGCCAGAGCCGTCCGAACGGTCTCCATGACTCTTGCCGGACCGACGGAGACGATGGTCACGTCGCCGCCCTGCTTTTCCTTCAGCCGGAGGGCTTCCTCTACACCGAACTCGTCATAGGGATTCATGACCCACTTGATTCCGCCTTCTTCGATCCCCGATCCGTCCCCTTTTACCTTGATCTGGGCTTCCGTGTCAGGTACCTGCTTCACACATGCGATTAAATTCACAGTAACCTCCTTTCCCAGGGGAACCCCGGCACGGTCTTCCGAAAGACCGCGCCGGGAACTCCGCCCTTTTAATTGTCAATTTTATTTCAATGCGAAATGACTTACACCCGGTTCTTCACGATGTCGTCGACCACCGAAGGATCGGCCAGGGTCGAGGTGTCGCCGAGATCGCCGATCTCATTGGCGGCCACTTTCTTGAGGATCCGCCGCATGATCTTGCCGCTTCTCGTCTTGGGAAGCCCGTCGGCCCACTGGATCTTCTCGGGCGTCGCGATGGGGCCGATTTCCTTTCTCACGTGGGTGACCAGTTCCTTCTTCAGGGCGTCGGACTTCTCCACGCCCGACTTCAGGGTCACATAGGCGTAAATGGACTGGCCCTTCAGTTCATGAGGATAGCCGACCACGGCCGCCTCGGCGACTTTCGGGTGGGCCACGAGGGCGCTTTCCACTTCCGCCGTCCCCATGCGGTGACCGGACACGTTGATGACGTCATCGATCCGGCCCGTGATCTGGTAGTAGCCGTCCTTGTCCCTTCTCGCGCCGTCACCGGCCACGTAGTAACCGGGGAACTGCTCGAAGTAGGTCTCCTGGAACCGCTTGGGATCGCCGTAGACGCCCCTCATGATGCCGGGCCAGGGTTTCTTCATGACGAGGGCGCCGGAGGCCACCGTCTCGGGAATCTCCTTCCCTTCGTCGTTGAGCAGGGCCGGCCACACGCCCATGAAGGGCACCGTCGCCATGCCGGGCTTCACGGGAACCGCACCGGGCAGGGGGGTGATGAGGATGCCGCCCGTCTCCGTCTGCCACCACGTGTCCACGATGGGGCATTCGCCGCGGCCGATCCTCGTGTGGTACCAGTTCCAGGCCTCGGGGTTGATGGGCTCGCCCACGGTTCCGAGAACCTTGAGGGAGGAGATGTCCGCCTTCTTCACCCAGTCGTCCCCTTCCTTCATGATGGCCCGGATGGCCGTGGGAGCGGTATAGAAGATGTCGACCTTGTATTTTTCCACGATTTTCCAGAAGCGGCTGATGTCGGGGTAGTTGGGCACGCCTTCGAACATGACCGACGTGGCGCCGTTGCACAGCGGGCCGTAGACGATGTAGGAATGCCCGGTGACCCAGCCGATGTCGGCGGTGCACCAGTAGACGTCGCCTTCATGGTAGTCGAAGATCATCTTGTGGGTGTAGGCCACGTAGGTGATATAGCCGCCCGTGGTGTGCATGACGCCCTTGGGCTTCCCGGTGGAGCCGGAGGTGTAGAGGGTGAAGAGGGGGTCTTCAGAATCCATCTGCTCGGGCTCGCATTTATCGGAGGCCTTCGCCATTTCTTCGTCCCACCAGAGGTCCCGGCCTTCTTTCCAGGAGCATTTGACCTTGTCGCCCACGCGCTTCACGACGATCTGTTTTTCCACGGAGGGGCACTGGGCCAGGGCGGCATCGGCATTGTCCTTCTGGGGAATGGCCTTGGCGCCGCGGAAGGTACCGTCGCAGGTCACCAGGACCTTGGACGTGCTGTCCTGGATCCGGTCCCGGAGAGCGTCGGAGCTGAAACCGCCGAAGACGATGCTGTGGATGGCGCCGATCCTCGTGCAGGCCAGCATGGCGATGGCGAGCTCGGGGATCATGGGCAGATACAGGCAGACCCGGTCGCCCTTCTTCACGCCGACTGATTTGAGGACATTGGCGAACTTGCACACCGCCGTGTAAAGTTCCTTGTAGGTGTACGCCTTCTGTTCCGTGGGTTCGTTGCCTTCCCACTGGATGGCCACCTGGTCGCCCCTCTTCGCAAGGTGACGGTCCAGACAGTTATAGGAAACATTCAGCTTGGCGCCCAGGTAATATTTTACGTAGATGGGGCCCTTTCTCAAATCGAAGTTGTAATCCTCGACCTTGTCCCATTTCTTGAACCAGGTCACATACTCATCGGCGATTTCCGCCCAGAATTTCTCCGGTTCCTCCACGGACCGTTTCCAGAGCGCCTTGTACTGCTCCATGCTGTTGATATAGGCCCTTTTCTTCATGGATTCCGGTACGGGATAAACCTCTTTCAGCTGAACTTGTTCTGCCATTGTTTTTTACCACCTCCGTTTTTGCTTTATCCATACTTCAGACAGGAAGACGGCGGTATCGCCCCTTCCTTATTATATAAGAAGAAACCTGCTTCAGGACTCACCTTGAATCACCGGACCCGCACGGCCCGCCGGAGCCCCGTGGAACACTGCGACGGCACGACCGCGTCATACCGCATTGAAACGCTGCGCGATTGAAAGATCCAGGATGAAAGGATGTTTTTAAAATTCGAGGGAGTATAAATTGTCATCCCTGCGATGTCAAGGGAAAATTTACCCCGTAACGGTTAAAAAAGTCTTGACAATCCCATTCCCCGGTGTTAGCTTTTTTCCCATGCCACAGGGGGAGGTATATCCCCAGACTGTTCTTGAAGGGGGGTGATCGGGCCAGGAGAGAGGATCCTCGCGGAAAGACGCGGGGGTGACTATTCAGACGTTTCGATTTTCTGAGGAGAAAAGTCCAGTCCTGAGGATTGGCGAAACATCAAGGTTTAAGCAGAAATGTGAGGAGGAAAAATATCATGAAGAAACTGTTTGTAGTATTGCTTGCTCTGGGACTCCTCGTGGCCTTCAGTTCGGCGGCCACGGCGGCGGACGTCAAGCTGAGCGGCTACTATTTCATCGTGGGCGAGTATGTGAGCGACACCTCGCTCGGAAAGACCGATTCAGGCGACGAGGGCCCCACCAACGCCCTTTACTGGCAGAAACTGCGGTTCAACCCGGTCCTCCAGGTCGCGGACGGCCTGAAGATCACCTTCCGGATCGACGCCATGACAGGGTACTGGAACGGTACCGTTGTCGGCAAGCTCCCCGGTTATGGTGAGAATAACAGGAACGTCTTCTTCAGACGGTCTTACATCGACGCGAAGCTCCCCTACGGGCTGGCCATCCGCGCCGGTGTCACCCAGGGCGGAACCTTCGGAACGATCTGGTGCGACCAGGCCTATGACGAAGGCCGTATCTACCTCTTCGCCAAGGCGGGTCCCGGGACGGTCGTCGCCCTGACGGCAAAAGCGGCGGAAAGAGATGCTTACACCGATAACGCGGATGCCGACTACGACAAGTACGCCCTGGGCTACATGGGCAAGACGGAAGGCGGCATCGAATACGGCGCCCTGTGGTACTATCTGCGGAACGCAGCCGTCAGAGCCACTTCCACGGCCAATTACCATGTCCCCATGGCCTACATGAAAGGCACCTTCGGTCCCCTCTATGTCGAGGCGGAATGGAACTACCAGTTCGGCAAGGACTATGAATACTTCGATCCCTACACGGGAACGGACATCGACCGCGGCGGTATGAGCGCCTACATCAACGCCAAGTACAACATGGGCCCGGCCTATGTGGGCGGCCAGTTCGGCTGGCTCCAGGGTGACGACCCCGACACGACGGACGAGAACGAAACCGCGTATTCCGGAAACGCCGATTACGATCCCTGCCTCATCCTCTTCAACTCCGACTACGCTGACTCCATCGGCGACATGGGAACCTATGCCGTCACGACCGGCAACATCGGCAACGCCTGGATCGCCCAGGTTTACGGCGGATTCACCCCCATGGAGAAATTAGACCTCTTCGCCAGCTTCACCTGGTCGAAAGCGGATGAGACCCCCATGGCCGGCGGCAAGAAATTCGTCAGCGATGATTACGGCTACGAATTCGACATTACCGCCACCTACAAGATCTATGACAACCTCGAGTACATGGTGGGCTTCGGCTACTTCTTCGCCGGGGACTACTACAAGGGAACGAGCGAGAGCAACGACGTGGAGAACAACTACCTCGTCATCAACAAGCTGACCCTGAACTTCTAAGCACCCGCCATCCGAAAGACCCCGGGAGGACCCTTCCCGGGGTCTTTTTTTTGCCCCGGGTCTCCGGTTCCCCAGCTCAGCCGAAATCCCGCTTCTCCCTTCCGGACGGGGTCTTATCGAAGTACCGCCTGCCACCGGAATAAACATGCCCCCTATCCGCACAGCGAACCCCAGCCGTGAATGACAGGGCGGCCGCCCGCCGGCAACCGGTTTGCAGGGTCGCGGCCGGGGGAACCCCGTCGTTCCTGTCCGGCAATCGAGAGGCAAGACCCGCTGAAAGGGGACACTCCATCCCATCGAAGGCAGCGGGAAAAACCCGGGAGCGCCGGAGAGGGAAAGGCGTGGGAGCGAATTCCCCGGTCGATCCATCCGTCGGCATAAGAAAGGGGGCCGGTTCCCAGGATCATACGGGAACCGGCCCCCTTGAGTGTATCCCCTTACCCGATGAATCCCGGCAGGGTTATCCGGAAACGGTTTTGTCGTTTATCCGCTCAGCCTGAGCGATATCGATCAGCATCCTCACCCGCCCCCGCCGCCCCCCGTGCCGTCCCGGCCCGTTGAAGGCGGATATATCTCAACCCCCTGGTCTCCCGTCATTTTAACAATGGTTGAGCCTTTTGGGGAATACCAGTAGCCGATCAGTCTGCCGTCCGGTCCGAGAATTTCCATCCCGGAGGGGATATTGCTCATTTCCGTGACGTTGTTCCGGACACCCCGGACATACCGCTCAAGACCCTCCTGTTCCGGGTTGATCTCCTGCCAAAGGTCGGACTTTATCTCGTATTCCTTGTTTATTCCGATGATCCCCCGGGGCATGTTCGCCGGGCCGGATATGTAATACCGATACCCCTCCAGCACCTGGCAGGCCTCGAACATATTCGTGGCCTCCCGGCTGGGAGACAGGCTCCCGTAACGGTTCAGGAACGCCCCCAGGGGCGAAGCGGCCAGAAGCAGGGACAGGGTCAGAAATATTATTATCCTTTTGCTGTTCAACGTTTTTCTCCTTAAAATATAATCGACTGTTAAAATAGGGGCGAATCCGAATCAAGGGCTTTTCATATCCTCCCATGACCCCGCCCTCCCCCGCAGACACCCGGCCATCATCCCGGAAGATGATCCGGGAAACCACGAAGATTTTATGTATTCCCCCCTTTTCTGTCAAGAGCCGGCCGGGTCGCCCTTATCTCCTCTCCTTATCTTGACCGCGGAACACGTTCATGTTAACGTGCACCCATAAACTGACACCCATGGAGGTTGTCCATGCCCCTTTATGACTACGAGTGCGAGGCCTGCGGGCAGGTCTTCGAGGTGTTTCACAAGATCGACGCCCCTCCGGAGGACTTGGCCTGCCCCAAGTGCGAAGGGAAGAAAGCCAAAAAAATCGTCGCACCGTTCCGCACCCAGTTCTGGTCCAATTTTCTCGACACCATGGAGAAAAAGATCAGTCCCCACAAGTTCAAGTAACATCGAGGAGGATCGGGGAACATCCATAAACTCTACGGGAACCTGACGGGCCTCAAGCCCGACGAGATCAGGAAAGTCGAGAGCCTCTACCGGAGAAAAATCCCGCCCGACAGCGCCCTGACCCACGAACTTGCCCGGAACTTGACCGAGCTTTCCCGGACCCTTGGCCGGCAGATCGGGATCCTCGTGAGCCGCCGGGGGGAAGTGTGTTATGTCATCGTCGGAAACCAGAAGGAAATCCTGATTCCCGATCTCTCCGGTTTCCGGGCCGGAACGAGCCGGCTCAAGGGTCTCCGTCTCATTCACACCCACCTGAACGGAGAACCGCTCTCCCGGGACGACCTGGTGGACCTGGCCCTTCTCCGCCTCGATTTTATCGCCGCCGTCTCCGTGGAGAAAACCGGCCTCCCCGGAAAAGTCCATGCCGCCCATCTGATCCCAGAAAATCCAGGCGGTCTTTTCTGGATGGTTCTCGATCCCGTATTCCCGTCGGAGATGGCCTTCGATTTCCTGCACTTCATCCAGGCCCTGGAAGAGGAACTCGCCCGGAAGCAGCAGGTCCGTGAAGTCCGTTTTACCGACCGGGCCCTTCTCGTCCGGGTCGAAACGGACCCTTCATCGGACAGCGAGGGGGCCGTCGAGGAATTGGGCGAGCTCGCCCGGTCCTGCGACGTGGAAGTCCTCGACGCCGTGATCCAGCACCGGCCCCAGGTGGATCCCAAGTTCATCCTGGGAAAAGGCAAGCTCTCGGAAATGCTGATCCGGGCGCTCCAGAAGGGGGCGAACCTGCTCATCTTCGACCACGAGTTGAGTCCCTCCCAGGCCCGTTCCATCGGCGAGGTCACCGATCTCAAGGTCATCGACCGCACCCAGCTGATCCTCGACATCTTCGCCCAGCGGGCCCACAGCCGGGAGGGAAAGATCCAGGTGGAACTGGCCCAGCTGAAGTACCGTCTCCCCAGGCTGGTCCATCAGACCACCGCTCTTTCCCGTCTTGCCGGCGGCATCGGCGGGCGGGGACCGGGGGAGATGAAGCTCGAAGTCGACCGGCGCCGGGTCCGGGACCGGATCGTTCACCTGGAAAAGGAATTGAAGACCATCCGGAAGGCCCGCCAGGAGCGGCGCCGGATGAGAAGGAAAAAGGGAATCCCGGTGATTTCCATCATCGGGTACACCAACGCCGGGAAATCCACCTTACTGAACGCGTTGACGAAAAGTGCCGTCATCGCGGAAAACCGGCTCTTCGCCACCCTGGACCCCAAGAGTTCCCGCCTGCGCTTCCCCCGGGACAGGGAGGCGATCATCACCGACACGGTGGGATTCATCCGGAACCTGCCGGAAGACCTCTTCGCCGCCTTCCGGGCCACCCTGGAAGAGCTGGAAGAGGCGGACGTGCTTCTTCACGTCGTCGATGTTTCCAACCCCCGGTTTGAATCACAGATGGAGGCGGTGGAACGGATTCTCGAGGAACTGAACCTCCAGCGGAAAACGGAAATCAGGGTTTTCAACAAGGAGGATCTCTTCCCCGACAAAGTCATCTTGGGAAACCTCTGTCACCGTTTCCAGGCCATTCCCGTCTCTTCGCTCCACCGGGAATCCTTCGGCCCCCTCATGGAGCGACTCGAAAAGGTCATCGCCGAAAAAGAGGGCCTTCTCCCCCAGGATCCGCCTCCCGGAGAGGAAGGCGGGTTTCCCTTCCCGGAAGACCGGGGAAACGAATCGGCCTGACAGGATCTACATGACTCCCTTGTACCAGCCGCCGTCGATCTGGATGGCCGCACCGGTGATGTAGCCCGCCTGTTCCGACGCCAGGAAGGCGACCAGGGCCGCGAACTCCTCCGGGGTGCCCAACCGCTTCATGGGAATGGTCGCCTCCCATTTCCCGATGACCGCCTCCGGGGTGGTTTTTTCCCGCTCCGCGACCGTTTTCGCCAGGTTCCGCACGCGGTCCGTGAGAGTATACCCCGGACAGACGCTGTTCACCGTAACGTTGAAGGGCGCAAGCTCATTGGACAGGGTCTTGGCGAAACCGATCACCCCGGATCGGATGGTATTGGAGAGCATGAGACCGTCAATGGGCTGTTTCACCGATATGGAGGTCATGTTGATGATGCGCCCCCATTTCTTCTCCTTCATGACGGGAACAGCCTCCCGGGTCATGACGATGGTGCTCAGCAGGTTCAGCCGGAACCCGTATTCCCAGAGCTTGTCGTCGATGTCGAGAAACCCGACGGAAGGGGGGCCCCCGGCGTTATTCACGAGGACATCCACGGTACCGAAGTGCTCCAGGGCCTTCCGCACGAAGGCCTTCGCCTGCCCGGGATCGGAGACGTCCGTCGGGACCGCGATCACCTCGGCGCCGGTCTTCCCCCGGATTTCCTCCACGGCCCCGGGAAGATAGGCGTCATCAAGGGATCCGATGGCGATTCTCGCCCCCTCGCGGGCCATATCCAGGGCCACCGCCTTCCCGAGCCCCATGCTCCCCCCCGCCACAAGGACAACCTTTCCTTTCAAACCCAGATCCATCTTGACCTCCCTGAACGGCTGTTTTTTAATAAATTGTCTTCCTTGTCTAACAGATCTCCCGGGACCCGTCAACGGAAGGAACTTCTTTTTCATTGACAGCCCTCATCTTTTTCGATATGTTTCGCCTTGTTCCCATTTTTCCCCGGTGATATCGGGATTTCGATCAGAGGATCTTTATTTCATGGCAGGTCAAAGAGGAATGTTCTCCCGTCGACTTCGCAGCCTCCTGTTGTGCCTCGCTCTTATTCCGGACATACCTCCATGGCCCGCCATAGACCCCCATTAGGAAAAACAGGGATACCGGTGATGAAGGCCATGGCGAAAACCATGGCCTTTTTATTTAAATGACAAAGGAAGAAGGGCAGCGAAGCCTGTGGACTTTTTTACGATATCGGCAATTTAAATCGGGAGACGAAAATGAAAGAAATCCTGTGGCATGGGAGAGGCGGTCAGGGGGTCGTCCTGGCGGCGCAGATCCTCGCGGAGGGAGCATACATTCAGGGATACGGCGGGGTGACTTCCGCCCCCACATTCGGCCCCGAGAGGCGGGGGGCGCCGGTCGTCGCCTCCACCAGGATTTCCCGCGAGACCATCCGGACGGTGGCCCAGATCGAGGTGGGGGACGTTGCCGTGGTTCTCGACGCCTCCCTTCTCGGGATCGTGGACATCCTCGGCCGGTTGAAAAAGGGGGGCTCAATCATCATCAACACGCCCCTGTCGCCGGAAGCCCTTGGAATTGAAGGATGTTATGATATTGCCACGGTCGACGCAACGGAGATCGCCGTCCGAAGCCGCCTCATCCTGGGCGGGATGCCCGTGGTGAATACACCCATGTTAGGGGCGTTCAGCCGGGTCACGGGACTTGTCACCCTGGGAAACATCGAAAAGGGCCTGAAGCGGAAGATGCCCCCCGACGCCGCCCGGACGAACTTCACCGTCGTGCAGTCCGCCTACGAAACAACCATCATCCAGCCAAAGGAAGAAAAACCCCATGGAACAGAAGAATCCGAAAAAAGATGAAAACGTTTCCGCCCTCTGCGTGCCCGCCCGGGGAGAAGCCGGACGGACCGGCGACTGGCGGGACCTTAAGCCGGTCATCGACCACAAGAAGTGCATCCCCTCGGTCAAGAACAGGTCCGCCTGTTACCTCTGCTGGCTTTACTGTCCCGAGGGTGTCGTCAAAATGTCCATTCCCGTGGAAATCGACATGGATTACTGCAAGGGCTGCGGCATCTGCGCCGAGGAATGCCCGCCCAACGCGATACGGATGGTCAGGGAGGGGGAAAGCGATGGCTGATGTCAGGATTCTTACGGGAAACGAAGCGGCTGCCCTGGGGGTGAAGCTCTGCCGTCCCGGCGTCGTGGCCGCCTATCCGATCACGCCCCAGTCCCAGCTCGCCGAGATCCTTTCCCGGTACGTCGAGGGGGGGGAGATGCGGGCGGAATACGTGCGCGTGGAAGGGGAGCACTCGGCCCTCACGGTCTGCATCTCCGCCTCCACCGTCGGGGCCAGGACCTTCACGGCCACGAGTTCCAACGGCCTCCTGTACATGCACGAACAGCTCCACTGGACGGCCGGCTCCCGGCTTCCCGTCGTCATGTGCGTCGTGAACCGGGGCATCGGCGCCCCCTGGTCCATCTTCAACGATCAGCAGGATTCCCTGGCCCAGAGGGACACGGGGTGGATTCAGATATACTGCCGGAACAACCAGGAAATCATCGACACCATCATCCAGGCCTACCGGATCGCCGAATCCGTTTACATCCCCGTCATGGTCTGCTATGACGGGTTCGTCCTGTCCCACACCATGATGCCCGTGGACATCCCCGACGGGGACATGGTCAGGGGCTTTCTCCCCCCCTACAAACCCCACACGATTCTCTCGCCGGAAGCCCCCCGGACGATCAACTCGGTTCTCTTTCCCTGGCGCAGAGCCAATCCCGAGGGGGTTCTCTGCGACGGATACATGGAAATGCGCTTCAAGCTCGAGGCCGCCATGAGGGAGGCCCGGTCCGGGATCCAGAAAGCGAGCGACGATTTCGCCCGGGTCTTCGACCGGGATCACGGCGGTCTCGTCTGGACCTACCGGAGCGAGGGCGCGGAACTCCTCTTCTCCGGCATGGGATCCATCGCCAATGAAGCCACCGTGGCCTCCGACCTTCTCCGGGAAGAAGGCATTCCCGCCGGCGTCCTGGGTGTCCGGGTCTACCGGCCCTTCCCCCGGGAGCGGGTCATCGAGGAAGCCCGGGGGGCGAAGGCCCTCATGGTCCTCCAGAAGGGCGTGAGCTACGGCTACGAGGGGTGCCTGACGTCCGATCTCAAGGCGGCCCTTTACGAATCGACCCTCCGGATACCCGTGGTGGATGTGGTGGCCGGCCTGGGCGGCCGGGACGTGAAGGCCCGGGAAATCGCCGAGGCGGGGAGGGAAGCCTGGAAGTCCCTTCAGGCGGGAAAGCTGACAAACCGGTCCCTATGGCTCAATTGCGACACGGGAGAAGACCATGCAGAATAACATCTTCAAGATCAACGAAACGGAATACATCCTGCCGGGAAGCCGGGCCTGCCAGGGCTGCGGCCTGACCCTGGCCTACCGCCACATGCTGAAGGCCCTCCGGGAGAACACCGTCCTCACCATCCCGGCGAGCTGTCTTTGCGTCCTCCACGGTATTTACCCCATCACGCCCGTCACGGTGCCCTGCCTGAATACGACGTTCGCCAGCACCGCCGCCTCCGCCGCGGGGATCGCCGCCGGCCTCGCGGCGATGAACAAGACGGATATCACCGTCGTGGCCATGGCCGGGGACGGATCGACCTACGACATGGGGATCCAGGCCCTGAGCGGCGCCGCCGAGCGGAACACGGACTTCATTTACGTCTGTTACGACAACGAGGGGTACATGAACACGGGCACCCAGCGGTCCAGTGCCACGCCCATGGGGGCTCTCACGACGACCACGCCGATCCTGACCAAGGAGCACAGCAAAAAGGATTTCATACGGATCATGGAGGCCCACGAACTGCCCTACCTGGCCACGACCTCCCCATCCTATCCCATCGACCTCTACGACAAGTTCGTCAAGGCCAAAAGGATCAAGGGGACGCGATACATGCATATCTATTCCCCCTGTCCCCCGGGATGGATGTTTCCCACGAAGGACACCATCCGGGTGGGACAGCTCGCCGTCGAAACGGGAATCGTCGTTCTTTTCGAAATCGAGGACGGGAAATTCCGGTTTACGGGAAGAAGCAAGACCCTTGCCGAACGGGGGAAAAAGCAGCCCCTGGTCAACTACGTGTCCCGGCAGGGCCGCTTCCGTAAAATGAGCATCGAACAGCTCAACCGTCTCCAGGCCTGGGTGGATGCCCGCTGGAACGACTACCTCCGACGGGCGGAGGGCTGATTTATCCGCGATTGCTCTAAAATCAGGCCGATTCTCCGGGCATAACGGTCCGAGGCGCCGCGGTGCCGGAGAACGGCTTCCTTCCCTGTTTGCCCGTCCCTGAGAAGTCTGTCCGGATTCCTCAGGAGGTCCAGGATTTCCCTGTAGAGCGCCCCGCCGTCCGCCACCGTTTTCCCGGCGCCGGTCGCTTCGAGAATACGCCTTTCCTCCGTAAAATCCTCCATGGAAGGACCGTAAAAGACCACCTTGCCCCAGGCCGCCGCCTCGAGGATGTTCTGCCCCCCCTTCGGGACGAGGCTCCCGCCGCAGAAAACCACCGTGGCCAGACCATAGATCTTGAAAAGCTCCCCGATAACATCGACGACAATGACCCGTTCCCCCCGCCTCTTCCTTCCGGCCCTTATTTCGGACAGGGTGACCGTGTCGGAAAACCCCTTCTCCCGGGCCTTCCGGAGGACCTCTTCGCGGCGATCCGTGTGCCGGGGAACGAGGACAAGACACATTCCGGGGAAATCCCTCTGAAGGGCGGCAAACACCTCCAGAACGACGTCCTCTTCGCCCTCATGAGTGCTCCCCGCCACAAACACCTGTTCTCCCGCCCCGATCTGGAGGCTTTCCAACGCCTCCTCCCGGAGGGAAGGCGCCACCCGGGCGGCAAGGCCGTCATACTTGGCGTTTCCCTCGACGGTAATCCTCTCGGTCCGCCCGCCGAAGGCCCCGATCCTTTCCGCGTCCACGGGGGAGATCATCCCCAGCCAGTCCACGGACGCCAGAACCTCTTTCCAGAAGAAGCGGGACAGGCGGTATCGGTTGAAGGACCGGGGGGAGATCCGGCCGTTCACCAGGACGACGGGCGTCCCCCGCCGCCGGCACCGGTCGATCAGGTTGGGCCAGAATTCCGACTCCAGAAGGACAAGGATATCGGGCCGGACATACCCCAGCACTTTTTTCACCACCCAGGGGATATCCAGAGGGTAATAGAAAAAGAGATCCGCCTTTCCAGCCACACGCCGGGCCATCTCCTGACCTGTTTCCGTACTCGAGGAGAGGGCGATCGACGCCCCGGGATATCGCCCGCGGAGGGCATCGATGATCGGGGCGGCGGCCGTGACCTCCCCCACGGACACGGCATGGACCCAGATCCGGGGGGCCCCATCCAGGGTTTCGAACATCTCCGGGCCGACGTTCCCCAATTTTCCGCCGATGCTCTTCCGGTATTTTCCCGTAAAAAGAATCTTAAGACCGTAAAAAGGCCCCAGCACCAGGGTGGAAAGACCGAGGAGAATATTGTATGGTATGAGGTATTTCAATCCCCTTCTCCCGACAATGAACGGCGAGGTGACGATAAAGGCCTTTTTGTCTCCTGTCAAGAACTTATGATGCCTCGAATCAGACGAACTTTTATAAAGTCGAAAAATGACCATTTTCCGACGGCATCGTAAAAAGCTTCAGAGGCAAGGCGCCATCATCCCGGGGAATGAGACCTGCCGAGCGGGTCGTCGCCATGACGGGGGATGAAGGGCAACGCAGCCTGTGGGCTTTTTCCCATGTCGTCAGGAACGCCCTGGAAAATGTTGACATCCCCGGCGGGTGTATAGTAATTTCCAATCCATGACAAACGTTCATCATCAACCATCAACCATCGATCACCAATCATCAATCCAGGAGGGTCGCTCTTTTTCGGAGGATGTCTTTTTTCGAATAAACCTTCCGGGGCTTCACAGTGAATCGAAAGGAAACAAATCATGACTCTAACGATGAAGGCATGTACCAGAGCGGTCCTCGCGGGGCTTCTCGTTCTTTCCCTCCTTGGCGGATGCGCTTCCTACGAGCGGAAAGTGGTCCCTTTCAAGATGCCCGAGGCCTATCCCAACGCCACGGAAGCGGCGGGGGCGACCCTCGCTTCGATCGCCTACGACGAACCCGGAAAAGCGGCCGAAGCTTTCGGTTTCGACATCCTCAGCGCGGGAATTCTTCCCGTTCAGGTGATCTTCGACAACCGGGGAACTCATTCCATCGAGATCGTTCCTAAAACGACCTTCCTGGTGGATGAGGAAAACAACCTGTGGCCCATACTCGATGCCGGCCTCGCCTATGACCGCATTTCCAGGAAAACGGAATTAGGCAAGGTGGCCCCGGAAGCGGCCAAATCGGGATTCCTCGCCGGCACGGCGGGCGCCCTCATCGGGGCGGCCATCGGCATCGTCACCGGCCAGAACGTGGGGGATGCCGCCATGAAGGGCGCGGCCCTGGGAGCGGCGGCGGGGGCCACCGTGGGAGGAACCTCGGCCCTGGACAACCGGGACGTGCAGCGCCAGATCCGGGAGGACCTGACCAACCGTTCCCTGGAAACGAGGCCCGTGACTCCGGGAGAAATCGCCTACGGATTCCTCTTCTTCCCCGGGGAATCCAAGAAAGCGAAAGAACTCCGGCTCACCCTCAGGGAAGCGGATACGGGAAAAACCGCCCCCCTCGTCCTTGATCTGAGGCAGGTTCAAAAACCATGAAAAGACTGATCGCCGCCTCCATTCTCTCCGCCGATTTCAGCCGTTTAGGCGAAGAGATCCGCCAGGTTGAAGAGGCCGGGGCCGACTGGATCCACGTGGATGTCATGGACGGCCGGTTCGTCCCCAACATCACCATCGGCCCTCCGGTGATCCGGTCCATCCGGAAAACAACCAGGGGGGTTTTCGATGTCCATCTCATGATCGAGGCCCCGGAGCGGTTCATCGGCGAATTTGCCGCCGCGGGGAGCAACCTGATCACCGTTCACGTGGAAGGGGCCTCCCACCTGCACCGGACGGTCTCCCTCATCCACGAGGCGGGATGCCGGGCGGGGGTCACGCTGAATCCCGCCACCCCTTTCGTGGCCGTGGAACCCATTCTGCCGGAGGTGGACCTTCTCCTTATCATGTCCGTGAACCCCGGTTTCGGGGGACAGAAATTCATCGAGTCCGCCCTTTCCAAGATCCGCCAGGCCCGGCAATACATCGACGCCCGTTCTCTTCCCGTCCTCATTGAAGTGGACGGGGGGATCGACCTGACGAACCTGAAGCGGGTCCGGGACGCCGGGGCCGATGTCGTCGTCTCCGGTTCGGCGATTTTCGGTCACCCGCCTTACGGCGATACGATCGGAAAGATGCGGAAGATTCTCGACGGCGAGGCCCTATAGGGATTTCCCGGGGATGTTTTCCCTCTTGATCCGCTTGAGAAACCGGGCGATAAGGAGATCGACGGCGGTCCGATAGTCCTTCATCAGGGGGTGGGACAGGGAGACTTTCCCGGCGGCAGCCATGTGATGTCCGCCCCCGGAACCGATTTTCTCCACCATTTTCTGGACGATCCAGTCCGAGTGTCCCCGGGGATTGGCCGTGCGGAGGGAAAAAAAGACCTCCCCGTCGTACTCCCCGATGCTGAGGGCCCAACGGATCCCCTCCACGCGGACGAGAAGATCGGACATTTCCGCCAGGATGTCGGGACTCTCAATGAAACCCAGTTCACAGACCAGGGCGTCCTTGTAAATCACCGAATTGTCGATGGCCTTTTCAAAGGTCTTGAAGTAGTCCCGTGGAAGCTGGGGGTGCTCAATCCTCGACAGAGTCTGGAAAAGCACGCGGGGATAGAGAAAAACAAAGGCCTCCCGGTCTTTCACGCCCGCCCCCCTTCCCAGGTCCCGGGTATCCGATTTGATCCCGTAAAAAAGGGCCGTGACGATCTTCCGGTCAATCCCCGGGATATCCGCCTCCTTCAGGTATTCCGTCAGAATCGTGGACGTGCTTCCATAGTCGGTCCGTATGTCCGCATATTTTACCCGTCGGGTTCCCGCCCGGACCGGCTCGTGGTGGTCGATCACGATGGCCGGCAGGATCCTCCGGGGAAGGGAGTTGTTCCCCGCGCCGGGTTGGCTGTCCACAAGGGCCAGGACGGGAAAGTGACGGAGGTTGATCTCCGACAGGGGTTTGACGTCCATTTTCAGATACCGGATCATGGCCTGGTTCTCCGCCCGGCCGACGATGCCGCCATAGGCGATGACGGACGGAACCCCCCACTTTTCCCGGAGCAGATACTTGAGAGCGGCCGCCGAGGCCAGGGCATCGGGATCGGGATTGTTATGAAGGACAATGAGAACTTCCTTTTTCCCCTCGACAACTTTCTGAATCTGATCAAGCCGGGATTTGCCTCCCTCCGGTCCTTCCATGACTCCTCCTTACAATCCCGTCATACGGCGCAGGGGAAAGCCCGTCCCGGCAGCAGCCTCATGCGGAAACTCCTGACGGGCAGATCCGCGGGGCGGAGATGCTCCCTGATGCGGGACAGGGGAACGATGGCGTATCCTCTTTTTCCCGTCTCTCCGAGGAGGTCGGCAAAGACCTCCGCCCCCACCCCACCTTCCATTTCCCCATGAACGGGCAGGATATGGAGGGTTCCCTCCTCCAGCCGCTGAAGGATCTCCCCGGGCCCCCGTTCCACGCCCGTTTCTTCGAGACAGGGAAGGTCGGAGGGAATTTCGGGAATTCCTAATTTTTCGTAGAGAAAAGGTTTTTCCGCCCGGGTGCAGCTCAGGTATTCAAACCCGCAGGGGGCGATGATATCCAGGACCCGGTCATCCATGACCCACCCGGGAGCGCCGAAGGCCCTGGGCTCTTTTCCCAGGAGGGCGCGATAAGCGTCCAACCCCTTTTCGAACCACCGGGAGATCCATTCCCGGGAATGCCCCGGGAGATCGTCCTGCCACCGGCGATGGTCCCAGGCGTGAAATTCCACCTCATGGCCCTCCCGGACGATTCGGCGGACCAGGGACGGGAAGCTCAGGGCGATATTCGGGGAGGGAAGAAGAACGCCATAGAGGGCCGTCCGGATCCCGTAAAGCCTGCCTGCATTGGTCCGGGTCATTTTCTTCAGGAAAAGGGGGTTTTTCATGAGCTGGAACAAGGCCCTCCCCGAGGCATCGGGCCCGAAACTGAGGAAAAAGGTCCCCCGGACCCCGAAACGGTCCAGAATTTCGAGGAGACGGGGCACCCCCCGTTTCATGCCCAGGTAGGTGTCCACATCGATTTTCAGCCCGAGGGTTCTCCCGTCCGCCACAACCTCTTGCCTCCCGGTATTTTCAAAAACGCTCAGGCCCCGTAACCACGGTGATGCGTTAAAGCCGGAGAATTCCACCGGATCGTATCCGAAACCGGCTCATATTTTGCGGGGCTGAAGCCCCGGCCTGCATCAAATATCGAAGCCCTGAATCTCAGGGCGCGATCCCGAAGAGCCGCGTTTCAAGGTCCGAATCACTGAAAAAAGAACACCGGCATTCCAAGAGGCTTTTACGAAGCCGTCATTTTTGACGAATTCGTAAAAAGTCTTAAAAGTCCTTTTTACCGACGGCTTTGTAAAAAAAAAGCTCCAGAGGCAAGGCGCCCGATTCCCGAGGAACGAGGCGTACTTAGTGGTACGCCGCAGTGACGAGGGATGAAGGGCAACGCAGCATATGGTGCTTTTTACGAAGCCGTCATTCCTGATTTTCCTCGAGGAACGCATACAGGGTTTTTTTCATCGCCTCCTTCAGGCCCACCCGTGGTTCCCACCCTAAAAGGCGTTTCGCTTTTTCGATGCTCGGTTTTCTCGTGTAGATGTCCTGGTACCCTTTACCATAGTATGATTCGGACGATCTTTCAACGATTTCGGAATAATCCCCGTCTTCCCGGTGGCGGGGGTGCTCCCGGAAGAGGTCCCTCAGGAGAAAAGCCAGCTCCCGGATGGAACATTCGTTGTCGGGGTTTCCGATGTTGATGATTTCGTTCCGGCACCGGTTGTCGCGGTTTTCCAGAATCTTCATCAGTCCGTCAATACCGTCGTCCACGTCGGTGAAGCACCGTTTCTGATGCCCGCCGTCAACGAGATAGATCGGCTTCTTCAGGAAAAGTTCCGCGATGAACTGGGTCGCCACCCGGGAGCTTCCCTCCTTGGCCGTGTCCAGGGAATCGAGACGGGGTCCGATCCAGTTGAAAGGCCGGAAGAGAGTGAATTCCAGATGCCCCCGGGTCCCGTAGGCGTAAATCACCCGGTCCAGGAGCTGTTTGCAGCAGGAATAAATCCACCGCTCCTTCTGGATGGGGCCGACAACAAGGAAGGTCTCGTCTTCCTTGAACTCGGGGTCCCTGGAATCGCCGTACACTTCCGATGTGGAAGGAAAGACGATCCTTTTGCGGTACTTGACGCATTGTTTCACCACGTTCAGATTCATCTCGAAATCGAGATGGAAGACATTAATGGGGTCTTCCACGTAGAGCTTCGGCGTGGCGATGGCCACGAGGGGCATGATGACGTCGCACTTCTTGATGTGGTATTCGATCCATTCCCTGTTGATGGCGATATCCCCTTCGAGGTAGCGGAACCGGGGGTGGTCGAGGACCGGTTCCAGCCGGTCGAAGGCAAGGTCCATGCCGTAGACGGACCAGTCCGTGGTTTCGAGGATCCGTTTTGTCAGGTGATGTCCGATGAATCCGTTCACTCCCAAAATGAGGATATTCATGAAAGCGTCCAACCTTCCTTTCCCTGGAAATACTGGATCAGTTTGGGGCCCCTGAGCCGTTTCCCTCCGGTTTCCACATCGAGGAGGGAAAGCCTTCCGTCCCGGGCCCGGACAAAAACGCCCTTTTCTTCCACCTCGACCCGGCCGGGGGGGTCCTCCTTCTCCCGGCCGCCGGACGACTCGGGCAGACCCCACCAGATGATCATCTTTTCGCCACCGGGCAGACCGGTGAACGCGCCGGGATAGGGCTCCGTTACGGCCCGGACAAGGTCGTAGATCCGTCGGGCCGTCCATGTCCAGTCGATTCTGCCGTCTTCGGGCCTCCGCCCGCCGAACTTGGTCGCTTCGACAGGATCCTGGGGTACCCGCGGGGCCCTGCCCGCCGCAATGAGAGGCAGCATTTCCAGCAGGAGTTCCTCCGCGGCCCTTTCAAGTTTCCCATAGAGGGAGATCGCCGTATCCGTGAATTTTATGGGAACTTCCCGCTGGCCGACGATGTCGCCGGCATCGGCCTTCTCCACCATATGATGGAGGGTGACGCCCGTTATCGTTTCCCCGTTCACGAGAACCCAGTTCACGGGGCACCGTCCCCGGTATGCCGGAAGAAGCGACCCGTGAAGGTTGAACGCCCCGGCCGGGGGGATCTCCAGGATCCCCCGTCCTAAAATCTTCCGGTAATAAAAAGAGAAGATGACATCGGGCGCCAGGCGGCGGAGGACCGCCACCCACTCCGGCTGATTTACATTTTCCGGCCTGTAGACGGGAATCTCCCGGTTTTCCGCCCAGGCCGCCACGGAATCGAACCAGCGGTTCTCCGAAGGGTCGTCCTCATGGGTGAAGACGGCCAGGATCGGGATCCGGCAGGCTTCAAGGGACTTAAGGCCCACGATGCCCATGCCGGAATACGCGAACACGACGGCCTTCATTTTTCCGTCTCCGGGGTCGACAGGCCGTGAACCCTCTCGATGACGTACTCGGGGCGGCGGCGGACCTCCCGGTAGATCCGGCCGATATATTCCCCCATGACGCCCAGGGCGAGGAACTGGAAACCCACGAAGGCGAACAGGATGGCGAAGAGGGTGAACACCCCTTCGGCGGCCCACTGGGCTCCGTAGGCCAGCCGGGCCACCCCGAGGACAACGCCGAAGGACGTCCCCAGGAAAGCCATGATGAGGCCGGTGTACATGATGAACTTCAGAGGGAAAACGGAAAAGGACGAAACGAGATCGAACTGGAGGTTGATCAGCCGGGGAAGGGAATAATGGGAGATCCCCCCGTGACGCTCCTCGTGGGACACCTCGATTTCCGCCGACCGCTTGGCGAAGTAGACCGCCAGGGCGGGAATAAAAGTGGATTGTTCATGACAGTCCACCATCCGCATCACGATATTTTTCCGGTAGGCCCGGAGCATGCATCCCCAGTCCCGCATCTTCACGCCGGTGATCTTCCGGGTGACGGCGTTGACGATCCGGGAGGGAATCGTACGGAAGAGGGAGTCCTTTCTCATTTTACGGACGGTGCCGACCACGTCCGCATCCTTCTCCTCCATGGCCCGGATGAGCCGGGGAATCTCCTCCGGGGGATTCTGGAGGTCGGCGTCGAGGGTGATGACGATCTCTCCCCGGACCACGGAAAAACCGGAAAAGATGGCCGCGTGCTGACCATAGTTCTTCGTCAGTTCCACCACCCGGACTTCCCGGTATTCCTTCACAAATTCCATCAAAATGGACAGGGATCGGTCCCGGCTTCCGTCGTCGATGAAAAGGATCTCGTAGGGCCGCTCCAGGCCCTCCATGACCGGCCGCAGCCGCCCGAGGAGGGGACGGAGGTTCATTTCCTCGTTGTAGACGGGGATAACGACGGAAACCATCTTTCGTTCATCCATTTTTGACGATCTCCCTGATCGCTTCGCAGACATAGTCGACGTCGTCTTCCCTCATTTCCGGGAAAAGGGGCAGGGAGACGATCCGGCCGGCCGCCTTCTCCGTTTCCTTCAAAAGGCCGGGGGACCCCTCTCCATAGCGTTCCCGGACATACGAAAGCCGGTGGGCCGGGGGGAAGTGGAGGCCATAGCCGATGTTGTAATCGGAAAGCCGCTGGAAAAACCGTTCCCGGGGAAGCCCCGTGATCTTGACGACGAACAGGTGCCATGGGTGGGTGTGGGGATACCCGGGAATTCCCGGAAGATCGATGCCTTCCACCCCTTCCAGACCCTTAAAATACCTTTCCGCCAGGACCTTTCTGCGGCCGTTCAGTTCGTCGAGTCTTTCAAACTGGGCGAGGCCGAGGGCCGCCTGGAGGTCCGTCAGGTTATACTTGAATCCCGGTTGGGCAATATCGTATTCGGGGTTTCCTCCCTTGCCGTAGCGCTTCCAGGCATCCCGCTCGATTCCGTGGAACCGAAGCAGCCGGAGCTTTTTCTCCAGTCCGGGATCGAAGAGGGTGATCATGCCCCCCTCGCCGGTAGTCACGTTCTTGATGGGGTGAAAGGAAAAGACGGCGGGGTGTCCGAACCCGCCCGCATGGATCCCCCGGCAGGTCGTCCCCGCGGCATGGGCGGCGTCCTCGATGACGACAAGGTCATGACGGGCCGCAATTTCGAGGATGGAATCCATGTCCGCCGGCGCGCCGGCGAAATGGACGGGAATGACCGCTTTCGTCCGGGCGGTCACCCGCTCTTCAATCCGCCGGGGATCGAGGTTAAGGGTGTCATAATGAACGTCGACGAAAACGGGCTTCGCCCCGGCCAGGGCGATCATGTTGATCGTGGAGGCGAAGGTGAGGGACGGGGTGATCACCTCGTCCCCTTCCCCGATTTCCAGGGCCTTGAGAAGAAGATGCATCCCCGCCGTCGCCGATGACAGGGAAAGGGCGCCTGTCGCCCCGGTGAGACGGCGGAAGGCCTCCTCGAAGGCGGCGCAGAGCGGTCCCGTGGTGATCCAGCCGGAACGGAGGCAGGCCGTTACTCTTTCAATCTCCCCTTCCCCGATGGACGGCCGGGAAAAGGGGAGGAAGTCCTGTCTTGCTTTCATGGTTCCTTTCCTGGAACATTTTCGCAGTGAGCGCGAAGAATGTAAAAAGCCCCGTTGGTCCAGAACTCCTCGACCCGGGGAAAGAGCTTCTTCAGTTCCTCCACCCGTTCGGGATACTGGGTCACCGTGTAAAGCGCCTTCTTCTCCCCGCAAAGGGCCGAAAAGGAGCGGGAGGTGAGGAAGAACCGGGATTTTTCATCGGGCGGCAACCGGTTCATACCATACTCCAGCTCGCCGAAATCGTCAACAATGGGGGTTCGGACATGGTTGTAAAAGTCGATCCCGTAAAGGGCGGTGCGAAACTGGTAGAGAGGCTCCCCCGCCGGAACGACTTCCCGGGCGGCTTGTGCGACGGACCAGGCCGATTTGTAGGGTTTCAGGAAATCCGCCATGGGAAAGACGAGAGACCCGAGGAAGAAAGCGGAAAGGAGATAAATGGTAAAAAACCAGGCCCCCCGGCCGAAACGCTCCATCCGGTAGGGAAGAACCGCCAGGGCCGCCAGGGCCAGGATCGAAGGGATCACCCAAAGCCACCAGTCATAGGAAATGAGAATCACCAGGTCCTGGCCGCCTTTGAAATTTTTCAGGAGGGGCAGGGAAACCAGGGCGGCGATGAACAGGGCGGACTGGAACACCACGGGCCACCGGCGTTTCGCCGAAGGGTCACGCCTCGGGGCCTTTCCCTCGACCCAGGTACCGAACCAGGCCCCGACGAGGACGGCCAGCGGGGGAAAGAGGGGGGCCGCATAGGGAATGAGCTTCGAGGAAGAGAGGGTGAAAAAGAGAAAAATAAAGAGAATCCAGGTGAGCAGGAATGACAGGGGGGAAACCGTTCCCGTGTCGGTCACCTCCCGGAACCGGGATTCCCGGACCACCCGCCAGAGGAAGGGAAGCCAGGGCAGGACACCGAGAATCACGACGGGAACATAGTACAATAAAACGTTTTCCCGCCCGTGCATGGTCGTCGTGTACCGGAGGAAGTGCTCCCGGACGAAGAAAAACCAGAGGAAATCACCATCGGCCCATTGAGCGAGGATCACCCATGGCAGAGCGATGAGAAGAAAAATCAAGCTTCCTGCGGGCGAAAAAAGCCTGAGAAGAAACGTCCATTTCCTCGTCACCAGAAGCCAGAAAAAGAGGATGGCGAAGGGAAATACGACCCCGATCAGGCCCTTGGTCAGGAAAGCCAGGGCGGAAGATCCATACAAAAGGTAAAGCCAGCGCTTAGGATTCCCCTCTTTTTCGATGAAGCGGTAGCCCGCCCAGGTGGCCAGGGTGACGAAGAATGCAAGAGGCATATCGAGAATATTGATACGCCCGATGAGGAAGTGATAGAGGGATGTGCCGAGGACGGCGGCGGCAAAAAGGCCCGCCCGGCGGTTGTAAAGGCGGCATCCCATGAGATAGGTGAGGAGGATCATCCCCCAGGCCGTAAGGCCCACCCAGAGCCGGGAGGCAAAGGAGGTCTCCCCGAAAAGCCGGAAGAAGAGGGCGGTCATCCAATAGGAAAGAGGGGGTTTTTCCAGGTAAACGACCCCGTGGAGACGGGGGGTGACATAATCCCCCGAGAGGTTCATCTCCTGGGGAATGGCACTGTACCGGCCCTCGTCCGGCTCCATGAGAGGCATGGCGGGCAGGAGGGCCCCGTAGAGAATGGCCGGAACGACGATCAAAACAAGTATCTTCTGCAAAATCCCCATGGCGGTTGAATTCATGGTCTCATCCCTGCCTGTGGTTCCCTCTTCTGCTTTATTTTCCCGTTCGTCCCCTGTCCGGGCCTCTTATACCAGAAAGACCGCGCTTCCTTAAGGATTATTTTCGCCTTTCCCGTTGATTTCATGGGCATAAACCTTTATTAAGGGAGAGGAATTCATCACGGGTCAAGAAAAGATGCATCTCATCATCGACGGCTACAACCTGATCCGCCAGTCCGAACCCCTCCGGGAAAAGGAGCGTTCGAGCCTGGAGGAAGGACGAAAGGCCCTGTTAAGGGTTCTCGCTCCGTACCGCAAAGCGAAGCACTGCAAAATCACCGTCGTCTTCGACGGGTGGCAGGAAGGCATGGGCCCGGAGGAACGGGACCGGCAGGAGGGAATCACGGTGATCTATTCCCGGAGAGGGGAAAAAGCGGACGACGTCATCATCCGCCTGGCGGAAAGGAAAGGGGAAGACATCGTGGTCGTCACCTCCGACCGGGCGGTGGCCAAGGCGGTGGAATCCCTCGGGCATACGGCGGTCTCCTCGCCCGATTTCGCTTCCCGTCTTTTCCTGGTCCAGGAGGGCGTTGGGCCCTCACCGGAAGAAGGGGAGGAAGAAGATCATGGTGGATGGCCCCCGTCAGGAACGAGAAAGAAAGGCCCCTCCCGGCGGCTCTCGAAAAAGAAAAAACAGCACCTTATCCGGCTGAAAAAACTCTGAACCGCCAAGAGCCGGTTTGCACCTGTGCCATTCATAAAATAAAATATTTAAACACAATCAGATACCAACCAGTACGAACCCGTCGTTTCGAGATCTTTCAGAATCCGACCGGGAGGGGGAAGCGGCCGTTATCGTCGAAGACCGTTACAGATGAACGTCCCCTGATTTCGTGTCCCGCCATGGCCGGGTTGCTCTTTGTCCGATGCTGGCGCTGGGAATCATTATGATCCTAAACATGATTTTTTTTTGGGGGGTGCAAAACGGCCTTCTAAGACAAAAAACGGGTAAAAATACAAGATATATCCTACGATATCAATTAGTTGTCATGGTCCGACCCCGGCACCGCTGTGAAAGGCATAGCTGACTTCCCCGGAGGGAAAGAGAACGGCTATGGATATTCCGTCGCTGAGGATCGATGTGTGGCCGAACTGCTGCCACTGTCCGCTCATGTCGTTATCTGCCGAAGTGCCGCCGAGGATGGGAACGGCGGCACCCAGGTAGGCTTCGATGGCAATGAGAATTTATGTAATAACAGGCGGCCAAGCCTGTCAATGGAATAATAACAGCGTTTTCATGTTTTTCATTGACGCCTTTTCCGACTTTTTCTATACTTCAACGCCAGTGAAAATGAACGGCGTTCCCCGGGCCTTTTTGAGCAGGCCGGGCGAAAGGTCGAAGGAGGCAGAAATCAGGTCATGAGGAAAGTGGGGATCATCGGATGGCGGGGCATGGTGGGTTCCGTTCTTATGGAACGGATGACCGGGGAGGGGGATTTCCGGTACTTCGAGCCGGTGTACTTCACCACGTCGCGGGTGGGTCAGGCGGGCCCGGACGGCGCGCCTCTTCTGGACGCCATGGACGTGGTAAAGCTGGCCCGGTTCGACATCCTTCTCACCTGCCAGGGGGGGGATTACACGAACGACGTCTTTCCCCGGCTGAAGGACACCGGGTGGAACGGATACTGGATAGACGCCGCCTCTTCCCTCCGGATGAAGGACGACGCCCTCATCATCCTCGATCCCGTCAACCGCGCCGTCATTGATAGAGGCCTGTCCCGGGGCATCCGGGTCTTCGCCGGCGGCAACTGCACCGTGAGTCTCATGCTCATGGCCCTCTCCGGTCTTTTCCGGGCGGGGGAAGTGGAATGGATCTCCTCCATGACCTACCAGGCCGCTTCCGGCGCCGGGGCCAACCACATGAAGGAACTGGCCGCCCAGATGCAGGCCCTGGGACTTGCCGTGAAGGGCAATCTTGAAAATCCCGGCTCCACGGCCCTGGAGATGGAGAAAACCCTCATCGGAAAGATGCGGGCCGGAGACCTGCCGGTAAAATTTTTCGGCGCCCCCCTCGCCGCCAGCCTGATTCCCTGGATCGACCGGGCGGTTGAAAACGGCCAGACCCGCGAAGAGTGGAAGGGATACGCGGAAACGAATAAGATCCTCGGCTTCGCCGAACCCATCCCCGTGGACGGGATCTGCGTCCGCGTGGGAGCCATGCGCTGCCACAGCCAGGGACTCACGATCAAGTTGAAAAGAGACATTCCGCTGCAGGAACTGGAGGCCCTGATCGCCTCCGACAACGAATGGGTGAAAGTCGTCGCCAACACCCGGGAGGCCACGGTGGCGGATCTCACCCCCACGGCCGTATCAGGAACCCTGACCGTTCCCGTGGGCCGGCTTCACAAGCTGAAAATGGGGCCGACCTTTCTGGGTGCCTTTACCGTGGGGGACCAGCTCCTCTGGGGGGCGGCGGAACCGCTCCGGCGGATGCTCCGGATTCTCCTGGAACACCTGGGCTGATTCTTTTCAACGGCACACGTCGAGGAGGAACCGTTCCAGGAGGATCTCCGGGTTTTTCCCCGTGGTTTTCATCTCCAGGTCCATGCGGGCGAGCCGGTCGAAGAGAGAGAGGGCCTCCTCGCGGCTGAAACGGAGGGCATGGCGGAGGGCCTGGAAAACCACATAGGGATGCTGGCCGAGAAAGCCTTTGTCCTTTTTTCCCCCTGCCGCCGCCAGGTTCTTGAGGCCGGGGTAAACGGACCGCTGGAAGGCCCGGTAATCCGTGTTTCCGGAAAAAGTTCCCGCCAGGCCCCGGTCCATGAAAATCCGGGCGTGCAGGATGTGCCGGATCTCCCGGACCACCATGGCGAAAACCATGAGAGGGGGTTCCCCCTTCCGGAAGAGGGCATCCAGGGCTTTCAGGGCCCGGGAGGCCTCCCTTTCAGCCAAGGCCCCGGTCAGGTCGAAGACGGTATACTCCTTCGTCTCCGTTGCGAGGGACTCCACGTCCTCCACATCCACCTTCCCCCGGTCACCGGCGAAAGACAGGAGACTCTCCAGAACGGTCATGGCCTCGGCCAGGCGATACCCCGTCTTCTCGCCCAAAACTTCCAGGGCGTCCCCCGTGATCGATTTTCCCTGATTCCTCGCATACTCCAGGGCCACCCGACGGAACTGATCCTTGATCCGCCCGTCTCCCTTCTCCTTCTCGAAAGCGAGAACAATCCCGCCCTCCACCATGATCTGGTAGAGCTTTTTTCTCCGGTCCACGGAAAGGGCGGAAAGGACGAGAATATGGTCCGGGGGAAGTCCCCGTTCAAGGATCTCCTCCAGCCGTCCTTCCCCTCCCTGCCCTGTTTTGACCTCCCAGCCCGAGACCTTCGCCTGCTCTAAAATGGGGGGAAGCCACCTTTCGACCGTCGCCGGGTCGTCGATACCCGCCGCCTTCTTCCATTCCTCCGGGGAAATGTTCCGCCAGTTTCCGTCCCGGAGATCCTCCAGGGACCATCGGACCATTCTGAGAAAAGTGGAAAAAGTCCGAAGAACCCGGGAAAGGTCTTTTCCCCCTTCCACCTGCGCCTCCATTTCGCGGATCAGGACGGGCATGGTCATCCTGGAATGGAAGAGAGAGGTATTTTTAACCGCCATGACTTTCCTCCCCGGCAGAAGGGGGACCGTAAGAAGGGCCTGGCAGAGGGCGGGAACGCTCGTCTCATCGCCGTCCATCAGGACGAGATTCATCTTCCGGTCCCTCTCGGGAACGAGAGCCTCGATAATCCGCTGAAAGGCCTCCTGGACGAGGTATCCCTCCTCCCCGTGAATGAGGAAGCAGGAAGGGACATCGCCCTTCCGGATCCGTTCAAGGACGTCATTCAGGCTCATACTGTTTCTTCTTCCGATCGGGAAAAATCACGAACATATCCTGCCATGGCCCCGGCCGGCCTTTCCGCCTTTTGCGAATGGACACCGGGCCGGTAAAAAACTCAAAACCCATTTTCCGGACGGTTTTATAAAAAGCGCCGGGGGCAAGGCGTCCGAATCCCCGAGGAACGGGGCGTACTGACCTCGTACGCCGCAGCGACGAGGGGTGAAGGGCAACGCGGCATGTGGGGCTTTTTACGGAACCGTTAAAGAATGACAAACTTCTGGATGTGTTTCAAGACCATTTTCGGGTCGTCGATCACCTGGATGAGGTCCACGTCCTCCGGTGAAATCTTCTTTTCCTTGAGCATGGTTTTCCTGAGCCAGGCCAAGAGTCCGCCCCAGTAATCGCTTCCCATGAGAACCACGGGAAAGCTCCTGATCCTCTTCGTCTGAATCAGGGTCAGGGCCTCGAAAAGCTCGTCCATGGTCCCGAAGCCTCCGGGCAGGATCACGTAGGCTACGGCATACTTGACGAACATGACCTTCCGGATGAAAAAGTACTTGTAGTCGATGCTGACATTGGCAAAAGGGTTGGGCTTCTGTTCAAAAGGGAGGCGGATATTCATTCCGACGGATATACCGCCTCCCTCAGCTGCGCCCTTGTTTGCCGCTTCCATGATGCCCGGCCCTCCCCCCGTGATCACGCTGAATCCATTGAGGGCGAGAAGCCGCGACAGTTCTTCCGTTTTCTGGTAGTACTCGTCTTCCGGGGTCACCCGGGCGGACCCGAAGATGCTGACGGCGTGCCTGACCTGTGAGAGTTCCTCAATGGATTCCACGAACTCGGCCATGATGCGGAAGATGCGCCATGACTCCTCCATGGAAATGGCATCCACAAGGTATTGCTTTTCCGGCATGTTTTTTACTTAAAAGCGTCTTCTCTTGCGGGCTTTCGCCATTCTTCGACGGGCTTCGAGGGCCTTCCTCTTGCGTTTCACCGACGGCTTTTCATAGGCCCTTCGGAGCTTCAGTTCCTTGAAAAGGCCGTTCTTGGAAAGTTTGTTCTTCAGGATCTTGAGCGCCTTTTCGACGTCGTTGTCGATTACCTTGACCTCCAAAAATATCCCTTCCTTTCCTTATACATTCCATAACCCGCGGGAACCGCAGGGATCCTCCCTATGACAGGGCATACCGCTTGTCAATCAAAATCTTCCGCCATGGGCTTCGGTTTTCAAGAGGGATCATTCACGGACATCGGCGAACTGCCGGAGCGTCTCGATAAAAAGCCGGTTTTCCTCTTTCTTCCCCACGGAAACCCTGAGGCAGTGACGGAGCGATTCCGGGGCGGAAAACCCTTTGACCAGAATACCCCGCTTCACCAAGGTCTTATATAACCTATCTTTGTCGATATCACAACTAAAAAGGATGAAATTCGCATCGGAACGCCAGGGTCGGATTCCCGGTATTTTTTTCAATTCTTCGAAGAGGACCGCCCGTTCCGTCACGATGGCCCGGACCTGCCGGTTCAGCTCCTCCTCGTGATCCAGAAGGGCCGTCCCCACCGCCTGGGTCAGGGCATTCAGGTTATAGGGAAGCCGGACCTTGTTTAACTCCCGTAGAAAATCGGGGGCCCCGATAAGAACGCCGAGCCTGAGGGCGGCGAAACCGATCTTGGAAAAAGTCCGGAGGATCACCAGGTTTTCCCGGTCCCTGATTTCGGGGAGAAAGGAGTTCCCGGAAAAGTGAAAATAGGCTTCGTCGACCACCACGATCCCTTTCGCAGTGTCGAGGACTTCCGCCACTTTCGCCCGGCTGAAACAGTTTCCCGTCGGGTTGTTCGGGTAGCTGAGGAAGACCATGTCGGGGGTTTCCCCGGCGATCCACCGGGACCCGACATCGCCGGGCAGATCGAAGGACCCGTCGAGGGGCATTTCGATCACCCGGTGCCCCAGGTTGACCGCCGTAATTTTGTACATGGCGAAGGTGGGAACGGGCACCAGGACCCCGCCGCCGGACCGCGTCCGAAGGGCCGCCAGAAGAATCTGGATCAGTTCGTCCGAACCGTTCCCGAGCATGATCCAGTCCGCGGGAACGTTTAGGTGGCGGGCCAGCCGGGCTTTGAGCTGCCGGGCCTCCGGGTCGGGATACCGGTTCAGGAAGACCGCCTTCAGCGCGTCATGAAGCATCTCCCGGACTTCGGGAGAAAGGTCGTGGGGATTTTCGTTGGCATCGAGCTTGACGGGACAGTCGGACAGATCGATGCCATAAGCCTTCTGGTTCAGAATTTCCGTCTTTATAAGCCTTCGAATGTCCATTTGTTTCCCTTTCCCTCCAGATTCCAGGCGTCGGTCCCGTATTTCCCCTCCCGGAGCTCCCGGGCCAGGGCCTCCTCTTCCCCTGTCAACGATCCCGCTGCCGGAGGAATGCCGAGAATCTCCCCGAAACCCGAGCAAAGAGAGGATATCACCGCTTCCCGGCCGACCGCCCCGAGACCCTCCCCGCGAAGGGAGGTGACCTGGTCCGCCACGGCTTCCCTCCCGCCGGGGGCCGCACGCTTCAGCAGCCGGTCGGGTAGATCCCGGTCAAAATCCATGAGGAGGGATCCCTGCTGCAGGAAAGCCCCCCGGGACCGGAATTGGGCGCTCCCGCAGATTTTCCTCCCTCTCACGAGAATCTCGTAGCGGGAGGGCCTGGCAAAGCAGAAAGCATCGCGGTTGAGTTCCCCGGCGCCGCCTGCATCGCCGGACATGGACAGGGCCAGCCCGATCCCCGCCAGGCCCCGGATGAGACATTGCCCGATAAACCGGTAGGTCTCCGTCAGGCCGCCGGAAAAGAGCGGCCCGTCCGTTCTGCCCGTGACGGAATAACACAGATCTCCGTCGTGAATGACGGCCTTTCCTCCCGTGGGCCGCCGGACCAGGGCGACACCCTCATCGAGGCAGGCCTTCAGGTTGACTTCCCGGCAGACGTCCTGAAAATATCCGATGGAAACGGTCCTTCGGGTCCACCCGAAAAAACGGAGTGTCGGCGGACTTCTTCTTCGATCCTGGAGGCGGAACAGGGCTTCGTCCACCGCCATGGCCTCGAAAGGATCCCAGGAGCGAAAGGGAAGGAGCCGCCAGGATTCCACGGCCTGTCAGTCGGCCTCTCCGTCTGCTTCCACGAAATCCTCGTAGCCCTCGGCGTCGAGAAGATTGTCCAGTTCGCTCGGGTCATCCATCTCGACGACAATCATCCAGCCCGTGTCGTAGGGGTCGCTGTTGATGATCCCGACATCATCCGCCAGGTCGTCGTTCACCACGACCACCTCCCCGCTCACGGGGGAGATGAGTTCCGTCGTCGTTTTCGTGGATTCGATGACCCCGAAGGATTCATCCTGTTCCACATAGGTATCCACGGCGGGGAGCTCTATGGACAGAATCTCCCCGAGCTTTTCCTGGGCATGATCGGTAATCCCGATGGTGGCCTGGTTCCCGTCCACCCGCACCCAGGTATGTTCACGCGTATAAAGCAGATCTTCAGGAAAAACCGCCATTGGTTAAGCCGCTACCTCCGCTTTGTTTTTCATGCGCCCGCCCGTATTCACCGGCAAGTCCCGTCCGGCACCGCGGGACAGCCCCGGGAAAGCGTTATGGAAGAATCATCAGATCCTTTGGCACGGAAGAAAGAATTTCGCAACCCCCTTTTTTCACCAGGAGAAGGTCCTCGATCCGCACTCCGAATTTCCCGGGAATGTACACCCCCGGTTCGACGGTGATCACCATGCCCTCTTCAAGAACCCCGTCGTCCCGGGAAGACACCCGGGGGGCTTCATGGACTTCCAGTCCCACCCCGTGGCCGGTGCCATGGGAAAAAAAGGGGCCGAATCCCGCTTTGTCAATCCATTCCCGGGCGGCTCTGTCCACATCCCGGCAGGCGGTCCCCTCCCGGACCCGGTCAACGGCCCGGTCGTGGGCCTCTTTCACCACCCCGTAAATCTCCGCTTTCTCCGGCGACGGTTTTCCCAGGGCCACGGTGCAGGTTTCATCGGAAGCATACCCTCCCACGACAGCCCCGAAATCGAGAACCACGAGATCGCCGGGACCCATGGGGACCCTTCCCGGCCTCCCGTGGGGGAGGGCCGTTTTCCCGCCGGAAACGACAATGGTTTCGAAAGCGGGCTTTTCGCTGCCCCGGAGTTCCATCTCCCGCTCAAGGCGGCGGGCGACATCGATCTCCATGACCCCCGCCCGCATCGCCTGGACGGAAGCGAGAAAGGACTCGGAAGCAATTCCCGCCGCCCGGCGGATGTATTCAATCTCCCGCCGGTCCTTGATTTTCCGGAGTCCCCCTAATTCCTTCCCGAGAGGCTTCAGGCGAACCCGCTCCCCCAGGGCGTCCCGAAGAGCGAAATAGGCGTCGCAGGTCAGGGCGGAGGCTTCAAAAGCCACTTCCGTCAGATCCCGCTCCCCGATAAACCGGATGAGGCCCTCCAGGCGGTCCCGGCAGGGAAACACCTCGATCCCGGCCGTTTCTTCCCCCGCCTGGGTGGTGTACCGGCCGTCCACCAGAAGGACGGCGCTTTCCGTTCCGATGAAGAGGGTTCCCTCGCTCCCCGTGAATCCCGTGAGATAGCGGATCCCCGGTCTGTGAAAAAAAAGAACGCCCCCGACGGACCACGGGAAAAGGTTCTTCCGGACCGCGTCAAGCCTCCCCGGAAAGGGTTCCGCCGTCTCGCCGCCCTTCCTTTCAGGCATCGGACCGTGCCCCCGGGGCTGCAGCGGTCTTCCGTTTCTCCAGCCGGCCGAGCCAATGAGACAGTTCCCCGAGAACCCGCTCCCGTCTATTCTGCCGTTCCCGGATCGTTTCCTCCAGTTTGCCGAGGCTTTCCCGAAGGGGCCCGTTTCCGGGATCGCCGGACAGGAGTTTTTTCAGAACCGACCGGGCCAGCTCATAATGGCCCTGTCGGATGTAAAGATCCGCCATCGTCGGGGTGAGGATTTCCTCGGGAATGGTTGCGTTGTCTTCGCCTTTCTCCTCGTCGCCGAAATCTTCCCCGCCCCGGAGATCCCGGGGCTCCCGCGGGCCGTCCCGGTCGATCCAGCGGACTTTTCCCGAATTCAGAAGAGAACTTTTCCGGTAGCTCTCCATGGCCTCCCGGATCATGCCCTGCCGGGCGAACATGTCCCCTCCGTAGCGGTAAAAGAGCCCCCAGCCTTCCTCGATCCGCTCCATGGCTTCAAGGTGCCGGAGGGCCTCCTCCTTCCGCCCTTCCCGGGCAACGCAGAGGGCCAGGGCCAGGCAGGCGGCGCCGTCACCGGGACAGGCTTCCCGCCTTCGTTCCGCCTTGTCCCTGACAGCCTCCCAGTTTCCCTGGAGGATCAGGATTTCCACAGCGGTGATAAATCCCTCGAGATCGGCAATGGCGGAGAGTGTCTTTTCCATGATATTCTTGTAATTCACTGGATTTGCAGCCGATGAGACTGCGGCTTAGCACAGGGGTCATGGGGTGTCAAGGAGGAAAATACGGATGAAAGAACACCATGACCTTCTTTACCAAAAACAATTTGACCGTTGACTTCCCGGTTTGAGGAAGGTAAAGATGCGTTGATTCAATGGCGGAAAGGGTTTCCCCTTTCGCCTGTCACCTGTCTATTCTTATACAGAAGGAACCGGTAATAATTCAAGGAATAATCCGGAGGACCCGATGAAACTCCAGGCCGTAAAATATCTTTTCATCACTTTTCTTCTTCTTTCCAACGTCATGGCCTCGAAAATCATCACGTTGTTCGGTTTGATCCTTCCGGCGGCGGTCATCGCCTACCCGGTGACCTTCCTCTTCACCGACGTGGTCGCCGAAGTGGAAGGAAAGATCAGCGCCCGGCGGCTTGTCATGACGGGGTTCTTCATGTCCCTTGTCATGGTGGCCCTTCTCTGGGCCGCCCGGCTTCTCCCCCCCGCGCCCTTCTGGACCTTTCAGGAGTCCTGGGACCGGATACTGGGCGCCACGCCCCGGATCGTTTTCGCCTCCATGCTCGCCTACCTCGTCTCCCAGAACCACGATGTCTGGGCCTTTCACTGGTGGAAGGAGAAAACGGGCGGGAGACACCTCTGGCTGCGGAACAACCTCTCCACCCTGGTTTCCCAGCTCATCGACTCGGCCCTTTTCATCGTCCTGGCCTTCTGGGGACTCTACCCCCCGGCGGCCATCGGGAAGATGATCCTCGGCCAGTACGCCGTCAAGGTGGCCATCGCCCTCCTTGACACGCCTTTCTGCTACATGTTAGTGAGGTTCTATGAAAGAGATACTCGAAACCATCCCCAATAACTACCGGGAGCGGGACTACGAGGTGGACATCCGGTTCCCCGAATTCACCTGCCTGTGCCCCATGACGGGCCAGCCCGATTTCGCCGTGATCGTCCTCCGGTACGTCCCCGGAGAACTTCTCGTGGAGCTCAAGTCCCTGAAATTTTACCTCAACGCCTACCGGACAAAAGGGATCTTCCACGAGGAAGCGGTGAACCGGATCCTTTCCGATTTTGTCGACAAGGTCCAGCCGAAAAAAGCGGAGGTGACGGGAGCCTTCAATGTCCGCGGAGGCATCCACACCACCGTCCGGGCATCTTTCCCGGCGGCGGGTTGAGAATCTTTTCCTTGGGGAGCGCCACGAAACAGGGAAGCGAGGGATTTCGGTGGTTCATGCCGGAGACCGGCACGTTTTCCCGGGGCTGAAGCCCCGGCCTGAATCTGACAATCGTCATTCTTCAAACAACAATCGCCAGCCATCAATCATCAATCCAAAGCCTTTCAGGGTCGCTTTTTAGACCATTGAAATTATTTCCGTCATAATTAAGTATACTGTCCCCGGAATAACCCGCTTCGTCAACCCTGGCGTAGACTTTCGTCATTATTAAGTATCCTGTCCCCGAATAAAAAAGGCCTCTCATGATGAGAGGCCTTTCGCCTTTTCATTTTCAGTTCAGGGTTTATACCGCCGTTTTACGGCACCAGGGGAACCTGGACGATGATGCCCTTGGCGCCCCACCGGCCGAGGTCGTCCTGGACCCGGAGGGTCACGGAGTGGAAGGCCCCGGGGATGTAAGGATAATTGATCTCCACGCTGCTGTCCGTGCAGCCGTCCGTCGTGTCGAAGGTGTTATTGACGGGCGTGACCCCGTCGAGCCAGAGGCCTCCCTGGAAGGTCCAGTTCCAGAACACGAGGTCCAGACTGCCGGGATTCACGGTACAGGAATCACCATCGGCATCCTCCGAATCATCCGTAACGGTGAACCGGTAGTAATCGTCGCCATCGCCAAGTAAATCGACTTGCTTACCGTCGTAGGACACCGTGAAGTCCGCCACGGGGGCAATGGGGGCCGTCGTGGGGGCCGCCACCGTCACCGCCATGACCACTTCGTCCGTCTCATCGGCGCTGTTTGTCACCTCGAGGCGGACCTCGTAGGTCCCGGGGCTCCCGAAAGAAACCGTCCCGGGGTTTTCGGCCGTCGATGTTGCCGGTGTGCCGCCGGCGAAGATCCAGCTCCATCCAGTGATCGTCGTTCCCGTCGCGGCCTCCGATGCATCGGTGAAAAGGACGCGGTCGCCGTCATCCATGTCTTCATAATCAAAGTCCGCCGTGGGTTTTGTTATGGAGCCCTCCCCCGTTGCCACCGGCACGGCCTTGCCGACGATATGGGTATTGCCGAGGTTGTTCGTCACCTTCAGGGTCACGAGATAGGTGCCTGCCGAGTTGAAGGTGATGACCCCGGGAAACTGGCCGTTGAAGGTCGCCGTCGTGGCATTTTCAAATGTCCACTCCCACTTGGTCAGCCATGTGCCCGATACGGCCGTTGAGGTGTCCGTGAAGAGGATCTTGGTTCCCCCCATGGATTCATAAGAAAATTTCGCCGTGGGGATCGTGTTCGTATAGGGGATCGTCACCAGCTTGAGGACCGTGTCGCTGTACCCCTGGTCGTTCGTGACCGTCAGCTTTACGAGGTATTTGCCGGGACCGGGGCAGAATTGAACGATCCCCGGGTACTCCGCCGTAGACGTTTTCGGATCGCTGAGTTCATCGAACTCCCAGAACCAGGAGGTGATCACCGTCCCCTCGGGGGTGGTGGACTTGTCTGTGAAATAGACTCTGTAATTCTCGCCCAGGTCCTGGTAGTCGAAGTCGGCCGTCGGCAGGGCCAGGGAGGTGACGGTGATGTTCACCGAGTCGGAGGTGCACAGGGAATCGGGAACCGCCGCCACGATGGTTTCCGTCCCGATGGACCGGGCGACCGTGTAGGTGGTCGTGGCGATGCCGCTTCGTGTCGTCGCCGAGGTGGGGAAAACGGACCCCCGGCCGGATGAGACGGCGAAAAGAACCATCTGGCCGTCTTCAACGGCCTCGCCCTTGGCGTTCGCCACGAAGGCCGTAACGGTGCTCCGGCTCTCCCCGTCGGCGGGCAGGGTCGCCGGGTCCGCCACCAGGATCAGGGTCCTGGTTTTATAGGGGGAATCGGGGAGGTTGCACTGCTCCGTCTCCAGGTAGGGGAGCCAGAAAGTATAGGTGGACCGGGTTTCCGTCCCGAAAACGAGGGTGCTTGCCGTGATCTCGTCCTCGATCCAGGCCGCCGACGTCTTGACATAGGTCAGATCGAAGACGGCCGTTCCGTCCTCGCCCGTGTAGACCGTCCCGGGAATGGATCCCGCCGCCGTGGCGGGAGGCGTCAGGGAATCGTCGCCGTTCACGTCCTCCCCGGAATCCATCAGACCGTTCCGGTTCACGTCCTCGTTGTAGAGGATGCAGGTCTGTTCCGGCCGGCACTTGTTATCCTCGTACTCGTACCAGTATCCTGTCGCCCACCGGCGGGGCCAGGCACTCAGGGTGACGGCCGCTCCCGATACGCCCTTCCCGCTTGCATCGGTCACGAGGACCGCCATGGGAAGCTTGTAGTAGGTGTCTTTCCCGGTTTCGGTAACGGTCTCGATGGTGCTCCCCCGGGAGATGATAACGGACCCTGCCGCGCCGCCGATGATGATCTCCACGAAGCTGGGCGTCACGGAGGACATCCCGAGAACGGAGGCGATGACTTTCACGCCCTTGTTCCCGGAACTCACCGAGCCGGCCGTGAAGGTCGCCGTCGCCTGGCCGGCATCGTTCGTGTAGGCGATGACCGGAGACACGTATTCCCCGCCGCCCGTGGTGGTGGTGCCGTCCAGGGTGAAGAGGACCGGCACGTCGGGGACCACCTGGCCCGCGGCGTTCCACACCGTCGCTTTCAGAAGCGCCGAATTGGTGACGCCGCCGGTGCTGGGATCGATCACCCGGCTGTTCGTCTGGAGGGAAATCCGGGAGGCGCTGCCCGCCGCGGCGGAAACGACCACCTGGATGGAATCGGAAACGGAGGGATCGGCGGCATCGGACACCAGAATGGTCGCCACCCCGGCCTCGGTGGCCCGGAAGACCGCCGACGACTGACCGCCGGAAACGGGCACCGTAATCACCTGGCCCGTCGCTCCCCCACCGGAGAAAGACCCGAACGTCGTGGCGAACTGGACATTGGCCTGGGCGGGCGCGTTGACGATGACGGGAAGGTTCGTATTGGTCAGAATCCCCGTCGGGTTCTGGGCCGGCGAAATGATGCCGAAGTCCTGGCTGGGATTGCTCACCTGGAATTCACAGGTTGCCCGGGCGCCCATGGACTCGGCGGTGATCGTCACGGCCCCGGTGCTCAGCGCCGAGACCTGGATCACAAGAGTGCCGTTGATGTTGGTCGTTCCCGTTTCAGCGGAAAGGGAAACCCGGGCCGCCGGGTCCGCCGCGATGGTCACCGGAGCGCTGGCCACGGGGCTCGACTCGGCGTCTCTCACCGAGATGGTGAGTGTCACGGGGCTCCCGCCGATCTTGAGATTCGTGGAGGAGGGGCTGAGAAGGACTTCCGTCCCCTTCGTCTGGACATGAATGACGGTGCTGAGAGAGGCCACCCGGGCCGTCAGGGCGACCAGTTTGTTCGCCCGGTCGTCCCCGGTGGAAAAGACCACCGAGGCCTGGCCGGTGTCTCCCGTCGGAACCGACGCGGCGCTCAATTGCCCCCCGTCGGCGCTGAAGGAAACGGCCACGCCGGAAATGACGGCGTTATTCTGATCCTTGACGGTGGCCGTGACTGTCGCGCTGTCCGAACGGCTCGTCAGAACCGTCGTTTTGGAGAGGGCCAGGGTGAGGGAGGCCGGAACGGGCGTTGTCGCCGTAAACGTGACGGACACCTGCTGGGACACGTTGTTGGACCGGGCCGTCACAAGGGCGGTACCGGGCGAGGAACCGGCGATGAGGGAAACGGTGGCCACGCCGGTGTCGTCGGTCGTTTTCCCCTGGATCTGAGTGGTGCCGCTGCCGAAGGTCCCGAGGGTGGTGCTGAAGGTCACATAGGTCCCCGCGGGAACGGGGGTTCCGGCGGAGGTCACCATGGTCGCCTGGATCATGCAGGATTTGCCGGGGTTCGCTTCGATGCTCTCCGGGGAGGCCTCGAGGACCATGGCGGTGGTCAGGGATGCATCGCCGGAGTCTTCGTCGCCACCCCCTCCGGACCCGCACGATATGAGCATGGCGGCGGTTAAAAGGAATGGAAGCAGATAATAAAGGACGGTTTTCCCAAATCCTGATCTCGACATTCTAAAACCTCCCCCCAGGGTTTCTCAAGGACTAATAAAATATTTTTTTATAATAATCAACAATAATTTACGGTTTTGCTTCCTGGACAATCCGGGGCGTCACGAAAATGAGAAGCTCCTTCCGGTCCTTCACCGTGGTCCGGGTCTTGAAGAGCCACCCGAGGACGGGAATCTTGGAAAGCCACGGAACGCCGCTTTCGGCCGTCGTTTCCGTCGTCTTGTAAATGCCGCCTAGGACGATCGTATCCCCATTGTTCACGACGATGGTCGACTCCACGCTGCTCGCCACCAGGGGCGGGTTTTCCGAATTGGCGTTGACCTTGTTCCAGTCGGCGTACTTGTTCGAGGCGTTCACTTCCATGGAAATCATGCCGTCGGGGGTGATCTTGGGTTTCACCTGAAGCTCGAGCTTGGCATCCTTCATTTCCACATTGTAATTTCCGTCTTTGTCCCGGACGACGTAAGGAATTTCCTCCCCCTGGCCGATGACGGCCTTGACGTTGTCGAGGGTCGTTACCTTTGGGGAGGAAATGATTTTCCCGTCTCCCGTCGCCTCCAGGGCGGAAAGCGAGGCATCGAGAATATATTTGCTCGAACCCGTGATCAGCCCGATGGTGGGAGCGGCCAGGTCGGCAACGGACGGGAAATTGACGGCCACATTGCTCTTCGTCAGCCCGATGTCCCCCGGGAGCGTGGTGACCGTTCCGCTCGCGGCCGTCCCGATGAGAAATCCGAAATCCCGGCCGTTCCAGGTATCCTGATACCCGTATCCCCACTGGATCCCCAATTTCTCCGTGAAGTTCGTGTTAACCTCCACGATCTTGGCTTCGATGGAAATCTGGTGGATCTTTCCTTCCGCCACATTCTTCTTCAATTCCTCCTCTTCCGCCTTTTTCAAGAGTTCCAGGGGAAAAACGGTGATCACCGACCCGGACAGCTTCTTCCCGAGACCGTTGACTTCCAGGGCCGTGTCGAGGGCCTGGTCCCAGGGGACATCCAGAAGCCGGATGGAAACCTTCCCCTTGACCTCGGGGCTCAGGACGATGTTGGCGCCGCTCACTTCGGAAATGAGCCGGAACAGGGCCTGGATGTCGGCATTCTGAAGATCGATGGACACCTTCCGTCCGGCATAAGGAGAAACCGGGCCTTTTTCAGCCGGGCCGGCCGGCCGGATCCCCTTTTCCGACGGGGTTTCCACCCCTTTCACGGGGGACGGGGAAACCGCCATGCCGGCGGCAACGTCCCGGGGAGTATTGAAATCCAGGACGATCCGGCCGTCTTCTTCCAGAACATGGTAGGGGACCATCCGGTCCAGGACGACGAGAATCTCTCCCCGGGGCTTTCCGTCCTCTGTCATTTCCGATGCAACGACATGACGGACATGGTCGAGCTTTCCTTCCCCCGTCTTTCCGAGCCAGCGCATGGGAACCGTCACGCCATGGAGCCGGACGGTAACGCCGGGGGCCGAGGCGGGAAGGACGTCGAACGGGGCTTTCCCGTCCAGAAGCAGGACCACCCGTTCCTTTCCCTGAAACCGCTCGAGGAGGACCCCGTCCAGGGAAAGACCGTCCTTCACCGTTTCCTGTCCCGCCGCGGAAGGTTGGGGCGCCGCGGAAGGCGTCCCCTCAATCCTTCCGGAGGAGGCGCAGCCGGCGAGCAAAAGGCAGACGAGGACGAAACCGATGGGGGTGAAAGATGCTCTTTTCATGGTTTTTCACCATCTGTGTTCTCACTGTATAGATCCAGGACAACCCGGTTCTTCTGTTTCTCTCCCGAGGGACCGTACAGGGTCTCCTCAATGACGACCTGACTGACTGATATGGCCATGACGCGCCCCTCGTTGGGCCCGATCCACATGCCCCTGGACAGGGTATGGAATTTTCCGTCCGGATCCTGGATCATGGCCATGCGCTTCTTCCCCGAGACGGCGATTCCGAGAAGCTTCAAGTCCCCGATATTATACTTCTCCAGGGGGGATAGAGGCCGAACTCTCGTCTTGTGCTCCCTGTCGGTCCGGAGAAAGGATTCAAACGGATCGGCCCCCTTCATCTCCTTCGCGGAGTCCCCGAAGGCCCCCCTGCCGGAAGGCGCCGCCAGGATCAGAACACCCAGAAGAACAAGGACGGCCAGGGCGGGAATGCGCCTAAGTCTGTCCTTCCCGTTTTTCTTCCTCACCATCTTTCGTCTCCACGAACATGTAGGTGTTTATCAGGCAGCTGGCCGTCAGCCCGCCGCCCGTATCCTCCCGACCCCGTGAAATAGCGAAATCGGTAACGTTCACCACCCGGGAAAGGGCAGCCACCTTGTCGAAAAAATTCCAGATCTCCGTATACTTTCCCCTGACAGTGATCTTGACGGGGATCTCCGCATAGAACTCCCGGGTCGCCGGGGGCAGAGGTTCTAAAAGAAGGAATTCCAGACCCTCGCTGCGCCCCGCCGTGGAAATCGCCGTCATGAGACCGGGAATTTCTTTCTGCTCCGGCAGCTTCTGGATAACCACGGCGAATTCCTTCTTCAGCTCCTCGATCCCTTTCCGGTAACGGTCCATCTCACCGAGCAGCTTTTCCTTTTCGGCCACCCTCGCCTCCAGGGTGTCCCGTTCCACTCCCAGGGATTCCTGCCGGTCCAGAAGGGGCTGGAGGAAATAAAAATAATAGAAATAAAGCACCAGAAGGAGTCCCAGGACACCCAGAAGGATCTTCCACATAAGGGGCATGTTCCGGACATCTTCCACCGAGAGGGCCATCTATTCTTCCTCGAACTGACAGGAAATCATGAAATTCATCAGTTTCACCCCCTCCAGAACGGCCTGTTTTGCCGAAAGGAGATCCACGGACCTGAAACGGCCCGTTCCCTCTAAATTATTCATGAAATCGGCTACAATGGCGTTGTTCAGCGCCATTCCCTCCACCCGGACGGCATCGCCGCTCTTCGAAAGAAACGTCAGCCACATCTGGCCCTTTGGCGTTTGTGTCGAGAACAGGCTTAAAAGGCCGGCGGACTGGGTCCGCCCTTTTTCGAGTTTTTCGATGACGCCGATCTTCTTCTTGAACGTGTCGGCGTCCATTTTATATTGATCCAGGTCCGAGGTGATTTTCGTGAGGAGCACCAGGCGGTTTCTGGCCTGTTCCACCTTTCCTTCGAGACGGTCCAGGCGCAGGACCATGAAGACATGAAAAGAAAGAAGAAGGACGGCAAACGCTAAACCCGCGGCGGCGAACAGAAGGATGAGGCGTTTTGCCTGCTCCTTTTTCTTGAACTCCCAATACGGCAGAAGATTGATCCGGATCATCGGTCGTCCATCCTTCTCAACGCCAGTCCCACGGCGGGTACGGCGACGGATCGGATTTCATCCAGGTAAGGCCCCGGGAAAAGTTTCGGATCACACTGTATCCTCTGGAACGGATCGAAGAAATTCACATTCGTGTGCACCCGGCCGGCCAGGGATTCCCGGATACCGGAAATCTTCACGGCGCCGCCGCTGAGCAGCACCTGGCGGATGTGAGGCTCCATGGCGGTGGAGCTGTAATAATCGAGGGACCGCTCGATTTCCGCGAGGAGCGGCTCGGCCAGGGAGATCGACCGTTCTCCCCGTCCTGCAGGACTTTTCCCCTCCACCGCGGCCTGTTCCACTTCTTCAAAAGAAATCCCCTCCTCTTTCCGAAGGGCCTCCGTTATGAAATCGCCGCCCATGGGAAAACTTCGGATCAGAGCGGACACACCGCCCCGGAGAACGTTCACCGTGGTAATGGAAGCCCCGATGTGAACGAGGGCATCCACATCCATGGATTCGAAATCGTAGTTTCTTTCATAGGCCGTTTCGAGGGTGAAGGCGTCCACATCGAGGATGACCACCTTCCGCCCGCCCTGCTCGATGGCGTCCAAATACCTCTCCACGATTTCCTTTCTTGCCGCCACGATGATGACATCCATCTGGTTCGGGTTGAAAGGGCTCTCCCCGAGGATGTAGAAATCGAAATTCACATTTTCCACCGTTTCGAAGGGGAGGTATTTTTCCCCCTCATCGGTGAGAAGGGCCCGGAGGTCCTCTTCCTCCATTTTCTGAAACGCGGCCTTTTTGACCACGACGGCCGTGCCCGGAAGAGCGGCCGCGATCCGGGCGGCCCGGCACCCCGACTTCCGAAACACTTCCGAAACGGCCTGGGCGAGTTTACGGTCGTCCCGGACGAGGCCGTCTTCGATCACCCCCCGGGGAAGGGCGACCTGCTCGTATACCTTCATCACGGACCCTTTGGAACCATCGGTTATTTCAACGAGTTTTACAAAGCGGGAACCGACATCCAGTCCGGCGATCCGGTCTTTTCTGGAAAACCAGCTTTTCATGAAATGATCCGCCCCCTATCGACGGGTTTTCCGTTACGATTTTATTTACCTATTTTGCACAAGGAGTTCTATTTTTTCAAGTATTTATTTGCATACCTTAATTTCTTTCTTCAAAAAAAAACCCGCCGGTAGAAACAGGGCCGGCTCCGGGCGCACGGAAACACCACGCGGCGCAAGAAAAGCAAGGGATTTCAACGGCCGAGGCCATGGACGCCAAAGACAGCCCCCCCAGGAAAGACAGTCCCGGACCATCTCAAGGCGGAGGTGAAAACACCAGGATATCGATGACGGAGGGGTGAAAAGACGACGGGAAGGTATCTCAAAGAGCTTCGGTAGCCTGGCGATCCGCCTGCGGCGGACCCATGGCTTTGCGTCCTGTCCTTGCGGACAGTTTGCCTTTATCGACTCTTTACGGCTTCGTGAAAAGCGCCATATGCTGTGTTACCCTTCATCCCTCGTCACTGCGGCGTACCGGTCGGTACGCCTCGTTCCACGGGATTCGGGCGCCTGGCCTCCGGCGCTTTTCACGAAGCCGTCTGAAAGTGAACCTTTAACGACTCTTTACGAGTTTGTCACTCTCAAATCACGAAAACGCACAAAGAATAAAAAGTTTGGGGCCGTTTGTCAATCTTTTTCAGGAGGGACAAACCGGTAAACCCGGTCCTCTTTCCGGACCATGCCGAGATCCCTCCGCGCCACCTGTTCGATGTAAACAAGATCGTCCCGAAGAAGCAGCACTTCTTCTTTCAACTCCTGATTTTCCTTTACGGTCATTTCATTGAGCCTCACCAGGGTGGAAAGCTTCCCCTCCAGGGCGCGGAAATTCTTCCACTGGCCGGCCAGGAAATAGAGGGACAGGCCGGAAACGAGAAAAAGAAACAGGGCTGTCCATTTCCGCCAGTTCACGGGCCTTTCTCATCCTCCGGCACCGAAGGAAGGGTCCATGGGGATTCTCCGAGGAAAAATTCTCCCCGCTCGATCCATTCCTTCAACAGGGCGGCGATCTCCCGGGCCTTTAAATAGCTGGACAGGGGGGCCGCCGGAATCTTCTTTCCATTGACCGTGACCAGGCCGCTACGCAGGTCTTTGAAGGTGACCTCTCCCAGGCTTTTGGGATAGCCGCTCGGGTAATCCATTCCGTAATCGAAGACGTTCATGACGATGTCTTCGTCCCGGACGGCGGCATGCCGGGCCATGTCCTCATTGAGGAGCGGTATGGGTACCCCGATTCCCACGTAAAGAGAGACACCGTAGCCGAGAATGCTCGCGCCGACGAGCCACTGGGGGGACATCTCCTTCAGGTTCCCGATGACCGCCAGGGTTCCCGCGCCTTCCCGGGGGACGCCTTTCTCCGTCCTCGAAACATGAGGATTGTGCTGCGTTCCCGGCCAGGCCACATATCCCTGGGCACCTCCCAGGAAAATCCGCGTCCCGATGCCGATGGACCGGTAATAGGGATCGTTGAAGAGAGGGGAAAGCTGGCCGGAGGTGGAATAGTTGACATTGGCCATGCGGGGGCGGAGCACGCCCATGTATGTGTAGATCGTCTTGTCCGACAGATTGACGGCCACGTTATAATTCTGGTAGGCATTCCTGGGGTTGAAGAGGATGGCGTCCCGGAGGTCCCGGAGGGTGATGTTCTTTTCGAATCTCCTGGAAGGATAACAGTCCGTCCCGTAGCCCTCCGCCCGGAGCCGGATGATGTTTCCCGCAACAAGGTCCTGTATCACGTGTCCCCCGCCGTAATTGAACTCGCCGGGATAAACGCTGTTGAGGGGATCCCCTTCCACCACCTCGGCGGCTCCGATGTAGCAGTCCACGGCGGCGATCCCGCCGTAAGCGGGAACGTCGTTCAGCCAGACCCGGCTTGCCTTGATCCTCGGGGCGGGGTGACCGAAGTTGAGAAACGACCCGGAGGAACACATGGGACTGAAAGTCCCCGTGGTCACCACATCCACTCTTCGGGCGGCTTCGACCTCCCCGTGACGGTCGACGATGTCGATGATTTCCTCGGCGGTGACCACGACAGCTCTCTTCCGGCGGATCTTTTCGTTGATTTCCCGATAGGTTTTGGTCACTTTAAAGGACTTCATGCTTCAAGCCGCTCCTTCCTCGCAATTTCGAAAATAAAGCCCGCCGGGGGGAAAGCGACCCTTCAGGGTCTTCTGCATCATCCGAACGGCCAGGGCCCCGAAGAACGGGGCCATCCCTTTCTCCTCAGCCGGTCCCCGTGTGTCCGAATCCCCCCGAGCCGCGGGCGGTATCGCCGGGGTCCGTTTCCGGATCCCACAGGACCTGACAGACCCGCTGAACCACCATCTGGGCCACCCGAATCCCCCGGTGAACGACAAAGGGCGCCTTCCCGTGATTCACGAGAATCACCGCCACCTCTCCCCGATAGTCGGCATCGATGGTGCCGGGACTGTTCAGGAGAGTGATGCCGTATTCCAGGGCCAACCCGCTTCTCGGCCGGATCTGGGCCTCAAACCCGGAGGGCAGGGCGATGACGAACCCCGCCGGTATTTTCCGCCACTCCCCGGGAGGAATGATGACCTCGTCCGGCACGGCGGCGCGGAGGTCCATGCCGGAAGACCGTTCCGTCATGTACCGCGGGAGGGGAAGATCCTCGTTTCCTCCCAAGAGCGTCACGGGAACTTGAATTTTCTCCATGGCCATTAATATGGACTTTTTACGAAGACGCCGTTAATAGAGGAATTCCCGGGTGTACCCCTCCGGTATCCTTCCCAGCACGGCCACGGAAAGAACTTCCGGGCGGAACATCTCCCCGGCGACTCTCCGGATATCCTCTTCCGTGATGCTGTCGATATTTCCGAGAACCTCCTCCACCGGAATCTGCCTTTGAAAGATTATCTCGTTCCGGGCGAGCCGGGACATCCTGACATCGGTGCTTTCCATGCTGAGAAGAAAGCTGCCCTTCATCTGTTCTTTCCCCGACCTGATTTCCTCCGCCGTCAGGCTTTCCCGGCAGAGTTTCGAGAGTTCCACGGAAACCAGCCCGGAAACTTCCCGGACCCGGTCCTTCTCCGTGGCAAAGTGGATGCCGAACCATCCCGCATCGCTGTAAGGAACGAGGAAGGAATGAATGGAGTAGACCAGGCCCCTTTTCTCGCGGATCTCCTGGAAAAGACGGGAACTCATGCTCCCGCCGAGGACCAGGTTGATCAGCATGGCCGCGTACCGGTCCGGACTCGAAGTATGAGGCCCGAGGGCCCCCATGAGAACATGCACCTGTTCCAGATCCTTTTCCTGGAGGAACAGGTCCCCGGAAACCTCCGGCGGACCGTCCGTCGCCGGACCGTCGGCACCGGGGGACAGCCGGAGCCGCTTCTCAACCTGTTCCACAAAAGATTCGTGTTTCAGGTTCCCCGCCGCCGCGACAACAATATTCCTCCCGCCGTATCTCCGGGAGAAAAAATCGATGAGCCCGTTCCGGTCCAGCCCTTCCACCGACTCCCGGCTCCCGAGAATGGAGCGGCGCAACGAATGATTCTTCCAGAAATTGAGTTCGAAGAAGTCGTGGATGAAATCATCCGGCGTGTCTTCGAGCATCTTGATCTCCTGGAACACAACGAATTTTTCCTTTTCCAGTTCCAGGGGATCGAAGAGGGCGTTCCGAAGAAGATCGGAGAGGAGATCGAGGGCGCCTAAGGCGTAATAATCGGGAACTTTCGCATAGTAGGAGGTCAGTTCCTTACCTGTGTAAGCGTTCAGCACCCCCCCCACGGAATCGATCTCCGAAGCGATATCGAAAGCCGTCCGGTTCGTCGTCCCCTTGAAAACCATGTGCTCGATGAAATGGGCGACCCCGCTCGTCGACTCGTCTTCATAGCGGGAACCGCTCGACACCCAGGCACCGATGGACACGGACCGGACATGCTCGATCTCCTCCGTGATTACACGAATCCCGTTAGGAAGAACGGTCTTCTGCGTCATGCTCGTTCAGAGCTTCTTTCCGGCTCAGGCGGATCTTCCCGGCCTTGTCGATCTCCAGGACCTTCACGGGAATCTTGTCCCCTTCCCTGACCACATCGGTCACGCTCTGGACCCGACGCTTATCCAGCTGGGAAATGTGAACGAGGCCTTCCGTCCCCGGGAGAATTTCCACGAAAGCGCCGAAATCGACCACCTTCTTGACCGTACCGAGATAGATCTTCCCGATTTCCGCTTCCTCGGTGAGCCACCTCACCATGGCGATGGCCTTGGCCGCCGCCGCTGCATCGTTGGACGCAATGGTGACCGTTCCGTCGTCTTCCACGTCAATGACCACGCCGGTTTCACTGACGATCTGACGGATATTCTTCCCGCCGCTGCCGATGACGTCCCGGATTTTCTCCGGTTTCACCTTCAGTGTGGTGATCCGCGGCGCATGGACGGAAAGGTCTTTTCTCGGCTCGGCGAGGGCCGCCTTCATCCGGTCGATGATGAAAAACCGCGCCGTGCGGGCCTGGGTGAGGGCCTGGCGGATGATGTCGCCCGTGATCCCGTCGATCTTGATGTCCATCTGCACGGCCGTGACACCCTTCTTCGTCCCGCATACCTTGAAGTCCATGTCGCCGGCATGGTCCTCATCACCCAGGATGTCGGAAAGGATGACGACCTGTTCGCCTTCCTTGAGCAATCCCATGGCGATGCCCGCCACCGTGTCTTTCACGGGCACGCCGGCATCCATGAGAGAGAGGGACCCGCCGCAGACGGTGGCCATGGATGAAGACCCGTTGGAGGAAAGGATTTCCGAAACGATCCGGATGGTATAGGGGAATTCCTCGGGAGCGGGCAGAATGGGCAGAAGGGCCCTTCGCGCCAGGACGCCGTGGCCGATTTCCCGGCGGCCGGGGCCCCGGAGCATCCGGGCCTCACCGACGGAAAAAGGCGGGAAATTGTAGTGAAGGAGAAAAGATCGGAATTCCTCGCCGCCGATCCAGTCCAGGCGCTGCTCGTCCGAGGAGGTCCCCAAAGTGACAACGGCGAGGGACTGGGTTTCACCCCGGGTGAAGAGGGCCGAGCCATGGGTCCGCGGCAGGAGGCCCACCTCGCAGGTGATGGACCGCACCTCATCGTACGGCCGGCCGTCGATCCGGCTTTTGTCCTTCAGGATTTTCTCCCGGAGCACCTTCTTGTTCATCTCTTCCAGCACCGCCTTCGCCGCCGGGAGTACAGCCCCTTCCCGGGCGCCGAAATCCGCCGTGATTTCCTCCTGGACCCCGGCCAGCCGCGCTTCCCGCTCCATCTTGTCGGGTGTTGAAAAGGCTTCCCGGAGAGGTCCCCGGACCCGGCCCTCCACTTCCTCCCGGAGGGCGCCGTCGATCGCCAGAGGCTTGAATTCCAGTTTTTTCTTTCCCATGGCCCGGACCATTTCTTCCTGCAGATCCATGACGGGCTTCAGGTTTTCCAGTCCGAACTCAATGGCTTCGATGAGTCTGTCTTCCTCGATTTCCCGGGCGCCCCCCTCAAGCATGACCAGGTTGACGTCGTAATCTTTTCCGGAAGAACCGCCGGCTATCTTTCTCCCCGTGAGGAAGATATCCATGTCGCTCTTCTCGAGAACCGCCGCGGACGGGTTGGCCACAAACCGGCCGTCGACCAGCCCCACCCGGATGCCCGCGATGGGGCCCGAGAAGGGGATGTCCGAAATGGCCAGAGCGGCGGACGCCCCGAACATGGCCGTGACATCGGAGCCGTTTTCCGAATCCAGGGAGAGGACGGTGGCCACGATCTGGGTCTCCTGGAAAAAGCCTTTCGGGAAAAGAGGCCGGATGGACCGGTCGATCATCCGCGAGGTCAGGATCTCCCGTTCATTGGGGCGGCCTTCCCGTTTGAAGAAACCGCCGGGAATTTTTCCGGCGGCGAAGGTCATCTCCTGATAGTCCACCGTGAGGGGGAAGAAATCGATGTTCTCCCGCATCGCCCTGTGGCTCACCGCCGTGACCAGGACGACCGTCTCTCCGTAAGTGACGAGAACGCCGGCGTTGGCCCGCCGGGCCACATAGTTCGTTTTGATCGATATGGGCCTTCCTGCAAATTCCGCTGTAAATACTTCACTCATCTCTTTTTTTCACCTTTCGTGTCATGTAATCCCTCTACCGCCTGATCCCGAGCCGCTGAATGACCGTACGATACCGCTCCGTGTCCTTCCTTTTCAGGTAATCCAGGAGTTTCCTTCTCTGGCCGACCAGCTTGAGCAGCCCTCTGCGGGAGTGATGGTCTTTTTTATGTACTTTGAAATGTTCCGTCAGGTATTCGATCCGGGCGCTCAACAGGGCAATCTGGACTTCCGGCGAGCCCGTATCGCTGTCTCCCCGCTTGAACGCATCGATAATTTCCTTTTTCCTCGCTAGTTCTAACACCTCTTTTCTTCCTCCCTCTTCGTATGGATTCTTTCTTTTCCGTTCTATGGATACTGTCCTCCGGTCTTCCGGTTCGAGAAAACGCCGGACGGCTCCTCTCAGCGGAACACCCGGACAATCCGGATGGCTCTTTCCCCCGTCAGATTCTCATCGGGTAAATCGTGAATTTTTCCAATGGCTACGACCCGATTTCCCTCCGAGAGAAACTGTATCAGATTTCCTTTCTCAAGGAAAGGAAGAACTTGCTTTTTCAGGGATTCTTCCGTCGGGGGACGGCCGTTCCGTATCCGATTCTCCGTCTTTTCGTCCACCACAAAGGAAGGCATCTCCCGGAGCGCATCCTCCATGGAAATCAGTTGCCGCTGCAGAAGAACCCTTTTTTCCTCCGGCCCCAGTCCCTCGAGAGACAGGGCGTCCTCCTCCCTGAAACGGCCGCTCCGGGTTCTTCGCAGGGCGGCCACCGTGGCGCCGCACCGGAGTTTTCGGCCCAGGTCGGCGCAGAGGGACCGGACATAGGTGCCCTTGGAACAGTGAATGAAGAAGGTCCCGAAGGGCGGTGCAAAATCCGTCAGCTCCATACGGTAAACCGTCACCGTACGCACCGGCGGGTCCATGGCGATCCCCTTGCGGGTCCAGCGATACAGAGGCTTCCCCTGAACCTTGACGGCGGAATAACGCGGCGGGATCTGCGCCTGGGTCCCCAAAAAATCCGGCAGGGCTTCGCGGATGTCCCCTTCCTCGAGTTCAAAAGGGCGGAGGGCAAGAATTTTTCCTTCCATGTCAAAAGTGTCCGTTTCCACTCCGAACTGGACGGTAACCACATATTCCTTGTCGTCATCGGCGAAGAACTGGACCAGCTTCGTCGCCTCGTCGAGACAGACGGGGAGAACCCCCGACGCCAGGGGATCCAGGGTACCGGTGTGCCCCGCTTTCCGGGTCTCCAGAAGAGCCCGTACCTCCCGGACGACATCGAAGGATGTCTTTCCCGTCGGCTTGTCGATGACCACGATTCCCTTCACGGAAGAGCCTTTCCAATGGCCCGCAGGACCTTCTTCCTGACCTCCCCGAGAGGTCCCGGAATGGTGCAGGCGGCGGCGTTCACATGCCCCCCCCCGCCGAATTCCCGGCTTATTTTCTCCACGTCCACCTTGTCCTTGGAACGGAAGCTTACCTTGCATTCCCCCGTGGAAAGTTCCCGGATGATGGCGGCAACCTCGATTCCCTCAATCGTCCGGATCAGGTCCACGAATCCTTCCGTATGCTCCGGCAGCGCATCCAGGTCGTCGAGCATCTTCCCGGTAACCTGGGCGATTCCCGCCCGGCCCTCAAAAAATACTTTCAATGTGCCGAGGACCCGGCCTAAAAGCTGAACCTGGACGAGGGGCTTGGTTTCATACACCTGCTCGGCGATCCAGCGGGGATCGGCCCCCGAAGCCACCAGTTCCCCGGCCACCCGGAAGGTCTCGCTTCCCGTATTGGAGTACCGGAAGGACCCCGTGTCCGTCATGATGGCCGTGTAAAGGTTCGTGGCCACTTCCGCCGGCACTTTCTCGAGCATTTTCACGATCAGCCCGTAAAGGATCTCTCCCGTGGACCCGGCCCCGGGCCGGACCAGGGACCAGTCGGTGAAGGATCCGTTGGAGATGTGATGATCGATGTTGATCACTTTCTTCATGGCGCCGATCCGTTCCGCTTCCCGGCCGACCCGCTCCAGTTCGCTGCAGTCGAGGACAAAAACCGCGTCGAATCTCTCTATCGAATCAAGGTTATGGACGATGACGTCCGCGCCGGGGAGAAAGCGGTAGGTTTCCGGAACCCTGTCTTCGTTATAGACCAGGGCGGTTTTCCCCAGCCGGCGCAGCGTGTGATAGAGGGCCAGCTCGGAACCGACGGCGTCACCGTCGAGCCTTATATGGGAGGTAATCAGGAATGACCGGTTCGACCGGACGATTTCAAGGATTTTCTTTTCCATCTTCCCCGCTTTTATTACGGATATCCATAAAGAGTTTTTCCATGCGCTGGCCCCGGGCGAACACTTCGTCAAAATAAAACTGAATCTCCGGCACGAAACGAAGTTTCAAGTGCTTTCCCAGGTTCCGCCTGAAATAGGGTGTCGCTTTTTCCAGGCCCTCCCGGACATCGTCGGTTACCGAGTCCCGCCCGAGGGGAACAAAGTAGATTTTGGCGTTTCGAAGGTCATCGGTCACCCGGACGGCGGTGATGGTGACATTTCGGACCCTTGGATCCATGATGTCCTTGACGAGAATCCGGTTCACTTCCTCCCGGATCAGGTCGGCCACCCGGTCAGCACGCTTAAAAGTCATCGAACTTCTCTTCCCTGAACCCCTTCATGCCGTCGAATTCCCCGGAAAGGTGAATCAACTCGATCCTGGCATTCACCACCTGGGCCAGCCCCAACCCCTCGATGAAGGAACAGATCTTGTCCGTGACGGAACGGATGAAGGAGGTTTCGTTTCCCACCACGGCAAATCCGACGACGGCCCGTTTCCAGTGGTCCTGCGCGTCGACCTCGGCAACGGAAACATGGTAGGTGTTTCTCACCCGGCCGAGAATCCTCCGGAGAACCCCCCTCTTTTCCTTCAGGGACCGGCTCTCCGCGATATAAAGCTCGATCACCGCCGTTCCGACAACCATGGAACCCTACAGGGGCTTTCGCTCCACCTCTTCCTTCACGTAGGCCTCAAAGGTGTCTCCCACCTTGATGTCGTTATAATTCTCCAGGCCGATGCCGCACTCGTATCCGGAGGCGACTTCCCGGGCGTCCTCCTTGAACCGTTTGAGAGAGAGGATTTTCCCGTCGTACACCACCACACCGTTCCGGAGAAGGCGGATGCTGGCGCTCCGGGACACCTTGCCGTCGGTGACATAGCAACCCGCCACGGTGCCGATCTTGGGAACCCGGAAAAGGTCCCGCACCTCGGCATGGCCCTGGGTGACATCCTGGAAAACCGGTTCAAGAAGACCTTCCATGGCCGCCTTGATCTGGGCGATGACATCGTAAATGATGTCATAGAGCTTGATCTCCACTCCTTCCCTCTCGGCGATTTCAAGCACCCTGGAATCGGGGCGGACCTTGAACCCGATGACAAGGGCGTCGGAGGCCGACGCGAGCATGACGTCCGTTTCGGTCACCGCACCGGTGGAGCTGTGGATCACCCGCACCCTCACGTCTTCCGTCCCTAATTTCTGAAGGGCTTCCGACAGGGCCTCGACGGATCCCTGCACGTCCGCCTTGAGAATGACGTTCAGTTCCTTCGCTCCTTCCCGGATCCGTTCATAGAGCTGCTCCAGGGTCACCTTCGACGTCCGGGACAGTTCCTTTTCCCGATCTTTCATCAGCCAGTGCCCGGCGATGTCCTTGGCTTTCCGGTCGTCTTCGACAACGGTGAATTCAAGGCCCGCCTGGGGAACTCCGGAAAAACCGATCACCTCGACGGGCATGGAGGGACCTGCTTCCTTCAGCCGGATTCCCTTGTCGTCGATCAGGGCCCGGACCTTGCCGTATTCCGTTCTGGAAACAAAGGCATCCCCGTCCCGGATCGTCCCCGACTGAATGATGACCGTTGCCACGGGGCCCCGCCCCCGGTCGATTTTGGCTTCGATGATGGTTCCCCGGGCCGGACGGTCCGGATCGGCTTTTAATTCGAGGATATCCGCCTGGAGGAGGATAAGCTCCAGGAGTTCCTCGATCCCTGTGTGCTTCTTCGCCGACACTTCCGCGTAGATCGTCTCGCCGCCCCAGTCCTCGGGCACCAGCCCCAGGTCGGAAAGCTTCTGCTTGATCTGGTCGGGCTTCGCACCGGGCTTGTCCATCTTGTTGATGGCCACGATAATGGGCACCCCGGCGGCCTTCGAGTGATTGATGGCCTCCACGGTCTGGTCCATGACGCCGTCGTCGGCGGCGACGACCAGAACCACGATATCCGTCACCTGGGCCCCCCGGGCCCGGAGGGATGTAAAGGCTTCATGACCGGGGGTATCCAGGAAGACGATGTCCCGGTCGTGGATCCGGACGTGGTGGGCCCCGATAGCCTGGGTGATGCCGCCCGATTCTCCGTCGATCACGTTGGTTTTCCGGATGGCATCGAGAAGAGAGGTCTTCCCGTGGTCCACGTGTCCCATGACCGTCACCACCGGCGCCCTGGGCTTCAGTTTTTCCGGTTGAACTTCATCGGACGGGACGAAACCTTCAACGTCAACGCCGACGGATTCCACCTGGTAACCGAATTCGTTGCTCACCAGGGCGGCCACATCGGCATCGATGTACTGGTTTATGCTCACCATCACCCCTAAGGAAATGAGCTTCTGAATGACATCACTGGCTTTCACGCCCATTTTCTTGGCCAGATCACCCACCCGGATGGCTTCATCCACCTTGATTCTCCTTTTGATCGCCTTGGGCGTCGTAATTTCCGTCTTCTTCATCCGAACGACGGCGGCTTCCTTCTTTCTTTCCGCCCTCGCCGAAGTGTCTTCCACCTCTTCCCGTATCAGGACGCGCAGAGGTTTTTTCTCAACCTTCTGCACCTTGGCCGCCGGCTTCTTCCGCGCCGGGGCCTCCGCCATGACGACTTCCACGGGCTTTTTCTTCTTGCCCGGCTTCTCTTTCTCCACGGGGGCTTTTTTGATTTCCGGTTCCACCGCCGCCGGGGCCGGGGGTTTGACCGCCGCCGGCGCCTCTTTCCTGACCGGGGGCGCGGCCGCCTCCGGGGCCTTCTTTTCCGCCGGGGGCTCCATCGGGGGCATGGCTTCCCGGGGCATCCCCTCCGGGGTTTCTCTCACGGGCCCGGACACGGGGGCCTCTCTTTCAGCGGCCGCCGGCTCCGCCCGCCGCTCCACGGCAACTTCCGCCGGCGGCGTCGTTACCGGCCCATGAACTTCCGCCGCAGCGACCGGGGCCGCCGGCGGCACGCCCTCTTTCGCCGGAACGGATTCCGGTGCGGGAACCGGCGCCCCTTCCTGTGCTGCCGGGGTTTCCGCCACTCCCGCCGCTGTTTCCACCGGGGGCGTCACGGCCGCTTCGGCGGGCGTTTCCGGCACCGCCTCTTCCGGGGGACGAACCGCTCTCCTCCGGATCACCGTGGATTTCACACGCTCTTCAATAACCTTGCTCCGCTTTCCCAGGGTGAATTCCTCCCGGACCCGGCTTACCTCGTAATCTTCGAGGGTGCTCGAGTGCGACTTGACGGCAATTCCCAGCTTCTCCAACCTGGAAATGAGTTCCTTGTTTTCCATGTTGAATTCTTTTGCCAGTTCATACACTCTTGTCTTGGGCATGCTTGAATACTCCTCGAAGAATCTTTTTCTTACGGCGCCGGCTCTTTCGCCGCCGTTTCTTCGTTAATCAGCCTGACCGCCTCCAGGACCCACTTCTGGGCCAGTTCTTTACTGGTTCCCGTTGAGGATGTCAACATTTCAGGGTCCGACGAGGCGATCATGGCAATGGTCCTGAACCCTTCCCGCCAAAGCTGTTCCGCCACCCGCTCCTCCATCCCGGGGATGCGCATCAGATCCTTCGGGCCAGGTTCTTCTTTCTTCTCCAGCCTGGATTTGCTTTTCACGTCGATTTTCCAGCCCGTGAGCCGGGCGGCAAGACGGACGTTCTGGCCGTTCTTGCCGATGGCGAGGGAGAGCTGATCATCCGGCACAATCACCTCCATGGCATGCTGGTCGTCGTACATGAGCACCCGGTCCACCTTCGCCGGGGACAGGGCATTGCACACATACTGGACGGGATCGGATATGAAGGGAACGATATCGATCTTCTCGCCCTTCAGTTCCTGAACGACGCTTTGCACCCTCGCCCCCCGCACTCCGACACAGGCACCGACGGGATCGATGTCCTTTTCCCGGGTCTTTACGGCGATTTTCGAACGATTGCCCGGCTCCCTGGCCACGCTCACGATCTCGATCAGGTTCTCGGAAATCTCGGGGACCTCCAGCTCGAAGAGGGATTTGAGAAAACTCGGGTGGGTCCTGGAAAGAACGATCTGCGGACCTTTCAAGGTTTTCCGGACGTCGCATACGTAGGCCCGCACCCGGTCCCCCCTCTTGTAGATCTCCCTGGAAATCTGCTCCGAGGTGGGCAGGATGCCTTCCGTCCGGCCGAGATTGACGATGATGTTCCCCTGTTCGAACCGCTGCACGAAACCGCTGATGATCTCCCCTTTCCGGTCTTTATATTCTTCGTAAATTTTATCCCTCTCGGCATCCCGGACTTTCTGGATGATGATCTGCCTCGCCGTCTGTACGGCAATCCGCCCGAAAGAACTCGTATCGAGTTTAGTGCCCAGGCTGTCGCCGAGCTCCGCTTCTTCGTCCAGGGTCTCCCGGGCTTCCTCGAGAGAAACCTGGGTGTCTCCATGGATCACCTTGTCCACCACGGTCTTGAATTGAAAGACCTCGATTTCCCCGGCATCTTCGTTGTACTGCACCTCAAGGACAAGATCCTGCCCGAGCTTTTTCCTCGCCGCGGAAAGAACGGCGGAGGTCAGGGCCTCGATGATCAGTTCCTTATCGATCCCTTTTTCCTTTCCCATCTGCTCGATGAGGCGTTTCAATTCCGGAAGTACCATCATGCCCCTCCAACTGTGATCAACGATTCACCGTCTGAAAATGTTCATTTCTTTAAAGTATGTTCGGATTCGTTTCCCTTTTGATTGAATGCTTTCGTACAAGGGCCGAATGCTATATTTCCGTCATATTTCATACTCCAGCCTGGCTTTCATAACCAGTTCCCGGGGAATCCTGCGGGTTCGCCCGTCTTCTTCGAGCACGATCTGCCGCGATGCCTCTTCTTCGATGTACTCGAGAAGCCTGCCCGTATAATTTTTTCTTCCCTCCAGGGGTTCCCTGAGTTTCAGGCGGATGCGCGATCCCCGGTACTTCCGGAAATCCTCGTCCCGAACCAGGGGACGATCCAGGCCCGGAGAGGAAACTTCGAGCAGGTAGGGCCCCGGCGGCAGATCATGGGCATTCAGGAGATCTCCGATTTCGTGGCTCATCCTGGCGCAGTCATCGAGAGTCACGCCGCCCTCCCGGTCCATGTAGATCCGGACGAGCCAGCGGGAGGGCATCCGGAGACATTCCACGTCCACCAGATCCATCCCCTCGGAACGGAGAACGGGACCCGCGAGATCGATGATCCTGTCCCGATGGAGGGGTCCCTTTGCCTCCGATCTCTTTTTTTCTGATCTTATTATCTGTTTTTCCTCATCATTATTCTGTTTCATCAATCGGAAAGGACCCTGGAAAACCAGTCACCGGATAAAATAAAAAAGTGGGCAAAGCCCACTTCCCGAAAAACAGCGCCGAAACAAAATACCTATAACACGAAATCAGGGAATTTACAATCAAAATTGACAGCTTCGCGAGACGTCCAAAGAATGCGCCACCCTTCTTCGCCGATCACTGCGGCGGACCGGCAAGGACGCCTCACTTCCCGGGATCCGGGCGCCCCGCCTTAAGAAGCTTTTTTTATAAAGCCGCCCGATCAAACCCTGTTATCAGACTTTTTACGGTCTCATGAAAAATGGAGCGGGCGATGGGGATCGAACCCACGACGTCCAGCTTGGGAAGCTGACATTCTACCGCTGAATTACGCCCGCCTCGATTGATTCCTTCTTTTCAAGGATTCCCTACATGCACAAAATCACAGATTTTGTCAAGACTTTTTTACTTTGAGACGGAGGGAGACCGCCCTTCCGTGGGCGTCGAGCCCCTCGATGCCGGCAAAGCGAACCACCTTCTCCCCGTACCGACGGAGGGCTTCCGGCGTAAAATTCAGGACGCTCATTCTTTTCACAAAATCATACACCCCGAGGGGCGAGGCGAACCGGGCCGTCCCGCCGGTGGGCAGGATGTGATTCGGGCCGGCGAGATAATCCCCCAGCGCCTCGGGTGTGTTTTCCCCGAGAAAGACGGCCCCGGCGCCGGTGATCCGGGGCAGGACCGCCCCCGGATCCCGGACCATGAGTTCCAGGTGCTCCGGCGCAAATCGATTCGCCAGGGAAAGGGCTTCTTCGAGATCCCTCGTCACGATGACCCGGCCGAACTGGGCGATGGACTTCCGGGCGATCTCCCCTCGGGGGAGATCCTCCAATTGCCGGTCCACTTCTACAGCGACCCGGCGGGCGAGATCCCTGTCCGGGGTCAGGCACAGGGCCGAAGCCAGTTCGTCGTGCTCCGCCTGGGAAAGCAGGTCGGCGGCAATGACGGCGGGCTCGCCCGCACCGTCGGACAGGACGATGATTTCGCTCGGCCCGGCGATCATGTCGATGCCCACATCCCCGAAAACCAGCTTTTTCGCCGTGGCCACATAGATGTTTCCCGGCCCGACGATCTTGTCCACCGGCGGGACCGACTCGGTGCCGTAGGCCAGGGCCGCGATGGCCTGGGCCCCTCCCATTTTGAAGACACGGGTCACACCGGCCAGGCGGGCGGCGGCGAGGAGGAGCGGCCGGACCAGGCCCCCCTTCGCGGGCGTGGCGAGGAAAATCTCCCGGACGCCCGCCACCCGGGCGGGAATCACCCCCATGAGGACCGTGGAAGGATATTCGGCCAGGCCGCCGGGGGCATAGACCCCCACCCGGCCCAGAGGGACGATCTCCTGCCCCATGACGATCCCTTCCTCTTCCACGCGCCACGAGCGGAGGACCTGGTTTTTATGAAACCGTTCGATCCGCTCCGCGGCGATCCGGAGGATCTCCCGGACGTCCCCGTCGAGATCGCGAAGCGCCCGGTCCATCTCCTCCCCCGGGACCTCGATCGTGTCTTTCGAAAGACGGGTCCCGTCGAACCGTTCCGCGTAGCGGAAAAGGGCCTCATCCCCGTTTTCCCGGACGTCCGCCAGTATCGCTTTCACCGTCTCTTCCACCGAAGCCCCGGAAAGGACCTTCCGCTCCCGGATCCGCCGGAACTCCCCGTCGAAGGACGCCTCCGCCGTCTCGATGATTCTCACGTTATTCCCTTATCCTTTCGATATCCGCCCCGAGACCTGACAGCTTTTTGTCCAGCGAGTCGTATCCCCGGTCCAGATGGTATATTCTTGAAAGTTCCGTTTTCCCCTCCGCTGCGAGCCCCGCCAGGACGAGGCATGCCGACGCCCTCAGGTCGGTGGCCATGACGGGCGCCCCTTTGAGTCGCCCGACACCGGTGACGACGGCGTTGTTCCCGTCGATTCTGATTCTGCCACCCAGCCGGACCAGTTCCTGAACGTGCATGAAACGGTTCTCGAAAACCGTTTCCCGGATCACGCTCGTCCCGGCAGCCACGGTCATCATGGCCATGAACTGGGCCTGAAGGTCCGTGGGAAAACCGGGATAAGGAAGGGTCGTCACATCCACACTGTCGATCCGCCCCGCACCCCTCACATGAAACCCGTCTTCCAGCCTGTCGATTTTCACGCCGGCCTCCCTCAGCTTCGTCGTCAGGGCATCGAGGTGACCGGGGATGCAGTCGAGAACCTTCACATCGCCGCCCGTCACGGCGGCGGCTATCATGTAAGTGCCCGCCTCGATCCGGTCGGGGATGACCGAGCCCTCGGCGGCATGGAGGGTCTTCACTCCCTCGATGACGATCGTTCCCGTTCCGGCGCCCTCGATTCGGGCCCCCATGCTTTTCAGGATTTCCGCCAGGTTGACCACTTCCGGTTCCAGGGCGGCGTTTTCGAGCACCGTGGTCCCCTCGGCCAGGGCCGCCGCCATCAGGATGTTTTCCGTTCCGGTCACGGTGGAGATGTCAAAATGGATCCTGGCCCCCGAAAGACGGTTCGCCCGGGCTTCGATGTATCCTTCCTCAAGACGGATTTCCGCGCCCATCTGTTCCAGGGCCTTCAGATGAAGGTCCACCGGCCTCGCCCCGATGGCGCACCCCCCGGGCAGGGATACCCGGGCCCGGCCGAGACGGGCCACGAGAGGCCCCAGAACGAGAACGGACGCCCGCATGGTTTTCACCAGGTCATAGGAGGCCTGGCACTGGCGGAGATTTGCCGTATTGATTCGAAGGGGTACCGTGCCCTCGACGGACGCCCCGAGTTCCACGAGCAGCTTCTTGATGGTCCGGACATCGACGACATCGGGCACGGAGTGATAGGTATTCCAGCCTTCGGCCAGAAGGGAGGAAGCGAGGACGGGCAGAGCGGCGTTTTTCGCCCCGCTCACCCGGACTTCTCCCCGGAGTTCCTTCCCGCCGTGTATAACCATTTTGTCCATGAATCATCTCCTTCTCCGGGCGGCGATCACCCGGTCCCGTCCACTGTAGTCCCGCCGTATAAAAACGCTTTCATATCCGCCCGATCGATCAAAAAGACTCCGAATCCGGGTCCCCTGTTCTTCTCCCATTTCCATGAACAGCCACCCCCCGGGCTTGAGACAATCCCCCCCCCGATCGATCAACATTTTATGATACGCCATGCCCTCCTCGCCCGCAAGGAGGGCCCCGGGGGGCTCGAAGTCCCGGACATCCCGCTCGATACTTCCGTAAACGGCTGCCTCGATATAGGGGGGGTTCGAAACGATGCCGTCAAAGGGCCCCTTCACGGGATGAAGCATATCTCCGAGAAGAAAGGACACCCGATCCGTTACGCCGTGCCGCTTCGCGTTGATCGCGGCCACCCGCAGGGCGTCCCGGGAGATATCCGACGCCGCCACCCGGGACAGGGGGAAAACCCTGGCCAGGACCACCGCCAGGATCCCCGATCCGGTCCCAACGTCCAGAAAATACAAAGGTTCCAGGGATAAACCTGAAAAGCGGTGAAGAACTTCCTCCATGAGGATTTCCGTTTCCGGCCGGGGGATGAGAACGCGGTGGTCCACAAAAAAATCCAGGGACCAGAATTCCTTTTCTCCCAGGAGATAGGCGACGGGCTCCCCCGCCTGCCTTCTTCCGATGAGTTTCCAGTAGGTCTTCAGGATCCCGGGACCGGCGGCCCTGTCCCGTTCCCTGAGGAGAAAGGCCCTGTCGCGGCCCAGGGCCCTGGCAAGGAGAAGCTCCGCATCCAGGCGGGCCGAGGACAGGCCCTGCGCCTCGAGGAGGGCCGCGCCGTCGCGAAGGACCTCCCCCAGGTTCTTGGGGGACTCCTCATTTTCCATAAGGCCTTCTTTAACGATTTTACCTTCCCGGACGCAGGCGGAATGTTCCCCCGGAAACATCGTTCAGGAGGCTGTCGCCTTCAAGGCCTCCGTCTGGTAGTGGGTGATGAGGCCGTCGATGAATTCATCGATGGCGCCGTCGAGTACTTTTTCCAGGCTGTAGAGGGTGCGGCCGATCCGGTGGTCCGTCACCCGCCCCTGGGGAAAGTTGTAGGTCCGTATCCGCTCGCTCCGGTCCCCGCTCCCGACCTGTTTCTTCCGTGTTTCCGAAATCAGGGCGTCCTGTTCCGCCTGTTTCCGGTCCAGGAGGCGCGCCCGCAGGACTTTCATGGCCTTGGCCTTGTTCTTGTGCTGCGACTTCTCGTCCTGGCAGGTGACCACGAGGCCCGAAGGAAGATGGGTGATCCGGACGGCCGAGTCCGTGGTGTTGACGCTCTGCCCGCCGTGGCCCGTGGAACGGTAGACGTCCACCCGAAGGTCATTCGGGTCGATGTCCACTTCCACCTCTTCCGCCTCGGGAAGGATCGCCACGGTCACCGCCGAGGTGTGGATTCTTCCCTGGGCTTCCGTGAGGGGAACCCGCTGCACCCGGTGGACGCCGCTTTCGTACTTGAGCCTGCTGTATGCGCCCCGCCCCTCGATGATCCCGATGACCTCCTTGAACCCCCCCATGCCCCCCCCCTGGGTGGCACTGACGATTTCCATCCGCCATCCCCGGGATTCGGCATAGCGGGCATACATGCGGAACAGGTCCGCCGCAAACAGGGCCGCTTCATCTCCCCCCGTTCCCGCCCGGATCTCCAGAAAAACGTTCCTTTCGTCGTTCGGATCCCGCGGCAGAAGAAGAATCTTCATCCCCTCCTCGAGGGCGGCGATCTCTTCCCTGAGCCGGGGGATCTCCTCCTTCAGGAGATCCTTCCATTCCTCGTCCCCTTCCTTCAGGAGTTCCTGGTCTTCCTGGAGCTGGGCCTTTTTCTTCCCGTATTTCCGATAAACTTCAACGATATCGGAAATCTCGGAATGTTCCCGGACGTATTTCTGAAATTCGGAGCGGTTGTTCAGAACCTCGGGACTCGAAAGGAGCCTCTCCAGCTGTTCGTAACGCTTTTCTATTTCCCGCAGTTTATCAAACATGACGACTTCGTAAAACGCGTTTTTCCCTTCCGGTAAAAAGCGAAGGCGGCAGGAGGGGCGGGGCCCCGGCGCGTCCGAAAACACACACCGGAGACGGGAGATGAAGGATATGGAAGACCGGGGATGGCTCTTCGGAGCCGCCGGGCCCGGAGGCTTCCGGGAAAATATCCCTCCGGAAACGATACCCCGTTGAAAAACGGACCCGCCCCTTCGGGTTCATCCGGTCTTGGACCTGCATGGTCGCGAAGAAATTGAGAAACTTTGGATCGGAAAGGACCCGTCGAAGGTGCGCGGGGCGGTTCAGATTACCCTTCCTTCTTTTCCAGTCCGGCGTATTTCTTCCGGAAACTTTCCACCCGGCCGGCGGTGTCGATGATCTTCTGCTTACCCGTCATGAAGGGGTGGCACTGGGAACAGATTTCAACCTTGATGTCCTTCCTCGTGGATTTCGTTTCGATAACGTTGCCGCACACACAGGTGATGGTGGTATCTACATAGGCAGGATGAATGTCCTTTTTCATTCCCTTCGAATCCTCCTTCGAAAAAAGAAAATTATCGGAATTTTTCTATTTATCCTTTTATATACGTATTTTCAAGAAGATTTTACCGAGTTACGGGTTCACTGATTCATGGAACCCAGGAACTCCTCGTTTGTCTGGGTTTTCCGGATCTTGTCGGTGATGAACTCAATGGCTTCGACGGGATTCATCTCCTGAAGAAGACGGCGCAGGATCCAGATACGGTTCATGTGATCCTTGGGAATAAGGAGCTCTTCCTTCCGCGTTCCGGACCGGATGAGATCGAAGGCCGGGAAGATTCTCCGATCGGCGATCCGGCGGTCCAGATGGAGTTCCATGTTTCCCGTCCCCTTGAATTCCTCGAAAATAACCTCGTCCATGCGGCTTCCCGTATCCACCAGGGCGGTGGCAATGATGGTGAGACTTCCGCCGGTCTCGATATTGCGGGCGGCCCCGAAGAACCTTTTCGGCTTGTGAAGGGCATTGGAATCGACACCGCCGGAGAGGACCTTCCCGCTCGGAGGAACGACGGCATTGTAAGCCCGGGCGAGACGGGTGATGCTGTCCAGGAGAATGACCACGTCCCGGTTGTGCTCCACCAGGCGTTTCGCTTTTTCCAGGACCATTTCCGAGACCTGGATGTGACGCACCGCGGTCTCGTCGAAGGTGGAGGAGATCACCTCCCCGCGGACGCTCCGCTCCATGTCCGTGACTTCCTCCGGGCGCTCGTCGATGAGGAGGACCATGAGAATGACTTCCGGTTGATTCTTGGCGATGCTGTTGGCGATATCCTTGAGAAGCACCGTCTTGCCCGCCCGTGGGGGAGAAACGATGAGCCCCCTCTGGCCCTTGCCGATAGGAGTGAAGAGGTTCATGACCCGGGTGGAATAATTCTCGGGATCGGACTCGAGGTTCAGCCTTTCCTCCGGGTAGATGGGGGTCAGGTTGTCGAACAGTATCTTGTCCCTGGCCGCCTCGGGGGACTCGAAATTAACCGAGTCCACCTTGAGAAGGGCGAAGTACTTTTCCCCTTCCTTGGGCGGCCGGACATCCCCGATGACGGTATCGCCCGTCCGGAGAGAAAATCTCCGGATCTGGGACGGGGAAACATAGATATCGTCGGGACCGGGAAGATAGTTGTACCCCACGGAACGGAGAAAACCGAACCCGTCCGGGAGGGTCTCCAGGACGCCTTCCCCCACGATGGAGCCATTCTTTTCGGCCTGGGCCTGAAGAATGGAAAAGATGAGATCCTGGCGTCTCATGCCGGTGGCGTCGGGAACATTCAATTCCTTGGCCAGTTCGGTCAGTTCACCGATCGTGTGCCTTTTGATTTCCGAAATGTTCATGGTTTTTCCCTTTTGAATAAAATCCCCGCCCTCCTGACGGATACAGGACATGGCGTCGCGGAAATGAACCGCATCGGCGCCGTCGACCCAAAATTACCGCCGCCTGGCTCGGCCGTCTTTTCAGGAGACACTGGGGTGCTTGAATCAGGTAGTTTTAAGAGCTTACTGAACTCCTTAGTACAAAGGAAGGGTTTGATTCACTTGAATTTGCCAGCTATTTATATCATCCTTGAAGATGTGTCAAGACAATTTTCCCTGACCTCCCGGGAGAAAATACCTGAACGTGGGGGAACGGGAAGGAACAAAGTCCCGTTTACGGTCATTCATCTTTTTTCATGCCATACCACAGGCGAATCCCCGGAAAAAGTATTTCTTTTCCATAAAAACTCCTCAAAATCGTTCATTTTATCTTGACGATCCTCTTTCGTGATGTTATGAAAAAATTGCATCTTCAAGGGATGCTTTCCCGCTATATATTTTTTTTAATCAACATGTATATGTAATATTTCGCTTGGCAGGGCACACCCGAAACACCCGGGCCATCCGGTTTTCATGATCCGAAAATACGTTTCTAAACTATACCGATGCTATGACATTAATTATAGTGCGAGGTTTTTCGAACCCCTGTTTGTTCCACCTCCGTCAAAAAGGCCGGGGGAAAGAAATATATCGGAAAGGAGATGATCATGGCAAAGGTAAAAAAGGGTGACCTGGTGAGCTGCCAGGAGTGCGGTCTCATTCTCGTGGTGGACGAAGCCTGCGGATGCGCTGTCGGAGAAATCATCTGCTGTGAAGTACCCATGAAAAAAGGGAAGCTGGCGGCAAGCAAGGCCAGGAAAAAAGTTCTGGCCCAGCCGGCGGCCAAACCGGCGGCGGTGACTGCGAAGAAGGAGACACCCAAGGTTCAGGCGGCGGTTGCGCCGGCCGCCAAACCGGCGGCAAAAACCGCGGCGAAGGCGGCCCCGAAAAAGGCGGTAAAGCCGGCGGCGAAGAAAGGGGCCAAAAAGCCGGCGGCAAAAGCAAAAAAATAAGATCGGACTTACGGTTTCCTCCTTTATGGAACCCCGTTGTCATCACCGGGTGACGGGGTTCTTTTTCTTTTTCGAAACCTGCCTGCCACGGATCGGAGGAGGACCCGCCCTCTTTCCAGAAAGCCGCGGCGAAACCCTTTTTTTCCCGGTCCGCCGGCGGCCAGGGAAAGAAGGACGGGAACGACGTTCAGGGTCAGGAGGGTGGCGAAGGCCAGTCCGAAGATGACGGCCACCGCCATGGGGCCCCACCATTGAGAGGACTCCCCGCCGACGCTCCAGCGGAGATTCCGGAAATCGAAACTCACCCCCGTCGCCATGGGGATGAGACCCAGGATGGTCGTAACGGCCGTCAGCATGACGGGACGGAAGCGGGTCAGGCCCGCCTGTACCAGGGCCTCCCGGAGAGCCAGGCCCCGCTCCCGGAGCCGGCGGTAATAATCGATGAGCACGATGCTGTTGTTGACCACGACCCCCGCCAGGCTGATGACCCCGACGCCGGTCATGATGATCCCGAAGGCCGTTCCGGTGATGAGAAGCCCCGCAAAAACACCGATGAGGGAAAGAAGAACGGCCGCAAGGATGATGAAAGGCGTGGCAAAGGAATCGAACTGCAGAATAAGCACCAGAAAAATGAGCAGCAGAGCGGCCACAAAGGCCTTGCTCAGGAAGGCCGAGGCCTTCTCCTGCTCCCGCTGCTCCCCGGTAAACCGGTAGGTATAATTCCTCGGCCACTCGAAACCCCCCAGTCGCGTTTCCATGTCCCGGATCACGTCGTTGGCCAGGCGGCCGGAGGTATTGCCGGAAATCGTGACGACCCGCTTCTGGTCCAAACGCATGATGGCCCCGACGCCGCTCGTCAGTCGCACTTCCGCCACCGTGGTCAGAGGGATGGGCTCCCCCCGGGGGCCGGAAATCGTGAGGCGGCGAATGCCCTCCACGCTCTTCCGGTCCTTTTCGGGCAGGCGGGCGACGATATCGTATTCTTCCTTCCCCTCCCGGAAGACCCCCACCTTCACCCCGTTGATGGCCGCCTTCACCGTGTAGGCGATGGTATAGGCGTCAAGCCCCACGAGGGCGGCCTTTTCCTTGTCGATTTCCACGACGATTTCCGGTTTCCCCCCGATGAAATTGTCCTTCAGGTCCACCAGTCCCGGAATATCCGCCGTCTTTCCCCGGATCCGGGAGGCCAGGTCCCCCAATTTCAGAATATCGTCCCCGGAAATTTCCAGGTTGATGGGAGGACCCGTCGGGGGGCCTTCCTCTTCCTGTTCCACCTGAACCTCCGCGCCATGAATCCCTTCGAGGAGCCGTTTCCGGATCTCCGCCACGATATCCGACGAAGGCCGGGAGCGATCGGCAAAATCCCTGAAATCCAGGGCCACCCGGTTGATATGGGTCCCCGTGCCTCCCTGGGAGAAAGGATCTCCTCCCACGGAACCGACATTGGCGATGACGTGCTGAATGTCGGGGTATTCCATGACCACCTGTTCCGCCTGACGGACGAGGGTATCGGAAGCGTCAAGGTTCGTCCCTTCGGGGGCCTTGATAAACACATAGGCCCGCCGGGGTTCCGTTTCGGGAAAGAACTCGACGCCCTTTCCAAAAAAGAGAAAGGCACCGGCGGACCCGGCAAAAAGGACCAGGACCAGAAGAATCACAACGGCCCTGTGATCCAGGGACCAGAGAAGGATCCTCCGGTAAATTCTTTTGACCGGCGGCAGCCCCCCCCCCATCATCGGCCCCAAGGGTTTTCGCCGACTGGTAACGGGCGGAAAGAACGGGATTGATCACCAGGGCCACGAAAAGAGAGGAGCTCAAGGCGAGAATCAGGGTCTCGGGAAGGAACTTCATGAACTCCCCCATGATGCCCGGCCAGAAGAGCATGGGGACGAAGGCGCCGAGGGTCGTCACCGTGGAGGTGATCACCGGCCAGGCCACCTCGTTCGTCGCCTCCAGGGCCGCTTTTTCCCGGGGTTTTCCTTCCTGCATCTGCCGGTAGATGTTTTCCACGATGACGATGGCGTTGTCCACGAGCATCCCCAGGGCGAGGATCAGGGAGAAGAGGACCACCATGTTCAGGGTGATGCCTCCGGCGGAAAGGAAAAAGAAGGTCAGAAGCATGGAATAGGGGATGGCGAGAGACACGAAGAGGGCCGACCGGCCGCCGATGAAAAGAAAGATCACCGCCAGGACGAGGATAAGACCGGAAAGAATATTGTTTTCCAGGTCGGAGACCATGAGGTCCACATCCTTGGACATGTCGGAAGTCAGGTCGATCTGCACCGTGGGAGGCAGGAGGGGCCGCATTTCCGAAACCACGGCCTTGACCCCCGCCGCCACGGCGAGGATATTCTCTCCGCTTCTCTTCTGTACCGCCAGGGTCACGCTCGGCCGGCCGTTGATCCGGCTTCGTGTGATGGGGTCCTTGTAATGGTCCCGGATCTCGGCGAGGTCCCGGAGGTAGACGGGCTTTCCCTCCCTGACGAAAGCGACGAGAGAAAATATTTCCTCGGGATGTTTGAAGTCTTCGGGAACCCGGACGAGATACTTGGTGGGACCGATGTCCACGCTCCCGCTCGGCATGTTCACGTTCCCCCGTTCCACGGCACTGATCAGGGTGGAAAAGGGGACGTTGTACGCCGCCACCCGGTCCAGATCGAACTCCACGTGGATCTCCCGCTCCAGGCCTCCCGTAAGGATCGTGTTCAGGACACCCGGTACGCCGTCGATCCGTTCCTTGAGATCGTCGGCGAAGGACTTGAGACGGCGCAGGCTGAAGGGGCCCGACAGGACGACCCGGATGACCGGTATATCCGAAAAATTCACTTCCTGGATCTTGGGATCGTCGGGAAGATCCGAAGGAAGGTCCCCCCGGGCCTGGTCCACCTTGTCCCGCACCTTCTGAAGGGCATCATCGAGATCCACCCGGGGCAGGAACTTGATGGCGATGGTGGACAGACCTTCTTCGGAAGTGGAACGGATTTCCTCCACGTCCGACAGGCCCTTGAGTTTTCGTTCGATGGGCATGGTGATCAGCTTTTCCATGTCCGCCGGGGCCACGCCCTCGTATTCCGTGGTCACGAAAACGTAAGGAATCGTGATATCGGGAAAGGACTCCCTGGGGAGGGTCACGTAGGCATAAAGGCCGGAGATGACGATGATGATGAGAAGGGCCAGGACGGCGGACTGTCTCTTCAGGGCCGTTTCGTTTACGATCATTTCACGAACTCGCCATCATTTCACTTCCACCGCGATCCCGTCTTCCACGTTGTGCTGCCCCACAACGATCACCCGGTCTCCCGGAACGAGGCCGCTGGCGATCTGAACGCGGTCCTTCCGGAGAATACCGATTTCGACGGTCCGTGCTTCGGCGATTCCGTTCTTCTCGACGAAGACAAGCCGTTCCCCGCCCTTGTCCACGATGGCCGACAGGGGAACGACGAGCGCCCCGGAAACCACACGGCGCAGGAAAACCACCCGGACGATCATCCCCGGACGGATATCCCGCCCCTGATTGAAAAGGACCACCCGGACGGGAAACGTCCGGGTCACGGTGTCCGCCTTGAAAGAAACGAATTCGACGGTACCCACCAGACTCCGGTCCGGAAGGGCGTCCACGGTGACAAACACCTCCTGCCCCACGGCCAGGAAGGAAACATCCCTTTCGGGGACGTTGACGGTGATCTTGATCTTGACCACGTTCACCACATCGGCGACGGGGTTCCCCCGGTCTACGTATTCCCCTTCATCGACGAACAGCCGGTTGATGATACCGTTGATGGGAGAACGGATGAATCCCCTGCCGTATTCCACCCGGGTCTGGCGCAGCGCGCTCAGGGCCCGGGTCCGCTCCGTCATGGCCCGGTCCAGTTCCTCCCGTGCGGCAACCCCCCGGTCAAAAAGATCCTTCCGCCGCTCGTAGAGGCGGTCCGCCAGACCGAAGGACGCTTCGGCGCTTTCAAGAGCCGCTTTCAGGGCGGACACATCAATCTTCGCCAGGAGGCCGCCGGCCTGGATTTCATCCCCTTCCTCGGGTCCGATCCATTCAACGAGGCCGTTCAGGTCCGCCGCAAGGCGGACATCCTGATAAGCCTCCGTTTCACCGGGAAGGACGAACACGTCTTCAACGGCTTCGGGCCGGACCGTGAGAACGGAGACGGCGACTTCTTTCCTGCCTTCTTCCGGGGACTGGGATTGAGCCGGTTTTCCCGTGCAGGCCCCGGCCAGGAAGGGGAGAAGGAAGGCGAACATGAAAAGAGTCCGCGGCAGGCTGAAAAACCTTTTTCCGATGGTCAGGATCTCGTGAAGGAACATGATTCCCCCTATAGGTCCGACTCCGACGGGATCGGAAAAAGAAAACCCGGGGAAGGGAAAAGGGGGTTCAGGTCTTCTCCCTCGTAGAGAACCTGGTGAAGAAAAAGGCCCGAGGGGGGGGCCGTGTATTTTGCCGGCACATCACTCCATTCCGACAGGAACCTCTCGATATCCCCCGCCTTCAGGGTGCCCCGGCCCGCCTCGACCAGAACCCCGACCATCCGCCGGACCATCTTCCACAGGAAATGGGAACCCACGAACCGGAAAAGAACAAGGCCGTCAAAGATCTCCATTTCCGCCTTCGTGATGTCCACCAGGGTGGATCGCCCTTTTTCGATTCTCCGATCGCAGAAAGAGGCAAAATCGTGGAACCCCCGGAAAAGGGCTGCGGTTTCCCTCATGGCCTGGAGATCCAGGGGATCCCGGACCCACCAGACGAACCGTTTCGCAAAAGCCGTGCGGTTTCTCGAAAGGGCGTAGACATAACTCCTGGCCACGGCATGGTGCCGGGCATGAAAACGAGGAGGAACCTTATACACGGAGAGAATGTTGATGGCCGACGGCAGGGCGTCATTCAACCTTTCCCGGAGCCTGACGGGGTCCCAGGACTTTTCAGTCACCAGGTGGGCCACCTGGCCCAGGGCATGAACCCCCGCGTCGGTGCGGCCCGACCCCTGGAGTTCACCGACGGGCCCAAGGGCCTTTACGGCGGTTTCGAGAACCGTCCCCTGGATGCTTTTCGCATTCTGCTGCGCCTGCCACCCCCGGTAACCGGTCCCGTCGTATTCGATGATCAGCCTGTATTTGAACATGGCCGTCTTCCTGATCGCTGTTTTACCAGAGGAGTCCCCGCCCCTCCTGTTTCAAGAAAGGGCTGATTATACTCAACTCGAAACAAAATATAAAGTCTCATAATTAAACGGACAAGTCCTGTCCGTGAATTTGCTCCCCGTTCATGATATCCAATGCCATCTATGACGTCTCCCGACTCGCCCCATAAAGATGAGACGATTCGTTAATGAACACGGGATGCGGGTACCTTCCGGGGGTTTCAATCCATTTCCCCCGGATCGCGTTCCGGTCCCCCGTCTGTCACCGTCCGGGAATTCCAGCCGTATTCTTCCGCTTTTTTAAAATATTCCGCCGCCTTCATTGCCTTCCCCTGTCGTTGAAAGGCCAGGGCCATCTCATGAAAAATATACCCGTGATACCGGGTCGTATATTTCATGACAAAGGCAAACTGTTTTTCCCCGTTTTCAACATCCCCCCTCCGGAGGGCCCGGTTCCCCAATTGAAAACGGGCATCCACGGCCTTGGAAAGGCCGATGGGGTAAAATCCCTTTTCCCGGTCTCCCCTGATTTCAAGGGCCCGGGTGTAATACGCCGCCGCTTTTTCCGGATCCCCCTTCCGCTGCCAGGCCTTTCCGAGAAAATAGAGAGCTGTGCCGTACTGAGGCCTGATCCTCAGGGCCTCCTCGTAGTGACCGATCGCCTCGTCCACCCGCCCCTGTCCGAGCAGGGTGTTCCCTAAGTTGACCTCCATGAGGGCGCCCTCCCTTACGGCATCGACGGCCCTTCCGTACAGAGACTCGCTGCTTTTCCAATAGGATGCCTGCTGAAAGGTCGCCATGGCCAGAGCCGCGAGAACGGTGCCGCCGGAGAGGATCAGGAACATCCGTTTCTTCCGCCACTGTCCCGGAAGATCGGGGATCCCCCAGGCCGCAACGATGAAAAGACCCACCAGGGGGATATAGGTATATCGGTCCGCTAGGGCGTGAGAGCCCACCTGGACAATCCCGATCATGGGGACCAGTGCCAGGAGGTACCAGAACCAGCCCGTCACCAGATAGGGGAAACGTTTCCGGGCCAGGAATACGAAGAACGAAAGACCGGCCAGGAACAGAATCCCCGCCGCCGCTTTCAAAAGAAGCTCCTGGGGTCCCATGGCCTGCCAGCTTGGGAGGTCCGTGGGATGGGGATAATAGACGGCCAGATGGACGGGCCAGATCATTTTCCAGAGGTAGGCCCCATAGGAATGAATGGCGTTTTCGATGCGGACGGCCAGGGAAACGGCCTCGAGAGAGCGGACGGCCCCCCCGTAATACTGGGCCAGAAAGGTCATCACAGCTGAAAGCACGGCAAAAAAGAAAAAAGGCGCCTTTTCAAGAAGGAGACCCCTCGCACGACAAGAGCCCCGGTCTTCTTCCGACTCGGATGGATTCTTTTTTCCACGCCCCGGGGCAGGGACCGCCTTCGGGAGGCCCCATCTCTTCAGGGGCCAGAAATCGAGCAACAGGAGGAGAAGGGGGAGGGTGACCAGCGTGGGTTTCGAAAGGAGGCTCATCCCGTAAAGAAAAAGGGCGAGGAGATAGAAAGCCTTTTCTTTTTTCTTCACATACCGGAAATAAACGGCGATACACCCGAAGCCGAAGAAAGCGCTGACGAGATCCTTCCGCTCCGCCACCCAGGCCACGGACTCCACATGGAGGGGGTGAAGAGCGAAAAGAGCGGCGACGAAGGCGCTTCTCCCGGAAGCGCCGGTGCCGATGACGAGGAGAAGAAACAGAAGAACGGTGTTCGCCCCGTGAAAAAAGACACTGGTGAGATGGTGACCGCCCGGGTTCATGCCGAAGAGCGACACGTCGACCATGTGGGAAATCCAGGTCAGGGGATGCCAGTTATAGGAATGAAACGTCCGGAAAGCCCAGAGGATGCCTTCGGGGCCGAGTCCTTCCTGCACCGCGGGATTCGCCGTGACATAGAGATCATCGTCCAGGTTGACGAAATCAAAACGGGCGGTCTGCAGGTAGGGGGCGCAGGCCGCCAGAAAAAGAAGGACGGAAATGAGAAAAACCCGGGGGCCCTTTTCGGAAATGAATCTTGACATGATCTTCCGTTTCTTTTACGTTTCCCTGATAATAACGGTTTTAAAATTCATTATGACCAGACGATCGAAAAAAAAGGATTCCGGCGCCGGTCTTCCGTTGGATAAAACAGAAGGGGGGGCAACATCAAGGGAAAAGTTCATTTCCATCCTGATCCTCTTTGCTTTTCTCTATTTCGCCTTGCGTCTCCTTTATTTCGCCACCCAAGTTTCCCACGCCATCCCCCCTGATGAAGATTTTCACTTCGGCCTGTGCCGGGTTTATTCCGAAGCCCTGTTTCTTCCCGGAGACGGGGATGCCAGCCCTGTTTTCGGTCCGGCGACCCATATTCCTTATCTATATTATTTCCTCATGGGGAAAATGCTTTCTCTGAATATTTTCCCCCTCTCCGACCTGGTGTATCTCCGTCTTCTCAACGTCCTTCTGTCGCTTTTGACCGTATTGGCGGGGTATCGCTGGATCCGCATGGTGACTCCGAACCCCCTCATTCACCTTCTTTTCGTTGTCCTTCTCACGAACACCCCCATGTTCAGTTTCCTCTCCGCCGCCGTCTCCTACGACAACCTGACCAATCTCCTGGCCGCCTCCACCCTCTGTTTCTTCCATGTCTATCTGAAAAAGAAAGACCCGCAGGACTTCCTGTTTTTTCTCCTCTCCCTCCTGGCCGGGACCCTGACGAAAAAAACCTTTTTCCCCCTGGTGCCGGTTTTTATCCTCCTCCTTCTCTTTCATGAGCGAAAAAACCTGGGAGACCTGGCGCGAGCCCTTTTCCCCGGACCCGGGCCGGTTCCGAAACGTCGCTGGGGCCTTGCGGCCCTGGTCGTTCTGCTCCTCCTTCTGAACGGCACCCTTTATATCGGCAATTACGTCCGGTACGGAATTTTCCTCCCCGGCGCCTCTCAGATTCTCGGGAAGGAAGAGGCCATGAAATTCCGGATCTATGCCCGGGACAGCATCACCGATCGGTACCGTTCCGGTAAAATACGTTTCGAGGAGGCCGTCGAACAGGCCAGGGCCATTTCGCACCCCGGCGACCGGATGGATGCCCTGTACCTCCTCAACAAGATCAGAAGGTACAATGAACAGCCCTATCCCCTGATGAACCGGCTGGAATACGCCTGGACATGGCTGACCATCGTCCTGAACCGGACGGTGGGGATCTTCGCCCATGAATCCCTCCGGAAATACTCTTATCCCTTCGCCGCATACGCCGTTATTTACCTTTTTGCCTTCCTCCTTCTCATCTACTGGCGGCCTTCCGACGGGAATGGGATGATGACCGATGCCCTTCTGCTTTCCTTCTTCTATATCCTCGTCCTGATGCAATATGTCAATTATCCAATATACTTGCAGAGTCTGACCGTGGGAAAGACCGTCCACGGGAGGTACCTGTTTCCCGTCATCGTCCCCCTTTACGGCCTGATGAGCTTCTACCTGCTGAAACCTTTCAACCGGAAGATCCAGGTGTTTCTCCTCATCGTCATATCCCTGTATTTCATCTGGGGGGATTTCCCCTATTTTCTGGAACACGCCGGACCGGGGTGGTTTTCGCCCCGCCCGGGAGAGCTCTGAAACCCCATGCCCGGCCCTTTGAAAAACATCGTCCCTCCATGGCTTGAAGAACGCAAATTCCTTCTGCACGACAGGAACTGCCGTCATGAAGCATGAACCCGGTCATTTAACCGGTCCGGGAATCCGTTCCATTGCGCGGAACGCTTTCTATCTCATGGGCAGCCAGTGGGTGAACATCGCCATCCGGCTGTGCTATGTCGTCTTTCTCGCCCGATGGCTCGGACCGAAGCTCTACGGCCTTTTCAATTATGCCATGTCCTGGTACATGGTGATGCTTCCTCTGGCCGGACTGGGGCTCGGGGTCATTCTGGGCCGTGAAATTCCGCAAAATCCAGACCGTCAATCGGATATCCTGTCCGGAACCTTCTCCCTTCGTATTGTCAGTTCCGTATTCTGCGCCCTGTTATGCGCCCTTTCGGGACTCCTTCTGGAAAAAAACCCGGATGCGAGAATGCTGCTCCTTGTTTTCTCCTCGGCGCTCCTGGGAAGAAGCGTCGCCTTCTGGACAGCCAACGTTTTCACCGCGTATGAAGCCAGTCATTACACGTTTATTTTTCATTCCATATTCCGCTTCGCGGAGCTCCTTCTTTCCCTGACCTACATTTTTTTCGACGGAGGGGTTCTGGGACTATCCGTGATTCATTCTCTCAGTTGGTGGTCTCAAGGAATATTCGGCATTTTCTGGATAAAAAGAACCTTTTCCCCCATGCACTTCCGCATGAGAAAGAAGGAACTGAAAAGCTATTTCCGTCGCGGACTGATTCTGGGAATTTTTTCCGTTTCCTCTACCTTCATTCTTCAAGGCCCACTCGTCCTTTATCGTTACATATCCGGACTGGGCGAGAATCTGGGCCAGCTGGCCCTGGCCATGCAGGCTCTCATACTTCTCTCCACCCTGCCCGGCTATATGACGGCAGGGGCCTTGCCCGTGCTCAGCCGATCCGTTCTGAGAGGTGACGGAAAAGCCCGGGTTTTCACCGAATCCATGATCCGGGTCACAATCATCGCGGGAACGGCGCTGGCCCTGTCGGGACTTGCCATTTTCCCATGGCTCATTGAAAGACTCTTCGGACCGTCTTACGGAGATACCGGTTTTCTTCTCGGATGGACCCTCTGGCTGCTGATCCCTCTCACGACCGCGACAGTGATCACAAGCATATTCCAGGCAAGGGGCGAGTACGCCATACCGACTCTTTTTTCCCTGATCGGTGCAGCGATTCTTCTACTCGCCATCTATCCCATGACATCCCTGGCGGGGCAGGCCGGAGTCATAGCCGCGATGGGTATCGCCCTCTTCATCGAATCAGCGGGGCTTGTCATGGCTGCGCAGCGGTCAGGCCAGCTGAATGTCAGGACGTCATGCTTCAAACCCATAATCACGGCCCTGGCCGCCTCCCTGACATTTTTCACATGGAGGGACTCCCTCTTCGTTTCCCTTCCCGCCGGCCTGGCGGTTCTTTCTGCAGGAACGGTTCTCCTCCGTATCTATTCGCCGGGAGACGTCGTTGCCCTGCGACATATCCTGAAATCATTCCTGCCTTCATCAAAAACGGAAAAACCATGAATCAGCGAAAGCCGCCGACGGGCGAAGGACCGTCTTGACTTTACATCCTCAAGATGAAATAAGAGCCCTCTGGTACCGATTATGGAAGGCATGAAAGAAACACCCCGATTCACAATCGTCATACCCGTCATTCACTCCACGGAAGACCTCGACCTTTGCCTCGCCTCCCTCGAAGGACTGGATTATCCGAAAGATGCGTTCCGGATCGCCCTTGTCGACTGCGGCGTCGTTCCCGGGCTCGCTGCATTTCTTTCGGGCAGACGGCCCGTTCGCACCCTGGATCTTCACATGTTTTCCCTGCCCGCGGGAGAGCGGAAAGCCCGGGATCTCCCCTTCAGTGAGGACCGGATCAACGAAGCGAGAAATGCCGCCATGGAAAGCTTCCCCGCTCCGTATTATGTGTTCACGGAAGACGACTGCTCGTTCACTGCTGACTGGCTGCACAAAATAGACGCTTCTCTGAATGATTCAACAGGAATGCTCGGAGGACCCGACATCCTGCCCGACCATATGGACCGGTTCACCCATGTCGTCGATGCCATCCTGAATTCCCGGATGGGAACGGCGGGCCTGCGTGACGGGGGGAAAAAGTCCTCCAGGCAATATTATCCTCATAAGGAAAACATGGTGGTCCCGTCCGCCGTCCTAAACGTTGTCGGAAATTTTCCCGAGAAGAATTATTTCGGAGGAGAAATGGAGATGATGGACCGGATTCACAAGGCGGGATACAGGATCGAGTACATGAAAGACAATCCGGTCTTTCACCGGAGAACCGCCACCCTCAGAAACTTTCTCATTCTGACGGGCTACCGGGCCTTCGAAAAAGTGGCCCTCCTGGGTGACGGAAATCCATTCCTGAAAACCCTGAAGTATCTGGTCCCGGCGGCCGCAGCATTCTTCATCGTTCTCGTTGCCCTCATACCCTTTGTTCCGTTCGCAGGGACACTCCTTTTTATAGTCGGTTTCTTCTATCTCGCGCTGCTGACCTTCACATCGGTCCGTTGGGCCGTTCAAAAAAAGAGCGGAGCCGTGGGACTGGGCGTATTTCTCGTCATGCCCCTTTATCACCTGAGCATCGCCGCGGGGGTTCTGTACGGCACCCTGCGGAAAGCGGCCACCTGAGTCAGAAGATCATGCCTTCCCTGCACGCCGGTAAAATCGCACACTTCATCCGGGGTCTTCTTCTGCCGGCAAAATACGGCATCACCTTCGATCAACAGACTTTCCCGATGAAGCATCTTTCCTTTCAGAAGCGATTGAATTACGGTATCCAGGGAATCCGGAGAGTTATCAACCCCTGGAACGGATTCGGAATGCCGCCGGTCCTCCAGATCGAGCCCGTGAATTACTGCAATCTTCATTGCCGGACGTGCGCCTTCGGAGCCGGGCTGATCCATCGCCCGCCCACGGCCATGTCCTTTGACCTCTACCGATCGGTCATCGACCAGGTTAAACGTCAGGTGAGCCTCGTGGCGTTCTGGGCCTGGGGGGAACCTTTCCTCCATGAAAAAGCCTGCGACATGATCCGATACGCCAAGGACAGCGGGCTTCTCGTGCACACCAGCACAAACGGTCATTTTTTCCAGACGGAGGAGAAAGCCCGCCGGGTCATCGAATCGGGCCTCGACAGCATCATCATCTGCCTCGATGGCCTGGACGAGAAAACCTATGGGACATACCGGGTGGGAGGAAAGCTCGGAACCGTCATCCAATCCACTGAAAATCTCGTCAGGGAGCGGAAAAGGCTGGGGAAGTCGAATCCCCGAATCACCCTTCGTTTTATCGTTATGAAGCACAACGTGCATCAGGTTCGGGCCTTCGAGAAACTGGCCCCGGAACTCGGCGTGGATGCCCTGAGCCTTCGATTACCCATCGTCCGGCGCGACACCGTCAATCTGGAGAAAATAATAAGCCCCTTTCAGGGGGCGTTCGGGAAGGAACCTTCCGTGGGAAAAATGATCCCCTTCCGGAAAGCGGGACGATCGCCGGGATCCTGCAGCCGGCCTTATGGAAATCTCACAATTTTCAGCAACGGGGAGGTGGTTCTCTGTGAAAACGATCATAATGCGTCATGTCCCCTGGGAAATGTCTCCGGAAATCCCATCCGGGAAATCCTTTCATCGGACAAGGCAAGGGGCAGGCTCGCCCTGTTTCGACATCATCCCGACGGAATTCCCTTCTGCCGGAATTGCAGAAACGACAACCTCAAAGGGGACAGGCTGAATATCCGCAGCCGATCAACGGGAAAGGCGTCACCTCAATGATGGAAAAACAGATCAAGACCCTGCTCCTCCGCTACGGAGGTTATCGAACGGCAAGTCGCGTCCATGATCATCTGGAAAACCTCAAATTAAAAGAACGGATACGGTCCTTCCGGTCAAAGGGACGCCTGCCGCTGCCCGACGGCATCATGTTTGAACCGACCCAGCAATGCAATTTGAGATGCCGGATGTGCTACCAGAACCGGCAGGCCCTGACGGAAACGGACGAACTCGACGGCCGGGAGATCAAGCGTTTTTTCGATCAGAATCCGTCCTTCGGGAAAGTAACCCTTTACGGCGGCGAAATATTCATGAGAGAGGACATCCTGGATATCATCCGGTCGCTCGGTCCTGACCGCAATGTCATCCTTACCACCAACGGAACGCTGATCGGGGATGACCGTGCGGAAGACCTGAAGGGGCTTCCATTCATCAGCACGGTCTGCGTCTCCCTGGACGGGCCCGCGGAGGTGCACGATTTAATACGAGGACAGAAAGGATGCTTTGAAAAAGCCATCCGCTCCCTCCGTTCCCTCGCCCCGTCCATACCCGTAACGGTCACCACGGTCATACAAAATGACAATATCGAGGTTCTTCCCGAAGTGATCGACCTTTGCAGCTCCCTGAAGGTGCTTAAGATCAAATATGAAATGGAACGCCTGTACGGAGAGGAAAGGATGAACCGGACAATCAGGGAAGCAGGTCTCCAGGGAGGCGATACAGCCGTTCTTATGAAAGGAAGATCCAGAAAATATTCACTTAGCCGGTTGAACGACGTGCTGAAGGAGTGCCTGCGGAGAGGGGAAAAAAGAGGTATTTATGTGACCTTCGACCCGCCGTACCTGATGAAGGAACTGGAAAACTGCTATTCCAACAATCTACGCCGGGACTTTCGGTGTCTCTGTCGCGGATTCGGGATGGGAGCGGTCGCGCCCAATGGCGATGTCATTCACTGCTACGTCATCCGGAAGGCCTTCGGAAACATTCGGGAACGGTCTTTCGCTGAAATATGGAACTCCGATGAGGCATCACGGTTCCGATACAGCCTGATCGAGCAGAACCTGACGCCGATCTGCGAAAACTGCGGCTTCATGGTTCTCGGATCGAGAAGAGAGTCCGGACCGTCCGTTTGAATACGGTCACGAGAAAGCGGTCGCATCCGTGAAAAAACCTCTCAAGATTCTTTATTTCATCCCCGTCGTCCATTTCGGCGGGATGGAGGCCGTCCTTCTCAATATTATCAGAAAACTCGACAGGGCGGCATTCGAACCCTTCGTGGTGACGGGAGGGAAGGGCACCTTCACGGAGGCCCTCGACAGGTCCGGAATTTCCCATTGCCGCATCCGGCCCGTTCAATCGAACAATACGGGACTCGTGGCCGTCCTTCTTAATTACTTCCCGAACCTGATCCTGATGGGAAAGATTATTGACAAGGAAAAGCCGGATCTCATCCATGACATGACCCATGACGGATTGATGTATTTATCCCTTGTGGCACGCCTGCAAAGGATTCCTCTCCTCTGGCAGCCCCATATCCCTCAGGACCAGATTCGGAGACGGGGTCGGATCATACAGAAGTTCTGCTGCCGCTTCAAACTGGATTTCGTCATTTTCATCAATGATTACGCCAGAAGGTCCTATTCCTCCTTTCCTCTGCCCCCTTGGCGGATTGTTCCCAATTCCGTCGACCTGACCGCTCTGATGGAAGAGAAAAAGCTTGGAATCGGAAAAAAATATCAATTCCCGGAAGATATGAAGGTTGTCGGCCTGGCGGCCCGCGTTGTCCCCGGAAAAGGCCACGAGGAATTCATCAAAGCCGCCGGGCGGCTGATCCGTCATGAAAGGAACATCCGGTTTCTCATCATCGGGGATCCCGACATCGATCCTCCTTTCACGGGGAAGCTTCGAAGAATGATTCAGGAAGGGGGGCTGGAAGAAATCGTCCGATTCACCGGATTTCTCTCTCCCGTGGGAGGTTACATGTCATGTCTTGATCTGCTCGTTCTGCCGAGTCATTCGGAAATACAGGGAATGGTTCTCCTGGAAGCCATGGCCTGCGGGGTTCCCGTTGTAGCGAGCCATATCGAGGCGATCCGCGAAATGATCGATGACGGCATGACCGGAGTTCTCGTTCCCCCGGGCGATGAGGAATCCCTCGCAAAAGCCGTGATGACGGTACTCAGGGACCGGGAATTTCGGGACAGAATCGTGGCGAACGCCTTGACGGAAGTCAAAAGTCGTTATCGCCTTGAAACAAGTGTTCATAAAATCGCCGAAATTTACAAAAAACTCTGTTCATGAAAACCCCGACTGACCGATGATGTCTGAACCCGTCGACGGCGGCCACCCCTTTTCCGCCCGACAGTCGGTGAAAATCAACATGGTGCATCCCCATCTCGTTCCACGTGGTCTTTTCCCCAGGCATGAGAACCGGTTGGTTTGACACCGGCCGCTCCTCATAATCGTCTTCCGTCAGAACGACGACCTCGAAAGCCCAGACCTGTCTGCCGTAAGTCGGGACATCCTGCTGGGCAAAACGGAAAAGTTTCGATTCCCACGTTACGACCCGCCCTGCGGGACGGGAAAAAAACAGATTCCCCTCATAAAGGGGGCTTTTCGGGTGCTCCTTCCAGGAACCCTTCAGTTCATCGGCATAATACAGGCGAAGGGTATCGCAGGCCGTACTCCCTGCCAAAATCCACCATTTGCCTCCTGTTTGAAAAATGGAGGCATCGGCGATCCCTTCGGAATGAATCAATGTCCGGACATATTCCCAACGGAAGGGAAAGGCCGCGGCTCGATAAAGGCGGACGGAATGAACCTGCGCCGTTTCCGGGATCATGTAAATATCATTTCCCCACCGAAAAACGTAGGGATAGGAAAGGTGAAACGGTTCATCGAGAACAATGCCGCCATAGTGCCAGCAGGACAGATCCGCACTCCGGGCAAACGCGATGTCCCCCTGACCGGGAATTCCGTTAACCATTTCAAAAAAGAGAAACCATTCGTCCTTTTCCCTGATCAGAAAAGGGTCCGCCACTGTTTCCACCGGAATACCCGGCACCGATTCAATGCTCAGAACAGGATTGGATATTCCCTCCAGGGGACAAAGCTCGAGCGGTGACGCCCCCTGATATATTCCTATGGCCCACACGTCTTCCGTCGCGGTCCGGCTGAGCCCGTTGAAATCGACAAAGGGGAGGACGGCCGCCGGGCAGAAGGCAACGGCAATGAATAATAATTTTTTCAGACCCGACAGGGAAGAAGCTTTTTTTCTTCTTCGATTCAATAAGGGATTCTCCCTTTCAGACGGCGGATGGAATCGATGGTTCCCTTCTTGAGCATCTTCCTTCTTTTCCAGACGGCGAGTGACCCGAGAAGACAATCGCGAAAACCCCGGAGAAAAGAAACTGCCCGCCGCTCATGCAGGGATTTCATGAAAAGGTATCCCCACCAGAAGACACCATAGGAAGCCACATATTTCCAGGGGAGATAGAGAAGGGCGATCCAGACACGATTTCGGGCATGATAGTAAATCCATCGATCCATGGATCTCCCATGGGAACTCAAACGATGGAAAACGATATAATCAGAGGCGCGGACGATCCTGTATCCCTCATCGAGAACTCTCCAGGACAGATCCAGTTCCTCATTGTATAGGAACAGAGCCTCGAAAAATCCGCCCGTTTTCTCCAGGATGCTGTGACGGACGGCAAAAGAAACCCCGCAAAAATAAGATGTCCGGTAATCCCCCGTCAGAATGAGTTTGTCTCTTCTGGGTATGGCGGCCGTTTCTATGTCACCGGAGGGGAATATACGTGAATCCGCGGCAAGGATGCCCAGTCTCTCATCCGCCTCGAATCTCTCCCGGATCCTCGACAGGGCATCGGAGCTTGCAAAACTTGCATCATCGTCCAGAAAGACCAAAATGTCGCCCGTCGCCATCCCGATGCCGGCGTTTCTTCCACCGGTGACCCCCCGATTGGAATCGAGACGGATAAATTTCCTGTTCCGCCAATCGTCCAGGCGTATCTCGCCCGGAGATGTCGAACCGTTATCGACCACGACCAGTTCAAAATCCGTGTCCTGGGCTTTCAGAAGTGAAAGGGTCAGGTTGACGTCATCGAATCGGTTGTATGTGACTATGATGAGGCTGAGACTCGGCCTGTTTCGATCCCGCCGGTTCTTCATACCCGAAGAGGACCTCCCGGAAGAGTTTCCTGTTCTCACAGATCCACCAGCCGGTCGATCTGATTCAACTGGTAACGGGCGACGTCGATTTTATCGGAGAGCATTTTTTCTCTCATCTGCAGGAATTCCCTCCGTGCTGAATCCCGGGAAAGAATATTTTTCGCCGAATCAATCACCCGTTCCAATCCCCGTATTGGAAAATTACGGCAAATACCGTATCTGATTTCTTTTTCGTCGGTATATCCCCGTCCCATGTCGTCCACATACAGGGCCGGGGTCCCCAGGACGGCCGCCTCGGAACACATGGTCGCGCTTTCCGCGATGACCAGGGAGGCGAAGGCCATGAGATGATGCATGAGAGCAGGATCGAGGTCGATACGATAGGCTTCCAGTTCTTCAGGCAAAGGCGACTCGGCGCTTACGATCACTCTCGCCAGGGATCCCACGGTTGAAATGATCTTCTTCTTGGCCTCCAGCGTCATCCGGTTGACCCCCACGTCATGCATGGCCCCCCATTCCACGAAACGCATCACGACATATTTCTCCTCCGGACCGATACCCGCTTTCTTCAATACGGAGACATCCGGGGTAAAGTGATTGGGATGGAGGTAGGCCAGGACATGGTATCCGGGGTATCTTCTCTGTTTTTTCCCGATCCTGAGCCGGTAGCAGTCGGGGGTATGAACTTCCGTGACGAAAGGGTAATACAGGTAGCGGTTGAATCGGTGAATTTCCGTGTCGTCGAACACGAGGGACGGTTTCGATTTCAGCCAGGCCACGTGGGCGCCGCAGGGGCTGTTGTTGCTGACGAAAATATGGGGGTTGAAGGAATCGGCGATTTTCCAGAGTTCCCAATCCCGGTGCATCAGTTCGACGAAGAGCCCCAGAGGCGTTTTTCCCTTCGCGCTGATGACCCGATGGGAAATGTCCAATTCGTTGAGGAGAAGGACGGTGATATCCTTTCTGCGACTGGTGACCGTGACTTCATCTCCCCTGGCAAGAAGACGACCGATGACATTTTTGAAAAAGTGAACGTCCGCGGGATGAACGACATCAAAAAGGACGCGGATCACCGAAATCCCCCTCCCTCGCCGGAAGGACGATCGGCGGAACGGTCCTTGTCGGCCGGCTTCCTCTCTTCCTCCGGACCGCTCCGGAGCTCGATCTTCCGCACGCGATAGAGAATCTCCTCGACGAGCTTCCGATTGAAGGAGATGACGTCGCCCACGATTCCCACGACGATGAGTTGGAAGCCGGTAATGAAAAGGATGGCCGCCAGGATCAGGGACTGGATGTGCCCGGCCTGCTGGCCGGCCAGGAAGTTGACGAGAAAGCGGATGGACGGAATGAACCCGAGAAAGATGAACAATCCTCCCATGAGGGTGAAGACCTTCAGGGGACGATACATGGTGTAGGTCCGGACCATGGTGGCCATCTGGCTGGTGACGAACCCGAACAGGTGCTTCATGAGCCGGGATTCCCGGGTCTTGGGGTTGGTGCCGATAGTGATGGTGGCGATGGGGATTCCCTTGTTTCCCGCCTGGAGAATGGTTTCCACGGTATAGGAATAGTCGGAGAGGATGTTGAGCTGCAGGGCCGCCTCACGGCTGAAGGCCCGGAAACCGCTCACGGCATCGGTCACGTCCGTTCCGGAAAGACGGCGAACGATGAAACTCCCCAACTTTTGAAGCATTTTCTTTTTCAGCGAAAAATGGGGGATGCCGCCCGTCCGGCGGTCGCCGACGACCATCTCGGCCCGGCCGCTCAATATGGGTTCGACGAGCCTCGGGATGTCCCCTCCCCGGTACTGGTTGTCCCCGTCGGTGTTCACGATGATGTCCGCCCCGAGGCGAAGGGAAGCGTCCAGGCCGACCAGAAAGGATTTGGCGAGCCCCCTGTTCCGGATGTTCCGGACCACGTGATGAACCCCCGCCTTCCGGGCGGCCTCCACGGTGCCGTCGGTGCTCCCGTCGTCGACAACGAGGATTTCAACGGACTCGATGCCGTCGATTTCACGGGGGATATCCCGGACGGTCAGAGGGAGGGTCGCCTCCTCGTTGAAACAGGGAATCTGGACAATCAGTTTCATTCCACCGCCCTTTACCGGCCCACCGAAATGGAAAATTCCCTTCCGATCAGGGTTCCTCCGACCGGTAGGCCTGTTCGATGAGTTCCCGGTAGTGTTCGAAAACGATCCGCCGCTTCAGTTTCATGGTCTGGGTGAGGGTCCCGCTCTCCAGGGAAAAATTCTCTTTGAGGAATATGAATTTCCGGGGTATTTCATAACCGCCGTATTTTCCTTTCAGGAATTCAAGGATCTGCCCGGTCACTTCGTCCCGTATATCGGGCCGGTCGATCCAGGCCTCCGGTTTTCCGGGAAGGTTCTCTTTCTTTCCCCACGTTTCCAGAACGGAAAAATCGGGAATGACAAGACACACGTTGTACGGACGGTTTTCTCCGTACACCATGGCGTTTTCCACAAATGGAACAAGACGGATATCTTCTTCGAGGGGGGCGGGAAAGACGAATTTCCCGTTCTCAAGCTTATACTGCTCCTTGATCCTCCCGGTGATATGGAGGAATCCCTCCTCGTCGAGCCTTCCCCGGTCCCCCGTCCGGAGTCCGCCGTCTTTCATGAGAACGGCCATCGTTTCCGCCGGCTTGTTGTGGTATCCCATCATGACGTTGGGGCCGTAGACGACGATCTCTCCGTCACCCAGCGCCGGGTCTCCACAGGTTTTATCGATGACGACCCGGACCTTGTCGATGGCCCGCCCCACCGTTCCGAGACGAAAGGCGGCGGGGTCGTTCATGGTCACGGCGGGCGAGGTTTCCGTGAGACCATAGCAGTCAAAGACAGGGACACCGATATCGAAAAAGAACTGGGCGATTTCGGGATTCATGGCGGCGCTTCCCGACAGGGCGGCCTTGAGGCGGCCCCCGAAAGCCTCCCGGATTTTACTGAAAACAAGCCGGTCCCCGAATTTTACCTTGAGATTCGTCAGGAATCCGGCGGATTTTCCTCCCGATTCCCGGATCCTTTTCTCCTTCGCCGCTTCGAGAGCAAAGAGGAAGAGTTTCTTTTTGAGTCCCCCCTCCCGGTTCAGCCGGGCCCAAAGCCCGTCGTAAATCCGGTTGAACACCCGGGGAACGGCGATGAGAAAGGTGGGACGGACGGTACGGAAGTCCTCCAGCAGGGTGTGGACGCCTCCCATGATCCCGATGGATCCGCCGAGATAGATTATGGTATAGAGTTCCGCCGTCTGGCCGTAGGAATGGGCCCAGGGAAGAATGGACAGGCAGACGTCCTCTTCCGTCAGCATGGGGAAATTCTTCCTTCCCGCGTGGGAATTGCTGGTAAAATTTCCATGGGTCAGAAGGACCCCCTTGGGGTCGCCCGTCGTCCCCGAGGTATAGATGAGGGCCGCCACGTCTTCCGCGGCAGGGTGGACAGCCGGCGGGGGATTTCCCCCGCCCGACTTCTCCAGTTCCGCCATCGTTCCAGGGCCTTCCCCCTCGATGAGAAAAACATGCTCCAGGGAGGCTAGGCCCCCGATCACAGGCTTCACCTTTTCCAGGATGTCCTTCGTGGATACGAAAAGCACCCGGACGGCGGCATCCTGGAGGATGTACTGCCAGGTCCGGGGAAGTTCCGCCTCGTACATGGGGACGAACCGCGCGCCGAGACCATAGGCGGCAAAGGCGGTCACGGCCCACTCGGGCCGGTTGTCGGCGATAATCCCGATGGCATCCCCTTTCCTGATTCCCAGGCTGGAGAGACCGCCCCGAAGGTCGTCGACCCGTTTTCCCGCTTCCGCGAAAGTCGTCCAGAGGAAGGTCCCGTCTTCACGGCGGACGCCGAAAAGAGGCCTTTCGGGAAACCGCCTGACGGACCTTTCAAGAAATTCCACCAGGTTGTCCGGTTTATCCAATGTATACGACAACTTATTCGTACCATTCATGACATCAGACACCTTTCTCCCGGATAAAGTCCACGGCATTCCTGAAAAGGGCCAGCCCCATGCCTTCCTCGGGAAGGGTCTCCCGGGTCCACCGGGGATGATTGGTGTAATGGAGGAAGGCCTCCGGGTGGGGCATGAGGCCGAAGAGCCTTCCCGTCTCGTTACAGATCCCGGCGATGGCATGAATGGAACCATTGGGATTTTCAGGATAATCCATCACTTCATCCCTGCCGGTTTCGTCACTGTACTGGACGACGATATGGCCCTTGTTCTCCAGCCGGTCCAGGACGGACCCGTCCCGGGGGACAAATTTCCCCTCGCCGTGGCGCACGGGAAAGTAAAGCCTCTTGAGCCCCCGGGTGAAGACACAGGGGGATAAGGGGTTAACTCTCAAATGAACCCAGCGGTCTTCAAACCTTCCGGAATCGTTGAAAGTCAGGGTGGCTTCCTGGCGGGCGTAATTTCCGTCGAATCCCGGAAGCAGCCCCAACTTGACCATGAGTTGGAAACCGTTGCACACGCCGAGGACGAGTTTCCCCTCCCCGATAAACCGGAGGAGCTGGTCGAAAAGCCGTTCCTCACTCTGCCGTATCCGGCCGTAAAGGAAACGATTCGCCCCCGCCTTGGCCGACCCGAGATCGTCGCCGTCGAGAAAACCCCCGGGCAGATTCAGAAAATGGTAGTCATCGAGTTTTTTCTTCCCCGCCAGGATTTCCCCCGTGTAGACGATATCGACTGTCTCCGCACCCGCCAGCCGGCAGGCATGGGCCATTTCCATTTCACAGTTCACACCGTTTCCCGTAAGAACGATGGCCTTTACTTTTCTTCCCATTCCGTCACGCTCCCTGAAGGGGTCTTTTTCCTTCCGATAACAGGTGGAACGACCCTGCAAAAAAGTCGCAATAGGGTCCCTTTCGGACGACTTCGTAAAATAAGCTGAAGGCCGGCCCCCCGAATCCCGATGAACGGGACGCACCGGCCGGTACGCCGCAGGGACGGGGGATGATGGGCCGCACCGCATAGGGCGCTTCCGGCGGAGCCGTCATCCTTTCAAATCAGAAGGCCAGGGGCCTCTGCCAGGCCTCCTTCAGTCCTTCTATCCCTTCCCTGAGAATCTTTTTTCCTTTCATACCCCGGATTCTGAACATCCCGTCATCCGTCACCGTGCCTACTGCCGCGAAGGAATTGCCTTCCATGGCCTTTTCAAAGTCCTTCCGGCGATCCGGGGAGACGGTGACAACGAAACGGCTCTGGGATTCGGAAAAGAGAAGAAAGTCATCCCGGTCGATCCCGTCGGCGGGGATCCGGGCGAGGTCCACGTCCATTCCCAGGTCCCCCGCAAAAGCCGATTCCGCCAGAGTGACGGCCAGCCCCCCGTCGGAGCAGTCGTGGCAGGAGGCCACGAATCCCGACCGGATGGCCGCCGAAAGGGCCCGATAGAGACGCCCGGCCTGTTCACCATCCACCTTCGGCACCGAATTTCCGATTTTACCATGGCGTGCAAACCATTCCGAACCCCCGAGTTCGGGCCGGGTCATTCCCAGGACATACACCAGGTCTCCGGGCTTTTTGGCATCCATGGTCACCGTCTTACGCACATCCTCCACCCGTCCGATGACGGAGAAAAGGAGGGTCGGTGGAATGGAGATTTTTATCTCCCCGATGAGGTAGTCGTTTTTCATGCTGTCTTTCCCGGATATGCAAGGGATACCCAGTATTTTCGTGTAATCGTAGAGGGCCCGGTTCGCCCGGACGAGCTGGGCGAGCTTGTACCGGCCGTCGGGCGTTTTTTCCGACGCTACGGGATCGCACCAGCAGAAGTTGTCCAGGCCCGCCAGGTGATCCAGGGTGGCGCCTACGGCAATGGCGTTCCGGACGGCCTCGTCGATGGCCGCCGCGGCCATGTGATAGGTGTCGATATCGCCATAGCGGGGGCAGATCCCATGGGCCACCACCACCCCCTCCATGGAATCGAGAACGGGACGGATGACGGCGCCGTCGCTCGGCCCGTCGTTTTCGGCTCCCACCATAGGCTTGATGACGCTCCCCCCCTGGACTTCGTGGTCGTACTGGCGGACCACCGATTCCTTGCTGCAGATGTTGAGCCGGGACAGCATGTCCTTCAGGGCCTGCCCGTAATCTTCCGGCGGGGGGAAATCCGGCTCCTCATGCCGCGGAGGCGCCCATCGGGCTTCCAGGCGCATCTGAGGCACACCTTCGTGGAGAAACGCCATGTCGAGACAGGCCACGGTCTTTTCCCCGTAGCGGATATGAAACTTTCCCGTGGCGGTAAACCGGCCGAGAACGGTGGCCTCCACGTCCATTTCCCCCGCAAGGTCAAGGAAAGCCGCGATCTTATCCGGGGGAACGGCAAGACTCATCCGTTCCTGGGCCTCGGAAATAAGAATCTCCCAGGGCTTCAGCCCGGGATACTTGAGGGGGGCTTTCCGCAGGTCGATCTCGCAGCCCCCCGACAGGGTGGCCATCTCACCGACGGAAGAAGAAAGGCCTCCCGCCCCGTTGTCCGTGATGGCCCGATAGAGGCCCCGGTCCCGGGCCAGGAGAAGGAAGTCGGTCATCTTCTTCTGGGTGATGGGGTCGCCGATCTGAACAGCCGTGACGGGAGATCCCTCGTGGAGCTCCTCGGACGAGAAGGTGGCCCCGTGGATGCCGTCCTTGCCGATCCGTCCGCCCGTCATGACCACCAGGTCGCCCGGTTCGATTTCCTTGGTATGGCTGGGTTCCCCGAGGATGCGGGCAGGCATGATCCCCCCCGTCCCGCAGTACACGAGCGGTTTCCCGAGAAACCGGTCGTCAAAGACGATGGACCCGTTCACCGTGGGGATACCGCTCTTGTTTCCGCCATGCTCCACCCCTTCCCGGACCCCCTCATAGATCCGCCGGGGATGGAGAATCCTCGGTGGAAGGGGTTTTCCATAAAAGGGAGAAGCGAAACAGAAGACGTCGGTATTGAAGATCAGTCTCGCCCCCTTACCGGTGCCGAAAGGATCCCGGTTCACCCCGACAATGCCCGTCAGGGCTCCGCCGTAGGGATCCAGGGCGGAAGGCGAGTTGTGGGTTTCCACTTTGAACACAAGGTTATATCGGTCGTTGAAACGGATGACCCCGGCGTTGTCCACGAAAACGGAAAGGCAGAAATCCTTTTCCCCCTTCGCCTCGCGGATGTCCCGGGTGGACCCCTTGATGCAGGTCTTGAAGAGGGAATCGATGATCTCCCGGTTCCCCTTCTCGTCCTCGTAAGCGATGAGGCTGTTGAAGATCTTGTGCTTGCAGTGCTCCGACCAGGTCTGGGCCAGGACTTCGAGTTCCACGTCGGTGATCCTCGACCCGAGACCGGCCGGGGCTCTGTCCTCCAGGACGGAAGGGTCCTTCAGATAGCCCTGGATCGCTTTCATCTCCTCGATCGTCAGGGCCAGCACCCGGGAAGAGCTGATCTCCAGGAGAGCCTCGTCTGAAACCGCCAGATCGATCTCCTCCACGACAGGATCATCCTCGATATGGACCTTGGGGACATAGGGGGTAATTCCCCTCCTGGAATCCCACAGGCGGCCGTCCTGGATCCGGTAATGCTGGATGAGGTCGTTTGCCAGAAGGCCGGAGGCGATCTTCTCCGCGTCGTCTTCCGTCATGTCGCCGTCAAGGATATACTGCCTGGACGTATAGACCTGGAGATCCTCCCGACTGGAGGAATCGATGAGGATGGCCAGGGCTTCCCCCGCCGTACGCCCCACATTGTCCGTCACCCCGGGGCGGGACCCCACTTCGATGAGCCAGTCGAAAGGGGCGGTGAACGGACTGTCCACGGCAAAATCCTGGATGATGGGATCCGAAAGGGGGCCCCGGGCGGCTTTTTCCAGTTCCGCCGTTGAAAGTTCCCCCTCGATGGTATAAACCTCCACCGTCCTGACCGACTTGACCTGAATCCCTAAATTCTCGGCGATCTTATCCCTGGTTTTCTCTCCAAGGGCATCCCGGACGCCTTCCCTGAACCCGACTTCGATACGATGTATCATGGATATTTTCGGCCTTTCTCCCTGATCTATTCTTCCGATCCGGACTTGCGGAGATTATACCGGATCATCTTGAGCTGAAGCCCCTTACGGCTCAACCCGAGCTGCTGGGCCGCCCGGCTTACGTTTCCACTGCATTCCTCCAGGACCCGGAGAATCATATCTTTTTCGATTTCCTCCGTCTTTTTCCGCAGGACTTCCTTGAAGGTGCCCTGGCCTTCCAGGGAGGACGCCTCATAAACCCTTTTCTCATTAAACCGGGTCTCCCGGGGAAGTTCCTCTTCGGTGATTATATCTCCCTGGGCAAAGAGAACGAGACGCTCCAGGAGATTTTCCAGCTCCCGTATATTCCCCGGCCAGTCGTAGCGGCCGACAAAAATATCCCGGACGGCGGGAGACACGGCGCGGACATTGCGATTCAGCTTTCGGTTGAATTTCCGGATGAAGTGTTCCACGAGGGCATCGATATCCTCCTTCCGGTCCCGGAGAGGGGGCAGGTGGATGGGCACCACGTTGAGCCGGTAGAAGAGGTCTTCCCGAAATCTCCCGTCCTTCACATCCTGCGAAAGGGTCCGATTCGTCGCCGCGATGAGGCGGACATCCACCCGAATCGTCCGAAGTCCGCCCACCCGCTCGAATTCCTGGTCCTGAATGACCCGAAGGAGCTTGACCTGCATGTCCTTGGGGAGTTCGCCCACCTCGTCGAGAAAGAGCGTTCCCTGGTGGGCCAGTTCGAACCGGCCGGGTTTTCGCTGGACGGCACCGGTGAAAGCGCCCTTCTCGTATCCGAAGAGCTCGCTCTCCAGAAGGGTTTCCGCGATGGCGGCACAGTTGATCTTGATGAACGGCTCGTCCCTTCTCGGACTGTTCCGGTGGATGGCCTGGGCGATAAGTTCCTTCCCCGTGCCCGTTTCCCCCGTAATCAGAATGGTGGTCGTCGTCTGGGCCACCTTGGCGATCACGTCGTAGATCCGGAGCATTTCCCCGCTCGTCCCGATGATGTTCAGGTGATCGATATCCCCCGCCTCGGGAATAACATCGGCTTCCGAAAGGGCCTGGGTCCGCAGGGCCTTTTGAACCACGTTGAGCAGGTCTTCCCGGTCGAAAGGCTTGGTGATGTAGTCGAACGCCCCTTTCTTCAGAGCTTCCACGGCGGTGGAAACGGTGCCGTGGGCGGTGATGATGATCACCGGTATGCCGGGATACGCATCCGTCATCCGCCCGAGAAGACCGAGCCCGTCCAGTCCCGGCATTTTCAGGTCCGTCACGACGACGGCCACATTCTCATCCTTTTCAAGATTCTGGAGGGCTTCCAGGCCGTCAGCCGCCTTGAGGACGGGAAACCCCTCCTTCCGGAGCATCGCTTCCAGGACGAGAAGCATATTGATTTCATCATCAACGATGAGGATTTTCTTCATGTTGCGGCGCGGGAATCATGGTTTGTGCGGATTCGGGTATTTTCATCGCCCTCCACCCTATTATGGGAAGAAAGGGCTGTCAAGGGGATTCCTCCCGGAACAAGGCGGGACATCAAAGGCGGATTCGGAAAGCCGTCCCTTTGCCCCGCTCCGTTTCCACCAGAATCTCACCGCCGTTGTTTCGAACGATCCGCTCGCAGATGGAGAGCCCCAGTCCCGTTCCCTTCCTTTTGGTCGTAAAAAAGGGCTTGAAAATATCCGCCATGGCTTCTTCCGGAATGCCCTCCCCCGTGTCCCGGACGACGAGTTCGACGGACTCCTTTTTCCCCGTCCGGAACCGCCCGGAGGAAAAGGTGAGGAGGCCCCCCCGGGGCATGGCGTCCAGGGCGTTCAGTCCGAGATTCAGAAGCACCTGGATCATCTGCTCGCCGTCCACCCGGACGGGCGGGATTCCGGCGTCGAGTTCCGTCCGGATGGAAATCCCCCCCGGCAGGCCCATGGTTTTCAGAAGGGAAACCACCTTTTCAATGATTCCGTTGAGGTTCTGCTTTTCCGGCTGGCCCGAATGGGGCCGGGCATAGTTCAGGAACTGGGAAACGACGGTGTTCAGACGGTTCGTCTCTTCGATGATCACGTCGAGGAGTTTCCGGTTTTCCACGGTGGCGGCGTCAAGACGGAGGTATTCCGCCGCCCCCTTGATCGATCCCAGGGGATTCCGGATTTCATGGGCCAGGCCTGTGGCCATTTCCTCCAGGAGAAGGGCCCGCTCCCTCTCGATGTCTTCCATGCGGAAGGACTGAAAGATCCTCTTCCCCGCCGGGAAAAACCGCCGGAGAAGCCGCCGGAGAAGGCCCCGGACGGGGTTCATGAAGACCACCACGATCCAGGCCAGGGCAAAAACACCCGGGAAGGGAAGTACGGAGCGGCTTTCGGAAAGAAAGGTCAAACCGTAATAGGCCGCCATGACGAAAATCATCAGTCCGAACGAGTAAAAAACCCTCAGGATCGCCTCGTTCAGCGCCGGAAGCCCGGGATGCCGGATCGAGAGATAGCCCAGATAGAGAAAAACGGCCTGCATCAGGTCGGAAAGATGAAGAACATCCGGCCGCCCGCGGAAAAACCCGACATCGATCATCGTTAAAAGGAGCGTTACGGTGGCGACGGTCAGGATGTAACCCGCTTTTCTTTTTTCCATGGGCGGGATGTCCCCGCGGACGAAGGCGAAAAGCGCCCCCAGGCAAAGGAGGATCACGGTCCCCCCGTACCCCTCGTAGACCAGGAACAGGAGAGACCAGCGGGACTGGGGCAGCACCAGAAAAAGGAGGAGAAAGACGCTGATTCCCGCGGAGAGGATGATTTCCCGGGGAGACAGAAATGTCCGCCCTTTGAGAAATATCCGGGTCAGGAGCAGCCAGAGGGGGGGCAGAACGAGGGTCCCCGCCGCCCAGGCGGCCTCCCAGGCGGTTCCCGGAAAAATACCGTTGAGAATGAGGCTCGTTTTCTGAACGAAAACGGCGAGACAGACCAGGACGAAGGCATGGATCAACCGGTCTCTCTTTCCCTCATAGAGCAGCAGGATGGCAAAAGAGAGGCTGGCCAGGGAGACGATAAGCCGTTCCATGGGGTACGCCCGTTTCCTTCGTTTCTGTCCGTTTCTTCAGTTCTCCCGAAAAATCAGGAAAGGGCCTTTCGGACCGCCTGGGAGATTTTCCGGCAATGACGGGCCGTTTCCTCTTCCGTCGGACCCTCCACCATGATCCGGCAGAGGTTCTGGGTTCCCGAATACCGGACAAGAACCCGTCCCCGGCCCTTCAGTTTCCCCTCCGCCTCGCTGATGGCCTTCACGACGGCGGGAACGGTCCCGAGATCCGGTTTCTCGCGGACCTCGATATTCACGAGCTTCTGGGGATAGACCTCCATGACGCCGGCCAGCCTGGACAGGGAGCTGTTTTCCCGGATCATGACGGCGGTGACTTGAAGGGCCGTGACGATCCCGTCCCCGGTGGTCTGATGATTCAGAAAAATGAGATGGCCCGAATCCTCGCCGCCCAGGATGGCGCCGGTGGCCCGCATCCTTTCCAGGACGTACCGGTCTCCCACATCGGCGATTTCCACGTCGATGTTCATCTCCTTCATGACCTTGTGGAAGCCTAAATTGCTCATGACGGTGCTGACGATCCGGTTGTTCCACAGGATACCTTCTTCCTTCATCCGCCGGGCGCAGACGGCCATCATGGGATCGCCGGTGACGACCCGGCCCTTCTCGTCCACGGCGATGCATCGATCGCCGTCCCCGTCGAAGGCGAAGCCGACATGGGCCTTTTCCCGGACCACCCGGGCCGCCAGGTGCGCCGTATGCTGGGATCCGCAGCCGTCGTTGATATTGACGCCGCTGGGCTCGGCAAACAGGGTGACGACCGTCGCCCCCAGTTCGGAGAAAGCCTCCGGGGCCACCCGGGACGTCGCCCCGTTGGAGCAGTCGAGAACGACCCGCAGGCCCTCCAGGGACAGGACCTTGGGAAAGGTGCTCTTTAAAAAAACAATGTATCGCCCTCGGGCGTCCTTGATATAGGAGATCTTCCCCACCTCCGCCGGAGACGCCGCCAGGTCTTCCGGATCGCCGGACACGGCCAGGGTTTCAATTTTTTCTTCCGTTTCGTCGGGGAGCTTGAATCCACCATTCGAAAAAATCTTGATCCCGTTGTCCATGAAGGGATTGTGGGAAGCGGAAATGACGATGCCCGCATCGGCCCGCATGCTCCCCGTGAGAAACGCGATGCCCGGGGTCGGCAGAACGCCCACCCGAAGAACATCCGTCCCCATGGAACAGATCCCCGCCACCAGGGCGCTTTCAATCATGTCGCCGGAAATTCGGGTGTCCTTTCCGACGACAATCCGGGAGTTGTGCCCCTTCCTTTTGAACATTTTAGCCGTTGCCCGGCCGATCCTGAGGGCCATCTCCGCCGTCATGGGATATTCGTTGGCCCTGCCGCGGATGCCGTCGGTTCCGAAAAGTCTGCCCATATGAACCTTTCTTTCTTCGAGAACGGGAAGTCCCCCGAACTCATCACGGATTTTAGCACGATAGATTGGTTTTTTATCCCATTCCCACGCCTTTTGCAATCCCCGTCCTGCATCCCCGTCCTGCGTAGTTCCCTTCCCGATGCGAAGGCGACTACCCTTGATTTTCCCGATTCCGTCTCCTGCCTTCTTTATCCCGGACCATTATATAATCAATACATTCAATAAGATAGACTTTATTGACGGTCCGGGTGTATCCCTGGCACAAGATCTGCTCATTGACGGTCTGTTGAAGAAAACGGAAAAGGAGTCCTTCTGTGAATCATCCGCAATGCGCCGTCGTTTTTCCCGGCCAGGGGTCCCAGCGGCCCGGCATGGGGAAGGATTTCCACGATCACATCCCGGTGAGCCGGCGGATTTTCGAGGAGGCCTCGGACGCCCTCGGCTGGAACGTAGCGGCCCTGTGCTTCGGGGAAGACGGGCGGCTCAACCTGACGGAATACGCCCAGCCCTGCATCCTGACGACGGAAATCGCCATGTTGCGGGGAATCGAAAGCCGCTGTGATTTCAAGCCCCGGTGGTTCGGAGGCCACAGCCTCGGCGAGTACACGGCCCTCATCGCCGCTGGCGCCCTTCCTTTCGCGGAAACCGTGAAAATCGTCCATACCCGGGGCCATCTCATGCAGGAAGCGGCCCCATTGGGGACGGGTACCATGGCGGCGGTCATCTCGCCCCGCCTCGATCTCGACGTGGTGGAACGGGCCATCCGGGATCTTCCCATCGATGTGGCCAACGACAATTCGGCCCAGCAGGTGGTCATCAGCGGAGAAAGGAAGGCCATGCCCCTCGCGGAAAAGCGGCTTGCCGGCGACCTGTCCGGGGAAGGCCCCTTCCGTTTCGTAAACCTGAACGTGAGCGCCCCGTTCCACAGCCGTTTCATGACAACCATCCAGGACGTGTTCCGGGACGCCCTGGAATTTCTTCTCCGGTATCTTTCACCCCGGAAAGCGGTTTCCGTGACATCCAATTTCACCGGCCACTTCCATCTGGAAGACATGAGCAAGATCATCGATCATCTCACCCTTCAACTGAGCCACACCGTTCGATGGAGGGACAACATGAAAGCCCTGTCGCAGCGCTCGGGGCATATCTATGAGATCGGCCCCGGCAGGCCCCTTCGGGATTTCTTCAGAACCCTGGACGTGGCCTGCCAGTCCATCACCACCCTGTCCTCGGCGGAAAGGATGTTCAAAACCACGTAATAGAAGTGTCGCCTTCTGCCGATCCGTCCCCTCACCCTTGTCCGGCGAGGGGAATTTTTTTCGTAAAGGAATCGACCATGAACTTTGAATTATCGGAAGAGCAAAAAACCTATGCGGAGACGGTGGAAAAGTTCGTCCGGAAGGAGATCCTCCCGGACGTCCTGACCCTGGAAAAGGCCCACGCGTTCCCGTGGGCCGTCATCCGGAAAGCCTGGGAACTGGGTTTCCTCAACCTTTCCGTACCCGAGTCCGTCCGGGGATATGCCGTCGACGCCGTCTCCACGGCCCTCATCGTCCGGGAACTTTCCTACGGCGACACGGGCATTTCCACTTCCGCCATGTGCAACGACCTGGCCAACGTGGTCATCGCCCGGCACGGCACCCCGGAACAGCGGGAGCGGTTCCTCCGCCCCTTCATGGACGCTCCCCTCATGGCGTCCTTCTGCCTCACCGAACCCGGCGCGGGTTCGGACAACTCGGCCATGACGACCTTCATCCAGAAGAAGGAAAGCGGACGGTACGTTCTCAACGGGGAAAAGTGCTTCATCACCAACGCGTCCTTCGCCTCCCAGTTCACCGTCTTCTGCAAGGTGGGAAACCCGAAGGGCCTCATGATGGCCTGCGTCATCATTCCCCGGGATATTCTGTCCCGGGGGGAGACGGTGGAGCACCCCAACGGGTCCCGGGAGATCCGCCTTCCCGGCGGGGGCACGATCAGAACGGGAAAACCGGAAGACAAGCTCGGCCAGCGGCTCTCCAACACGGCCACGGTCTCCTTCGAGGACGTCCCCATCGACGAGGGTCAGATCATCGGGGACCGCCGAAGGGGCTTCCAGTACGTCGTGGACGTCCTGGATTTCGCGAGGCCCATGGTGGCCGCCATCGGCGTGGGCCTGGCCCGGAGGGCCTTCGACGTCACCCTGGCCTACACACGGGAAAGAAAGCAGTTCGGCCAGAGGATCTGCGACCTGCCCGTCGCCCGGGATATGCTCGTCCGGATGTGGAAAAAAATCGAGCTTTCCGAACTGGCCCTCATGCAGGCGGCCTGGAAGGTGGAAACGGGAGCGGGGGACCGGGGGATCTTTGCCTCCCTGGCGAAAAACGCCGCCGCCGAGGCGGCCCTCTTCTGCGCCACCGAGGGGCTCCATCTTCACGGCGGCTACGGCTTCATGTCGGAGTACGAGATCTCCAAGCTCGCCCGGGACGCCCACATCATCGACATCTACGAGGGCGTCCGGGAGGTCCAGGACATGATCATCGGCCGGGAAATCGTTTAGGGGAGAGGGGATCATGCTCTACATTCACGGCATGGGGCACTTCCACCCCGAAAACGTCATCACGAACCGGTTCATCGAGGAACTGGATATCGGGAGCAGCGAGGAGTGGATCCGGGAACGGGTGGGAATCCACACCCGGAGAACCGCCCTGCCTCTCGACTACATCCGGACCACAAAAAACCGGGATCCCCGGGCGGCCGTCGAGGCGAGCCTTTATAACAACGCCCGGACGGGAGCCCTGGCGGCGCAGATGGCCCTGAAGCGGGCCGGCCTGAAGCCCGGCGACATCGGCCTGGTCCTGTCGGGAAGCTCCGCCTCGGACCACCTCACCCCGGCGGAAGCGGCGACCGTCGCCGGGGAACTGGGAATCGAAGCGCCCGCGCTGGACCTGAATTCCGCCTGCAGCACCTTCGGGATGCAGGCCAGCTGGCTCTCCTGGATGCAGCCGGAGAAGCTGCCCCCGTTCGTCCTCCTGGTCCAGCCGGAAAACCTGACCCGGAGCGTCGATTACAGCGACCGGCGGGTGGCCCCCCTTTTCGGGGACGGGTCGAGCGCCGCCGTGGTTTCGTTGTCCGTTCCCTCGAAAATCCGCATCCTGGACGCCTTCTGCGGGTCCGCCCCCTCCCAGTGGGACAAGGTCTGCATTCCCCGGTTCTCCCATTTTTACCAGAATGGAAACGCCGTTCAGGGCTTCGCCATCCGCCGGAGCACCGACTCCCTGAAGCAGCTTCAGGACAAGTATGGAACGGCAAGCGACTCCCTGATTTACATCGGCCACCAGGCCAATTACGGCATGCTCCGGACGGTGTGCGAGCGAAGCGGCATCCCCGAAGAAAACCACTGGTTCAACGTCGTGGATTACGGAAACACGGGGTGTTCCAGCGGTCCGGCCGTCCTGAGTCAGAGATGGGAGAGGCTCAGAACGGGCGACTCGATCGCCATGGTCCTCGTGGGGTCGGGGCTTTCCTGGGCCAGCCTCATGCTCGCCGTGGCGGAGGCATAGGAGGAAAATGACTTACGAAGAATTCACCGGAAAATCGTCTTTTTCACTGGAAGAACTCCTGGCCTTCTCTTACGGCCGGCTCGTTGACGATCCGCCGGCGGCCTTCGACGCCCGCCTTCCGGCCCCCCCGTTTCTCATGATCGACCGGATCACGGAGATCGGGGCCAACGGAAAAAGAGGGGAAATCCGGGCCGAGCAGGATGTGCGGCTCGACGCCTGGTATTTTCAGTGCCACATGCCCGGGGACCCCGTCCATCCCGGCTGCCTGTGCGTCGATGCCATCTGGCAGCTTCTCGGTTTTTATTGTGTCTGGCGGGGCGGCCAGGGGGCGGGAAGAGCCCTGGGCTGCGAAGAGGTCCAGTTTTCCGGCCAGATCCGCCCCCGGAACCGGATCGTCACCTATCACGTGGAGATCCGGCGCTTCGCCATCCTGAAGGATTCGGGAAGCTCCATCACCATCGGGGACGGTCACATCGCCGTGGACGGCGAACCGATCATGACCGTCCGCAATGCGAAATCGGGAACTTTCCAGGGGATCACCTATCCCGACTACCCCCTGGCCTCCCCGCTCAGCCGGGGAGGCCTCATGAGTAAGGAAGAATGACGGCTTCGCAAAAAATCTTTTAACAAAGCCGTCCGTAAAAATCATTCTAAGCGTTTTATGAGCCAAGGAAAGATGAAGGAAGAAAAAGTCGCCATCGTCACCGGAGCCTCGGGCGGGATCGGAAGCGCCTGCTGCCGCGCCCTGGCCGAAGCCGGTTTTCAGGTGGGCATTCATTATCGGACGGGAAAGGAAGCGGCGGAAAGGCTGTCGAAGGACCTGGCCGGGAGTTTCCTCCTCCAGGCCGACCTGGGAGATCCCCGGGCGATCGACGGGATGGTGGAGAAACTGCGGAAAGAAGCCGGCCGGGTCGATGTCCTCGTCAACAACGCGGGCCTGTCCCTCAACCGGGACATCCACACGATGAAACTGGAGGAATTCGACGCCCAGCGCCTCATGGCCCGGGGGGCCTGGTATCTCACGAAACGGGTTCTCCGGCTATTCATGCTCCGGAAAAACGCAGGGCGGATCATCAACATCTCCAGCGTCGTCGGCCATACGGGAAACGCCGGGCAGATCCCCTACACCATGGAGAAGGCGGCCCTGGATGCCATGACCCGGTCCCTGGCCCGGGAACTCGCCGGCCGGAACATCCTGGTCAATTCCGTCGCGCCGGGTTTCATCGAAACGGCCATGACGGCGGTCCTTCCGGAAGAGATTCAGGGCGGCATCATCCGGGACATCCCCCTCGGGCGGATCGGCCGGCCGGAGGAAGTGGCCGAAGCGGTCGCGTTCCTCGCCACGAAAGGGACCTACATCACCGGCACGGTCATTCACGTGAACGGAGGGCTCTATGGCGGCTGACGAAAGAATGCGGGGAGAGATCCTCCGGAGAGTTCCCCAGAAGCCCCCCTTCCGTTTCATCGACGACATCCTGGAACTCGACGATCATCACGTGGTGGGATCCTACCGTTTCCGGGAGGACGAGTTTTTCTACCCGGGACATTTTCCCGGATACCCCGTGACGCCGGGGGTGATTCTCGTGGAGGCCATGGCCCAGACGGGCGTCGTGGCCTTCGGACTGTATCTTCTGGAGCGGCAGGGGACCTCCTCCGACGCGATGGACCGGATGGTAACCCTCTTCACCCTCATGGATAATGTGGAATTTTATGAAATCGTCAAACCCGGGGACCGGGTCCTGGTCCGCGGTGAAAAGGTGTACTTCCGCAGAGGAAGTCTGAAAACGGCCGTACGGATGACCCTGGAGACGGGAAAGCTCGTCTCTTCGGGAACGCTGGCGGGAATGGGAGTCAAGAGAAATGAAGCGTAGAGTCGTCATCACGGGCATGGGGGTCGCCGCCCCGAACGGCCACGGCCTCGACGCCTTTGAAAAGGCCCTCCGGGAAGGCCGGTCGGGTATCCGTTTCGTCCCACAGCTGAGGGAGCTGAACTTCGGCTGCCAGATCGGCGGTATTCCGCAAAATTTTGAGGAAATACGGAAAAGCTACTTCGATTTTGAAAAGCTCATGTCCATCAACGACAATATCGGGTACTGCTCCGTCGCCGCCGTGGATGCCTGGAAAGACGCCGGGTTCGACCTTTCGGATCGAAACGACGACGAGTCGGTGGACTGGGACACCGGGGCCATCCTCGGTTGCGGCATCGGCGGCATGGACACCATCGCCGAAAAGGTGGTGCCCATGGTCAAGGAAGGAAAAGTGCGGCGCATGGGAAGCCGCATCGTGGAACAGGTCATGAACAGCGGAACGAGCGCCCGCGTGGGAGGCCTTCTCGGCCTGGGAAACCAGGTCACCTCCAATTCCGCCGCCTGCAGCACCGGAACGGAGGCCGTCGCCGACGCCGTCCAGCGGATCCGCCACGGCCTGGCGAAGCGGATGCTCGCCGGGAGTTCCGAAGGGGCGTCCCCCTTCATCTGGGCGGGGTTCGACGCCATGCGGGTCATCGCCCGGAAGTTCAACGAAGACCCCGAGGCGGGATCCCGTCCCATGAGCGCCTCCGCCAACGGTTTCGTTCCCGGCTCCGGCGGGGCGGTCCTGGTCCTGGAGGATCTGGAAACGGCCCTCGGGAGAAACGCCCGGATTTACGCCGAGATCGCCGGCATCGCCGTGAACTGCGGCGGCCAGCGAAACGGCGGCTCCATGACGGCCCCCAACCCCGAGGGCGTCCGGCGGTGCATTCTGGGGGCCCTGGCCGACGGCGGCGTCGACCCCGGTGAAATCGACGCCATCAACGGCCACCTGACGGCCACCTTCGCCGACCCCTACGAGGTCAGGAACTGGTCGGAATCCCTGGGAAGAGGGCCGCAGGAATTCCCCTATATCAACGCCACTAAATCCATGATCGGACACTGCCTGGGGGCGGCGGGTTCCATCGAGTCCGTAGCCGCCGTGCTCCAGCTTTACAAGGGATTCCTCCATCCCTCCATCAACTGCGAGGATATCCATCCCGACATCGAGGCGTTCGCCGACAGGATTCCCCGGAAGGAACTGGCGTTTCCCGGTCTCCGGGTCCTCGCCAAGGCCTCCTTCGGGTTCGGCGATGTCAACAGCTGCATCATTTTCAAAAAATGGACGGCTTCATAAAACGTCCGGAACTTTTTACAGAACGAAAAGGAGAGATAAAAACATGGACGAAAACAAAATATTCGAAGAGATGAAGAACATTCTGAGGCCCTATGTCAAGGACGGGGCCCTTCTCGACAAGGCGACGAAGGAAACCCACATTCTGGACGACCTGAAGGTGAATTCGGCCCGCCTCGTGGACGTGATCATCAAATGCGAGGACATCTTCGGTCTCACCATCGAGGACGACGAAGCGGACAAGATCCGGACCATCGGCGATGCCGTGAAGCTGATCCAGGAGAAGCTGTCCTGACCGGATCATGGAAATGAAATTCGAAAAGCGGGTCCGGCGTCAGATCCTCCTGGGCCGGCTCGCCGTTTTTTTTACGGCCTTCCTCACCTTTCTGGCCCTCCGGCTTCTCCGGTACCGCATCCGAAACCTCAAGGCGTTCCGGCGGGAGATGAAACGCCTCCGGCAGGAGCACGAAGGGCCGTGGCTCATCTGTCCCAATCATCTGACCATGATCGACTCCGTCGTCGTCGCCTGGGCCCTGGCGCCCCTTTGGGAATACGTCCTTCATTTCCGGCGGCTCGCCTGGAATCTCCCGGAAAGGGACAATTTCCAGAAAAACCCGGTCCTGGCCGTTCTCTGTTATCTTGCCAAGTGCCTGCCCGTCCACCGGGGCGGCAGCCGGGAGGAGGTCCGGGAAACCCTGGACACCTGCGCCTGGCTCCTCGACCGGAAGGAGAGCATCGTCATCTTCCCCGAGGCGGGGCGCTCCCGGACGGGCCGGGTAAACCGGGAACGGGCTTCCTACGGCGTCGGCCGCCTTTACACGCAAAATGAAAACTGCCGCGTCCTGTGCCTCTATCTCCGGGGCAACGGTCAGGACACGTGGAGCAGCATCCCGAAGCCGGGGGAACGCTTCACCGCCGCCGCGGCGGTCCTGAAACCCGAACCGGGCGCCCGCGGGCTTCGGGCCCAGCGGGCCTGCGCTGAAGAAATCATGGACAAGCTCATCGAAATGGAGGAGGCCTGGCTTCGTGGCCCTGGGAAATGACATCGTCGATCTGACCGATTCCTTCGCCCGGGAAAAGGGCCGGTGCCGGCGCTACGCCTCCCGGATCCTGAGTGCGCGGGAATTCGAATGGTGGGAAGAAAGCGCCGATCCCGGCCGCTTTCTCTGGGCCTGCTGGTCCGTCAAGGAGGCGGCCTACAAGGCTTTCCGGAAAATAGCCGGTCCCCTTACCTTTCTGCCGAAAAAAATCGGGATGACCGAATATCCCCGGGTACAGGACCGGGAAAACCGGGGAACGATCGGTACCCCCTGGGGAGACGCCCGCTTCCGGTTGTTCTTCAGGGACTCGTATGTCCACGCCCTTTGCGGCGGCCCGGCAAGAATCGATATCCTGGAAAGGACGCAGTGGCGTGTCGAGGAAATGAAGACCGGCGGCGACGGAAGGGATGGCGGTTACCCCGTCGACGCCTCCCGGGAAGTCCGCCGGGCGGCGGCCGTTGCTCTGGCGCCGGTCCTGGGGGTGCGGGAGGAGGAGATCCGAATCCTCCGGGATCGGGGCGACACCGGGTCCCCCGTTCCCAGGCTCCTTGTCGGGGGAAGAGAACACCCGGCGGACCTGAGCCTCAGCCACGACGGCCGGTATGTGGCTTTCGCTTTCACGGCCTGGTTACGACAGCCCGGCACATGATTCCCGGATGTCGGATTTCTCCGCCGATTTACCGGAACCTACTTTATGCCCCGGGCTTTGAAAAAAGTATAACAGAAGACACCATCCGACTCCGCCGTCCGGTACAAGTCCCTGATTCCCTGGTCAAAAACATTTTGTTCGATGATTCCTGCCTCGAGGGCCGATGGGCGGACCCCCTCGATCATGGCGGTGAAGGTCTTCTTCGTGAACCCCTCGACCAGCCCGGGTCTGCCGGAATCGACATAGACCATGCGGGGAGATACGCAAACCGGGCCAAAGCCGGCGCGGCACAGAAGGGGATACAGCTCCCTTCCGATCATGGCGTTGCCGCCGGCCCGCCGCTGGAGTTCGACCTGGCTGTAAATCACCCGGTGCGCCGCTTCGCTGTCGGGATGAAAATACGCCGATCCGTGATCCCCCTCTATGACCGTGATGGTCCCGCCTTTTTTCAGATGGTTTTTCAGGGCCTGAAGGGCTTCGAGGGGCTTCGAAAGATGCTCCAGAACGAAACAGACAAAGACATGATCGAAAGATCCGGGCTCGCAGGGCAGCCGGAAGATGTCCCCTTTTTCGAACCGGACGTTGGTCAGGCCTTCCGCTGCCGCCTTTCTCGCCGCTTCAGCCAGGGAAGCCTCCGAGATATCGATGGACGTGATCCGGGCACCGGGACTGTTCCTCGCCAGGGGAACCGTCTGCGCCCCGACGCCGCAGCCGGCTTCGAGGACACGGCTTCCCTCCGGATACCGGGTATCGAAATGCAGCAGATCGACCAGGGCGGAGGCCTGGTCCTGCAGACGGATGTTTTCCCGATCGTCATAGCCGTGAACGTATTTCATATTTGTCGGTCTCCTCTTTTATCCTGCGGAACCGCTGCTTTCTTTGTCGGCCCGAACGCATCCATGGAAATAATGTGTCCCGGGCAGGCTGAAAATCATTACCTGTCAACGGTATGCTTTCTGTGAAACATCATCCGGCAGGAGATTCCTGTTCGATTCGAGCTGAAATTCTGGAATTGCTGCGTTAAACGCTTATTTTGGAGTCAAAAACCCCCTTTTAAGCTCAAAACAGACAAAAAAATAATATTTTACTCAACAATATAGACCACTTGGCTTGGCACGACCCCTTACGTCTCTTCGATCACCCGGATGATGCGATAGAGGGTTTCGTTCACCGGCGTGGGAATGCCGTACTTTTTCCCCAGCTCCATCATGGTTCCCCCGAACATTTCCACCTCCGTCTTCCTTTTTGCTTCCACATCCTGGAGCATGGAGGTTTTTCCCGCCGGTGAAAGACGGGCCAGGAAGGAATACCAGTTTTCGATATCCCCTCCTGTGATGTTGACGTGCGCGGCGGCGGCCACGGCCGTCACCTCCCTCATGGCCGATTCCATGAGTTCCCGGGCTTCCGGCGATGTCTGGAATACGCCGTAAGGCGCCCTGAGCACCGCCGACGTCTGGTTGATGCCCACATTGATCATGTATTTCCACCAGAGGATACGGATCATGTCGTCCGGTGTTTCGTAAACGATGCCCGCCCGGTCGAAGAGGGCCTGGAGGCGTTTCACCCGCTCCGAAAGCACCCGGTTCTCCCTTTCACCGAAAAAAAGTTTCCCCTGGGTCGTGTACGTCAAGGCGTTCCCCTCGCGGAGGGCGTCGATCCCGACGGCAACCGCATAGAGAACCTTCTCCATGCCGAAGGCGGCACCGATCCGTTTCTCGCTGTCGATACCGTTCATGACGGACAGAAAGATCGTGCCGTCCCCTACAAAAGGCGCCATCTGCCCGATGGCTTTCTCCAGGTGGTGATGCTTCACCGCCACGATGATGAGATCGGCGGTCACCGCCCTCTCATCGGGCTTCAGCACAGGAAGGCGGTATGGTTTGCCGTTAACGGCAAAGCCTTCGCTTTTCAGCCGGACATACCGGTCGCCGGCGGCGATAAGAAAAACACTCCCGGGATCATGATCGGCCAGTTTGCTTGCGTAAAAGGAGCCCATGGCGCCTGCGCCGATGACAGCGATACGATTGAATGATGACATGACGAAACCTCCCTCAATGTCTTTGGCAAAAGCCATTGTGCTTCCCTGCGTCCTTTCCCGGGCCGGAGAACAAAATCAGTTCTTCACGTAGAGAGGACTTTCCCCCCTCTCGATGCGGCGGATGTTCTCCGCCACGGCCTCGACGATCCCCCGGACGGAGATATCCGTCGAACCGGCGATGTGGGGCGTCGCCAGGACATTGTATCGGAACAGGGTATCGTCGGGGTCGGGGGGTTCCTCCCAGAAGACATCCAGCCCCGCGCCGGCGATTTTTCCCGAGGCCAGGGCCCCGATGAGGGCCTCCCGGTGAATGAGGCCGCCCCGGGACAGATTGACGATAAAGGCCCCTTCCTTCATCCGGGAAAAGGCTTCCCCGTCGATCATCTCCCGGCTCTCCGCGGTCAGCGGGAGGGCGAGAACCACGTAATCGGACCGGGCCAGAAGATCCGGCAGGTCCTCCGGTCGGCCGGCCCAGTCCAGTCCGAGTTCCTCCCTGGTCTTATCGGGATCCCGACGCTTGATCCCGACAAGCCGGACTCCGAAGGCCCTGAGCCTCTGAACGAGGGCCCGACCGATGCCGCCGAGACCGACGATTCCCACCGTTTTTCCCTTCAGGGCCCGTCCCATGGGCTCCCCGACTTTACGATCCCGGTGACTTCGGGCCATCCCCCTGAAATCCCGGGAGAGCCCGATGAGCAGGTAGATCCCCAGTTCGGCCACCGAGTCGGCGTTGCCGGAGATGTCGGTCGGGACGTTGGCCACGGGGATCTTCCGCTCCCGGGCCGCTTCCAGGTCCACCCCCTCCAGCCCGGCGCCGCACTGCTGGATGAGCCGCAGCCGGTCGGCGCTCCGGAGAGCGTCCCGCGTCACCGGGCTCATCGTGGGAATGAGCACATCGAATCCCCCGAGGGTGCCGACCTCGAACCGGCCGCCAGCCTCAAAGGTGTGTCCGGGAAGTTCCCGCCGGATCTCATGAAAAAAACCGGCCCAGGCATTTTCCGGAGCGGCGAAGAGTATTTTCATATCGTCACAACCTCATCTGCGATAAAAATGTTATCATGACTCTGCCGGGGTCACCACGAAAAAGGATTCAACGGGGACGTCCGGTTTCCCATCGAAAACTTCGTCATTTTATCCGTCCCGCCTCCATGATGCCACATTTTTTAAAGAATAATTTCTCCCATGATTACCCTTGACGGCAAACGCTATCAGTGTTATCAGTATAATCATATTAATAAGATAATTATATATTATCAGAATTTACAGATGAAAGGATCTTTAAAACCATGGATCAGAAAAAGCAAGCCTCCTCGTGCTGCCCTCCTCCCGGCCGTCAGGGCCGATGCCTGGTGGAATCCCTGGTCAGCATCGACGAAAGGGGGCAGATGGTCCTCCCAAAGGAGTTCCGGGACCGGGCGAAGATCAGCCCCGGGGACAAGCTGGCCCTCATCAGTTGGGAAAAGGACGGCGAGATCTGCTGTATGACGCTTATGAAGGCCGATTGTCTGGCGGAGCGGGTCCGGGAATTTCTGGGTCCCGTCATGCGGGACATGACCGGTGGAGGGGCCTCATGAACGACGACGGGATCAAGAAGGCCGTCCGGAAAAGTTACGGGCGCATCGCCGTGCTGGAGACGGGCTGCTGTCCCGGTGGAACCTGCGGCACCGGGGTTGCCGCCCCGGGGGAGCGAAGCCGGCAACTGGGATATTCGGAGGAGGATCTCCGGGCGGTCCCGGAGGGCGCCGATCTGGGACTGGGCTGCGGCAATCCCCTGGCCATCGCGGCGATCGGGGAAGGGGAGACGGTCCTGGATCTCGGTTCCGGCGCCGGGTTCGACTGTTTTCTCGCCGCCCGCCGGGCGGGTCCGACGGGGCGGGTCATCGGGGTGGATATGACCCCGGAGATGGTCGAAAAGGCCCGGGAAAACGCTCGGAAGAGCGAGTACGGCAACGTGGAGTTCCGGCAGGGAGATATGGAGAACCTGCCGGTGGACGAAGGGTCCGTCGATGTCATTCTTTCCAACTGTGTCATCAATCTCGCCCCGGACAAGAAGAAGGTGTTCCGGGAAGCCTTCCGGGTTCTGAAGCACGGCGGGCGGCTCCTGATCTCCGACATCGTTCTGATCAGGCCCCTGCCCGACCCGCTGAGAGACTCGGCAGCCGCCTATGTCGGCTGCATAGCCGGAGCTGTCCTGCGGGAAGACTATCTCGCCTCTGTTGCGGAAGCGGGTTTCACGGACATCCGGATTGACGGGGAAGCTCCCTTTCCCGTCAATTTTCCCGGCGAAATCCCCCTTGCTTCCTCTTCGCCGGTCAACCGGGGCCTGCCGGGCGGGGTTGAGGAGGAAGCGGTCCCGGGAATCGTGAGCCTTCAGCTTTCGGCTGTGAAACCCCTTCTGCCGATAAGCGGACCGCCCTCATGGGCGGGGAAGGAACCGGACGAGAAAGGTGCCTGAGAAAAACCATAAAGGAGAAGATGCCTATGAAAATGTCACTGGGACCGAAAACAATCATATATCCCACCCCGACCCTGGTCGTCGGAACCTATGACGGTGAAGGAAAGCCGAATGTCATGACCGCCTCCTGGGGCGGAATCTGCTGTTCCGACCCCCCCTGTGTGGCCGTCTCCCTCCGGAAGGCGACTTACTCCTACGGCGCCATTGTCCATCGGAAAGGGTTCACCATCAGCATTCCTTCGGAACACTACGTCCGGCAGGTGGATTTCTTCGGCATGACCACGGGAAGGAAAACGGACAAGTTCGCCGCCACGGGACTCACACCGGTGCGAAGCGACATAATCGACGCCCCCTACGTTGGAGAATTCCCTTTTATCCTCGAATGCAGACTTCTGCAGTTCCTGGAAATCGGGCTCCACACCCTGTTCATCGGTGAAATCATGGATCTGAAGGCCGAGGAATCCGTTCTGGACATCAAGGGCGCCCTGGATATCGAAAAGGTGCGGCCCATTCTCTACGGCCCTGAAAACGGCTATTATTTCGGTCTGGGGAAAAATTTAGGGAAGGCCTTTTCCATCGGCCGATTACCGGAGAAATAACCGGGCACCGGACCCTCCCCCTTCAAGGGAAACCTCGAATTCAAGCGTCTCGACGAGGGGCAAACCGCGTTGTTTCAGGGAAGATGACGAAGCCGTTCTTTCAATTCTTCTAAAGGCATGTGATTGGCCTCATCCCGGCGGCCGTTGATGCTGCCCATCGCTTCGGAACCCCGGACCCCGAGCCAGTACTCGCCGCAGATCGAAAGGGCGAGGCCCTCCCCCGGTTTGGATCCGGGACCGTTGACGGCGAGGATCCATTCGCTCCCCACGGGAAAGCCACCGGTCTCCGGCCGGCAGTGCAGGCCGTCCCCCATCTGGATGCGGAGCCCCGAATCGAGGAGCCCCCCCCTGAGGGTCTCCAGGACGAGGACGTCCATGGACGGCCGGGCGCCGACATTATGTCTCAGAATCCGTCCATAAACGACAAGAGGACACTCCCGGGCCACGGACAGAAAGGGCCCCCGCCAGAAACACGAGCACGGGACCGCCGGACGGACGGAAAAGGACAGGAGGAAAATAACCAGGGAGGCAACAAGCACCCCCGTTCTAAGGCCGGCCGAATCCGGGCAGATACACATAGGGCAAGGCCTCCATATCGTCTGCAATGCAGTTTATTTTTTTATTGCCCGCCGACCGGGCCGCCCGCAGATGGACCCGGTAGTTCCGGGCGGCCATGGGGAGAGAGCCCCCGGCCTTTTCCCGGCCCGCCGCCTCGAAACCCGCCCGGCACCGGTGGGCCGCAAAAAGATGAAGAAAGGGACCGAGGAGGGACCGGGGATGCCTTTCCAGCCACATTTCGGCATATTCCGCTTCCCGGAGCGGCCCTTCGCTCATTCCCTCCCATTCAAAGCCCAGAGGGACAGCGCCGACAAAGGAACGGGCGTCTTGCTCCACCTGAGGTCCGAAAATCATCTTCATATGGCGTTCGAGCCGCCAACGGCGGGAGGCGATAGCCTTTTCCGGGTTATCGGTCCTCCGGTCATCCCGCAGGAAGGGGCCCGCATCGACAAGATAGCGATCGATGCAGGCCCTCGCCGGACCGTCATAGGCCGCCGAATCCACTTCGGAAAGGGGAAAAGCGGCCATCAGGACGGCATCGGTCAGAGACGCCCGGGGACGCGGGCCCGCCGCCCATCCCTGATGACAGGGAAGACATAGAAATAGGAAAAGGACGCCGAAGGCCCTTTTCATAAAAGACCAGGTGGAATAATCTCTGGCCCGTCTCTTTATGCATTCAGCCATCGACAGGCCTCCCGAAAAAGGAAAAGGGCAAATCCTGCAAGGACGGCCGCCAGGACAGCCATCAGGATCCGATAGGCCCGCCCCGCAAAAAACGTCCTGAATTTTCCGATAGTCAGAGCAACAGCCACCTTGGAACCCACAAGGGAAATATAAAAAAATCCGATAAAAAACCAGGGGCCGGCTTGGCCTTCCTGACCGGCCCGGAAAACAAGGGGGGCCCCCACGGTGATCCAGAACAGCCAGGGATGGGGGTTCAGGAGATTGATCAGAGCGCCCTTGCGGAGGGACCGCGCCTCCCCGACTTCGGTTCCGGCATCGACCGGCCCGGCCCGCCAGGTCTCCCAGGCCAGCCAGAGAACGTAACAGCCGCCGCACAGAGAAAGGATCCCCAGAAAGACGCCGTACGGCCCGACCTCTCTCAGGACGAGCAGAACGGAAAGAATGATGGGAATATCCGTCAGAATGGGGGCCGCCGCGACAAACACCCCTTCCCGAGGCCCGTGGCGAAGGGTCTGAAGGACAACAAGCGTCAGAAGCGGTCCCGGAGTGAGACCGGCGGCCAGTCCCAGGATCGCACCGGCCAGGATGGATGACAGCAAGGGGGAAAACCCTCCTTCCAGAAAAGGATGCATCCGCCCTTATGACAGGAAACGGACCCGGCTCCACCGTGACACGAAAAAGGGCGAAAGATCAATTGGAAAAAAGGAGACGCCCCCTTGATCCCCGGGGAAATATGGATTACATTTCCATCAGCGGGTGATTTATCTCTGTTCCTGAAATCTTTCGAGGGAGGAAATTGATTCCTCATGAAATGGATCCAGGCCCTGATCCGGATTTTCATCGATCCCGAGACAAAAGCGGCCCTCGAAAAGACCCCCGGGCGGCAGGAGGATTTCCGGGTCGTCGGGACCGTTCTTGCCGGCCATTTCCGGAAACTGACCCTTTACAATCCCGTCGGCCTCCTGGCGGCCCTGGTTTTCACCGGAACGCTCTTCCATCCCTGGTGGCAGGCCTACGTTTACGACAATGAATACACCATATGGGCCTATCCGTTCATTCTCCGCCATAATCTCCCCTCGGAGGGGGGAGTGTATGTCATCGAAACGCCCGTCGCGGCCGTGGTTTTTCTGATATTTCTCCTGGCGGGATATCTCTTTCTCGCCTTCTGGGGCAGCACCATGGAAGGGAAAAAGGGACGGCTGTTCCTTTTCTGGACGGGAATATTCATGCTTCTTTACACCGCCGGCTTCTATGGAGCCCTCCTCTTCGCAACCCACCGGGTTCACGTTCCCGTGACGGGATACGCCTACATTCTCCACACCGTCCAGGTGGACATCTTCATGTCTTTCACCCGCGAATATTTCATCGCCGCGGGGTCCGCCGGGGTCTGCCTCTTCTCCACCCTTCTTCACGGCAGGACGGCTCTTTCCGCTTACGGCAGGAAACGAATCCCGTGAATTTCCCATACGAAACCCTTTTTGAGCGCAATTACGGAATCTTCTCGTCCCCGGAGCAGGATCGGATCCGGAAAGGCCGGGTCCTTATCATCGGCTGCGGAGGCATCGGCGGAACGGTGGCCGTCATGCTTGCCCGGGCGGGGCTGGAAGAATTCATCCTCGTCGATTTCGATATCTATTCCCCTTCCAACATGAACCGCCAGGCCGGGTGCTTCACCCACACCCTGGGAAAATCCAAGGTCCGGGTGATCGAGGAAACCATCCGCCGGATCAATCCGGAGGCCCGGGTCACATCTCATGACCGTCTTCTGAGTCACGAGGAGATCGCCCGTCTCATGGATGAGGCGGATCTTGTTTTCCCGGCCGCGGACGACTTCGCATTCAGCCTCTTTGTTTTCCGGGACGCCCGGCGTCTCGGAAAACCCGCCCTCCTGGTCGTCCCTTCAGGCACATGGGCCCACGTGAGCCTCATCCTGCCCGGAGGCCCCTCTCCGGAAGTCATCGAGGGGGTGCCGCATCTTGCCTCATACGGGGAACTCCGGGAAACCCTCGAAATCCGGAAATACAAGCTCGGCACCTGGTTTTACGTCTTTGAAGGGAACTGGCGGATCGACTACTACCGGGACTTCGTGGAGGGAGAAGCCCGGCTCGCCCAGATCTGTCCCACCGTATGGGCCTCTTCCGCCCTGGGGGCCCTGGAAATCCTGAAATACCTGAGCGGCAAATGGCCCCCCGTCGTCTCGCCCCGCTACTGGCATGTCGGAGAAAACAGGATGGCTCTTCAGAAGGTGAACGGGCTTTCCCTTCACACGCTTCTGACCTGGCAGCGCCGGTTCATGTGGCGGATCTTTCACACCCCCCTGGCGCCTCTCCAGGAAGGGCTTCAGAAGATCTGGTGGAAAGGCTATTGCCGCTGGGAGGAATATCGGGAAGAACGGCACCGGAAAAGGGATGGGCGTCCGGCAGGGAAGGAACCCGGGATGGACGACCGGCCCTATCATGACCTTTTCTGCCGGAACCTGGGGATCCTCACCCCGGAAGAGCAGGAAAAGATCCGTAAGACCCGGGTTCTCATCATCGGCGACTCGGGGACGGGGGAAACCCTGGCGGTGCTTCTCGCCCGCTGCGGCTTTGAGCGCTTCATCCTCACCGGCGGCGGCACCTACGAACGGGGAGACATGAACCGTCAGATCGGCTGTTTCACCGACACGGTGGGACGGCGGAAAGGAGAAGTGACGTCGGAAATGCTCCGGACCATCAACCCGGCGGTCCGGGTGGAAATCCGGGCGGGAAACCCCGCGGAGGACGACATGGACGCCCTCCTGACAACAGCAGACCTCGTGGTCCCCGCCGTGGACGACCTTTCCTACAGCGTCCTCCTCTTCCGATCGGCGAAACGGTGCGGTAAAACGGCCCTGCTGTGCCTGCCTTCGGGGGCCATGGGATGGGTCAGCGTCTTTCCCCCCGGGGGACCTTCCCTGGAAAAAGTTCTTGGGATCCCGGACACGGACTACGAAGGGCTCGCCAACGTCATGAGGACCCGGGAATACCGGTGCGCCCAGTATCACTACATCACCGGGGGGGATTGGCGTGTGGAATGGTTTTTCGATTATTTCAGGGGCCGCCGGCCCCTGCCCCTTCTGTGCCCGGCGGAATGGCTTCTCGTGAGCCTGGCGGCCCTGGAGGCCATGAAGTCCGCCTCGGGCCGGTGGGAGCCCCTGAAAGCCCCGCGATGCTGGCACTTGAAAAACGGCCGGATGTCCGTGTCCCGGTTCAGCCGGTTCGTTTCCTGGCACCGGAGGCTCGGATGGGCCCTTTTCGGCTCGGAACGGGGCATCCGGACCCACCGGCTGACGCACCTCTTCTGGAAGTGGTTCTTTCGTTTTTTTGCGGGACGACAGAAAATACCGGGAGATTAAGGTTGATGATCTCGTAAAAAGTCGAAAAATGCTTATTTTCCGACGGCTTCGTAAAAAGATCCGGAGGCAGGGCGCCCGAATCCCGAGGAACGAGACGTACTGAGCGGTACGTCGCAGGGACGAGGGATGAAGGGCAACGCAGCCTATGGACTTTTTACGAAGCCGTCAAGATTCAGGCGATCTTCCAGGTCGTCCCCTCAGGGCCGTCCTTGAGGACGACCTGCCTCTCCTCGAGGAGATCCCGGATCTCGTCGGCCCGCTTCCAGTTTCTGTCCGATCGGGCCTGACGCCTTTCATCGATGAGTTTCTCGATTTCTTCCACATCGAGGCCCCGTTTGACCGCCTCGCGGTTTCGATCGGCGGCGAAGTACTCATCGGGGTCGATGAGAAACAGCCCCAGCACCTTTCCCAACTCCCGTATTTTTTTCCTGGCCTCGGAGAGAACAAAGAGGGAGGATTCCGCCGGCCTGAAACTTTTGTCCGTCATGTAGCTGTTCATCCCGCGGATGATCTCGAAAAGAGCCCCCAGGGCCCGGGCGGAATTGAAATCATCGTCCATGGCTTCCGAGAAGCGATCCGGCAGGGCGTTGACCTTATCGTAAACCTCCCGGTCCGTATGGGAGAGATTTTCCACGGAAGATTCCCCCGATTCCCGGTCCGGGACGAGGTCCTTGATCCTTTTCAGGGTTTCATAAAACCGCTCCATCCCCGCCCGCGATTCCCGGAGGGATTCGTCGGAGAAGTCAATGGGGCTCCGGTAATGGCTCTGAAGGATGAAAAACCGCAGAACCTCGGGGTGATACTGGTTCAAGGCATCCCGGAGGTTGAAAATATTCCCCAGGGACTTGGACATTTTTTCCTTGTTCACCCGGATGAAGCCGTTGTGGAGCCAGTAGCGGGCAAAGGGTTTTCCCCACGCCCCTTCCGACTGGGCGATTTCATTTTCGTGATGGGGAAAAATCAGGTCCTCGCCCCCGCCGTGAATGTCGAAGGTGTCTCCCAGGTACCGCTGGCTCATGACGGAACACTCGATGTGCCACCCCGGCCTCCCCCGTCCCCAGGGGCTGTCCCACCAGGGTTCCCCGGGCTTGCTCCCTTTCCAGAGAACGAAATCCATAGGGTTTTTCTTTTTCTCGTCCACGTCGACCCGGGCGCCCGCCATCATCTCATCGATGTTTCGCCCCGACAGTTTCCCGTATCCGGTAAAACGGTCGACGGCAAAGAAGACATCCCCGTCCACCACGTACGCCAGCCCCTTTTCAAGGAGAGCATCGATCATCCGGATCATTCCCTGGATATTTTCCGTCGCCCGGGGCGTAACGGAGGGCCGGGCGACGCCCAGCCTGTCCATGTCCTCGTTATGCTCCTTGATGTAGCGCTCCGAGATCTCACGGATATCCGTGCCTTCCCGGTTGGCCCGGGCGATGATCTTGTCATCCACATCGGTGAAATTCTTGATGTAGTTCACCTGGTAGCCCCGGTACTTGAGATACCGGGTGATCATGTCGAAGACCACGGCGGAACGGGCGTGGCCCACGTGACAGGTGTCGTAGGCCGTGATGCCGCAGACGTAGATTCCCACCTTCTGTTCCGCCAGGGGAACGAAATCCTTTTTCTGCTTCGTCAGGGTGTCGTAGAATCTGAGGCCCATGGGTTCCTCCTCGATATGAAACGGACTGTTCCTCCGGCCTGAAAAAGAGGCTATGGAAAGATGGGGACGAGATCGAGAGCCGTCGTCTCGGGAAGGCCGAGGATGAGATTCATGTTCTGGATGGCCTGTCCGGCCGCTCCCTTGATCAGATTGTCGATGACGGAAACGATGATGACCCTCCCCGTCTTCTCCTCCAGCGCCAGACCGATGTCGCAGAAATTGGAACCCCTGACGGAAGAGATATTGGGAAAGGTCCCGGGTTCGCATACCCGGACGAAATATTCATTTTCATAAAACGCCTGGTACAATCCGTTGAGATCCGAAGCGGACAGGGGCGCGTCCAGGGTCCCGTAAATCGTGCTCAGAATCCCCCGGTTCACGGGGATCAGGTGGGGCACGAAGGAGACACGGACATCCTGTCCCGCCAGGACGGAGAGTTCCTGCTCGATCTCCGGCGTGTGGCGGTGGGCGGCGACCTTGTAGGCCTTGAAGCCTTCATTGACCTCGCAGAAGAGGGATCCCGTCTGGAGATCCCTTCCGGCGCCGCTGGTTCCCGACTTGGAATCGATGATGATGGAATCGAGCCGGACCTTCTTCGCCCGGAGCAGGGGGGCCAGGCCTAAAATGGCGCTCGTGGGGTAGCAGCCGGGATTGGCCACGAGATCCACCCCGCGGATCTCGTCCCGGTAAATCTCGGGAAGACCGTAAACCGATCGGGAGAGAAGATGAGCCGCCCGGTGCTTCTGGTACCATCCTTCATAGACGTCGACCCGGCGGAGGCGAAAGTCGGCGCTCAGATCGATCACCTTCACCCCCCTGTCAAGAAACACCGGCGCCGACTCCATGGCTTCTCCATGAGGCACGGCCAGGAAAACAACCTCGCAGTGAGGGGCCACTTCTTCCGGAGTGGCGTCCATCATGGTCTGCCCGGCTATGTTCCGGAACCCCGGATAGACCTGATCCATTCTCAGTCCCTTGTATTTCCGGGACGTGAGGACCGTCACCTCCACCCCGGAATGACGGGAAAGGAGGCGAAGAAGCTCCTGGCCCGTATAACCGCTGGCTCCGTAAATGCCGACTCGCACCATGGATGTCCGTTCCTTCATAAAAAAAGGAGGCCGGAGCCTCCTTTTTTCCATCTCTTTAACGCTTCGAGTACTGGAACCGTTTTCTTGCCCCCGGCTGCCCGTATTTCTTCCGTTCCTTGATGCGGGCATCCCGGGTGAGGAACCCCGCTTTCTTGAGTATCGATTTCAAGGCTTCGTCGTATTCCACCAGGGCCTTGGAGATCCCGTGCTTCACCGCTCCCGCCTGACCGGAAATCCCGCCGCCTCTCACATTGACGTAAAAGTCGAAGGCGTCCTTTTTCCCCACCGATTCGAGGGGCTGGCGAATCAGCCGAACCAGGCTGTCGCTTTGAAAATATTCCATGAGCCCCCGGTCGTTCACGGACCAGGAACCGCTTCCCGGTTTCATCCAGACACGGGCGACCGCCGTTTTTCTTTTTCCCGTCGCGTAGTACTTGGTCTCAGACATAGGCAATCCCTTTTCCCGCCTCCCTCGTTACAATTCCAGCTTGTCCGGCCGCTGGGCCTCGTGGGGATGGTCGTTCCCCGAATATATTTTCAATTTCCTCAGCATCTTTCTCCCCAGGCTGTTTTTCGGGAGCATGCCTTTCACGGCGATATGAATGAGCCGCTCCGGCTTGTCCTGGCGCATTTTGCCGGCCGTTTTGGATTTGATTCCGCCGGGATATCCGCTGTGGTGATAATAGATCTTGTCGGTCGTCTTTTTTCCCGTCAGGACGATCTTATCCGCGTTGACCACCACGATGAAATCCCCCGTATCCACATGGGGGGTGTAAATGGCCTTGTGTTTCCCCCGGAGCCTGCGAGCCACTTCACACGCCAGCCTTCCGAGAATCTTGCCCTCGGCATCGACGAGAAACCACGACCGTTGAACATCCGAAGCCTTTGCACTATAAGTTTTCATGAGTACCACCGAAAATTTCTGAAAATTAAAGCGCCAAACTATTCAATTTCACCCCTTTTGTCAAGGAAAAAAGAAAAGCCCGCGCGATTACCAGGAAGGCGCCCCCTCCACCCCCCCCTGGCCGATCCCGAGGAGAATCAGGGAGAGGAGATAAAGGCGGTCATCGGGTTTTTCGGAATAACTCAGTTCGAGTCCCCAGCACTGTTTGCGGTACCGGACAGAATAAGTGGCTTCCATGGTCCGGTCTTCCAGCCGGTTCTTCTTGAGGAGGTACCCCAGGTCCAACCGGTTTGAACATCTGACGCGGAATGACAGGTTAAGTTCCTCCAACTGGTCCTGAGTGTATCGGTATTCAAGGGTCGCCCGATCCCCTCTTCCGTCCCGCAGGGAAAGAAGGTAATCCGTTTTTTTCCATTCACCGTCATTCGGATCGAACCGGGTGTCCGCCCGAAAAGACACCTGATCCAGGGGCCTGAAATACATCTTCCCGTCAATGGTGCCGAAGGGCCTTTTGTCTTCCCCCGGCGTTTCGTCTTTTCTTGCTTCCCCGATATCATAGGACTGGCCCACTTTCAGCCGGAAAAACTCCCAGTAGCGATCCCTGCCTTCGGAATCACGCCCCCGGGCCGTGAGTACATTGACAAGGGAATAGGCCAGCTTGTTGGTTTCAACGACGGGATCCGCATAATCGGGCTGGCCGGCCTGATCCACAAAGGGAATGTAGACGTATTCCAACTCGGGACGTATGGTGTGACTGATTTTTTCGACCCTCTCCCCGTTCACGGCGAAGACCCGGGAAAATTCCGTCGACCCATCGACCTCGGCGGTAAAAACGGCGACATCCCCCCGGGTCCCCTCCGTCCCGTCATCCCCGGAGGTTCCATCCCACCGCATGAATCGAAACCCCGCCTTCGGAGTAATTTGAAAATAAGGTTTCACATGAAGGGGGAGGGCGACCTGCGGGTAGAAGTTCAGGAGGTGTCCCCCGATTCCTTCGTCCCGGTAATAGTAGTCATAAGAGCTTTCCAGAGAGATATCGAGGGGCGTGCCGGGAACGGGCAGGGAAAATCCCGTAAGAGAGATCTCCGGGTATTTCTGCAGGGTTTCATCGTTGGAGGCTTTCTGGAAATTGTCCGTGTACTGACACAGGGCCGTCAGGTTGAACCGCTCCCAGTCTTTCACGATCCGGGCCGTGGAATCGAGGGAAGGGAGAGTTTCGTCGGCATAAAAGCCGATCCGCCGGAACCGGTCCCCCTGGTCGCCGCTGTAATGGCCGGCGAAGTAATTCTCCGAGGAAAAATCCCTGAAATACCAGGGATCGGAAACGCGCTTGAGATCGATGACTCCGTAAAGGCCCGGCTGAAGGGTCACCTGATGATTCCAGTACCAGGCCCACCGGTCCCGGGGTTCCGTCCATGCTCTCGTGAGTTTCCCGTTGACTTCAAACACCTCTTTCCCGTCGCGGAGGACATCACCGTAGAAAACACCGTGGGCATCCTCACTGAGGCAATAGCGGAATTCCATTCCTTCCTGAAACCCCCTTTTTTCCATGTACCGCTGGTAAAAGGTGGCATCCATCCGGTCCGAAAGGGCCGCATAGAAGGGAACGGAAACATCCAGTCCGTTTTTATCCCGCGAATAAGCCAGCCTCGGCAGGAGAAATCCCGTTTGCCGCGTTTTCTTAACAGGGAAAATAAAGAAAGGAACGTAGAAAACGGGGACTTTTCGAACCCAGAACGCCCCGTGGCGGACCGTTCCGTACCCGTCAACGGTCACCCGGACATCCTTTCCCGATACGCTCCAGTCCGGCTCTTCCCCGTCACAGGTGGTCGCTTTCCCATCGATGACCCGATAGGTCGCCTCGCCTTCCTTATGAATTTCCCGTCCCTGAAGATAAAGATGATTTTCGGAAAAAAACACTTTTCCGTTGTAAAGCACTCCGGTCTTGTCCTGGAAATTGAAGTTTGCCCTCTCCCCCTCAAGGAAATCCCGGCCGCTTTGAATTTCCACGTCGCCCCGGGCTTCCGATTCTCCCGTGGTCCTGCTGACCCTGACGTCACCGGCCTTGAGAATCCCCCCATCGTAACGGATCAGGACATGGCCCGACGCCCGATATATATCCCCGTCCTTTTCATAGTTGAGCTGATCCGCCTCGATGGTCACCGGTTTCCTGTCTCCGGTGTCTTCCGCACAACCCATCCGGGGCACCATCGTGAGGCACGCCAGGACAAGAACTGCGGCAAGGGAGACCTTGAGAGGGATCTTCATTCCCTTCTCCCGGAGAAGATGCGATAAGCGTCACCGACTAAATAGAGCGACCCGGCAATGCAGACGAGATCGCCGGGGCTCGCGCCTTTCAGGGCCTCCCGGCAGGCTTCCCCGGGGTCTTCGATGACCCGCGCCGGCATGTCCTCCCCGCGGATCAGCCGCCGGAGTACTTCGGGGTCCAGGGCCCTTTCATTTCCCGGTCTCGTGAAAATGATCCAGTCGGCGACGGACTGGATGTGTTTCACCATGGTCCTGAAGTCCTTGTCCCCGAGGACCCCGAAAACAAATCCGAGTCTGTCGTACTGAAACTCTTGCCGGAGGGCCCGGACAAGAGACGACACGGCCGCGGGGTTGTGGGCGCCGTCAACGACAACGGTGGGATGCCTGCGGAGGATCTCAAGCCTTCCCGGCCAGGAGACCTCCCGGAGCCCGCGGCGGACGGCTTCCTCATCGACGGGAAACCCCTTCTTATCAAGAATCTCCACGGTACAAAGGGCGAGGGCGGCATTCCGCCTCTGATGCCTTCCCGCAAGAGGCAGAGACAGGCCGCCGATTGTCCTTTCCAATCCCCGGTACGTGAACTTTCCCGGGGCGGAAGACCGCACCTGGAAATCCCGTCCCAGCCGATGGAAGCGGCTTCCCTTTTCGTTGCAGGTTTTCTCCAGGTAAGACCTGACTTTCTCCTGGGAAACCCCGGTGACCAGATCCCCCCCCCCTTTAAGGATTCCCGCTTTCTCACGGGCGATGTCCACCAGTCTCCCGCCGAGAAAACTTTCATGCTCCCGGGAGATATTGGTGATAACGGTCACCTCCGGGGACAACACATTCGTGGCGTCGAGCCTTCCGCCCAGACCCACCTCAATGACGGCCATATCGACCTTTTCCCTGGAAAAGTGAAGAAAAGCAGCGGCCGTCATGAACTCGAAATAGGTGGTATCGGCGGGCATGTGCCGTTCCAGAACCGTCCCGCAGGCCGTGAACGCCCTGCCGTCGATCATCCGGCCGTCAATGCGGATCCGTTCCCGCTGGTCAACGAGATGGGGCGAGGTATAAAGCCCGACGGTCCACCCGCCTTCCCCGAGCATGGAGGCCACGAGGGCGGCAACGGATCCCTTTCCATTGGTGCCTCCGACATGGACGGTACGATAATCGTTCTGCGGGTTTCCGATACGTCCCAGAAGGGTGGTCATCGTTTCCAGCTGGAGATGAATGACCTTCTCTTTCAGTTGGTGGAATTTCATCAGGGGGGTCATGAGGGGGCGTCAAAAGCGGAGGACATCCCCGTTACGGAGAATGCGGAGGTTGCGAAAGGATGCCAGAGCGGCGATTTCCCGGGTGACCTTGTCGTAATACTGGGGTTTCAGGTGATACAGGAAAATATCCGGGTTGCAGGATCCGAGCTTTTCTAATTCCCGTTCCAGGGAAGCGGGGGTCAAGTGGCCTGCCAGGTCCGCCGTGGACTGCATTTCGTTGGGAAAGGAAGTCTCCAGGAAAAGAGCCTTCAGATTCTTTGTCTGCCTCGCTATCCGCCAGACTTCCTCCGTCGGTCCCGTGTCGCCGGCGATAATAATGGACGATTTATCCGTTTCCAACAGATAGGCCACGGTTTCCACCGTATGGTTCACCGGAACGACCGTGACGGATAAGTTCGAAACGGGATATCGGATTCCTGCATTCAGAGCCCGGAATTGGAGCGCCGGTGTTTCCACGGCGGGTATCGCTGAAAAATCGGGCCATATGACGTTATTGAAAAGATTGGCATGGAGAAGATCGAGAATTCCCTGCGGGGCCATGACTCTTAAAGGCTCATTCTTGCTCATGCAGATATTGTCGGCAAGAAAAAGGAGTTCCTTCACATGGTCCAGGTGGGCATGGGTGATCAGAACGGTTTCAAGATTCAACTGTTCCTCAAGAGTCAGGACGGAGGTCACCGTACCGGCATCAACGAGAATCGTACGATTCAGCATAAAGCCCGTGGTATGATATCCTGGAAGGAGGGACCCATGGCAGCCGAGAACTCGAATTTCCATCATGTGAACACCGATCCGTATCACACGTTGTCCGCCGTCGGGTAAAAAGCCATGAATCCGCCTGCATGCCGAGGTTTCCGAAGGGCCTGTGGTCTTGCGTTTCCACAGAATATCAGGCCGGCTTCCTGTTTATCGCCGCCGAGTTCCAGTCCAGTCACCTCTGCCGCCGGCATCCATTCCACGGTCTCCGGAATTTCCGCAAGCCAAGCCGTCCGGAACGGCAATCCCGCCGAGGCGGATGCGACCCTGAGAGGCCGTCTTCCCTCATGGGGCTCATGGATGCAAAGGGGACCTCATGGCGCCCCGGAGAGGGATTGCAGGAGGGGCTTCAATGAAATCATCTCAGTCCGGAAGTACCTTGAATACCTCATCTCCCGGCCGGACCCGGTCAGAGATTTTAATTCCGATGTAATCCCCTTCCACGGCTTTTTCGACGGAAGCATTATTGACTTCCATTGAGAGAATCTTTTCTTCAAAATCCGTGGTGTGACCGGAAAATTTTATCGTGTCGCCGACATTCAACTCCCCCCTGGTCACTTTCACGGCGGCAACACTGGGTTTGGCAAAAAACTTCACGACCTCTCCAATTTTCTCCTCGCTCATCTTCATTCCTCCCGTTTTAGAATTCTCTTCACGTGTGGGTGGAATTTTAGTCTCCTTCATCGTTAAAAATCAAGAATAAAAAAAGGCAGGGTCCATACCTCCTGCCTTTTTCAAACCCTGAAACCCTGATCTCACGGCTGTGCTTTTTTCTTTTTCCCTTCCTTGGCATCCTCTTCAGGTATCAATTGAATCATGGACAGGGGAGCGTTATCCCCTTCCCGGTAGCCCAGTTTGACAATCCTTGTATATCCGCCATGACGGTTTTCATACCGCTTGGCCAGATCGTCAAAAAGCTTTTTGGTGGTTGTCTTGTCCCGGATCACCGTCAGGGCTCGCCGAACAGCGTGCAGGGTTCCCTTCTTTCCGATGGTGATCATCTTTTCCGCCACGCGACGCAGTTCCTTGGCCTTGGCATCGGTTGTGACAATCTTCTCATGCTTGAAAAGGGAGGTGACCATGTTCCTGAACATGGCCTCCCGATGACTGGATGTCCTCCCGAGTTTTTTTACCGCTTTTCGATGACGCATGGATCAAATTCCTTTCCTCGATCTTTGCGAGCCGATTATTCCTCATCCTCCTCTTCGGGAGTCTCGATCTCCGATTCCACCTGCCGGAGGGCCGGGCCAGGCGGAAAATTTACTTTCATCCCTAAATTCAAACCCATTTCATGCAGGATTTCCTTGATTTCATTAAGGGACTTACGGCCGAAGTTTTTTGTTTTCAGCATTTCCGCTTCCGTTTTCTGAACGAGTTCACCAATACAGTGAATACCGGCGTTCTTCAGACAGTTCGCCGAACGGACGGACAGCTCGAGTTCATCGACCGTTTTATACAGATTTTCGTTGATGTTATCGGGAAGTTCCACTTCGACGACAACCTCTTCCTTTTCCTCCGGTTCTTCAAAGTTAATGAAAATATCGATCTGTTCCTTCAGAATTCTCGCGGCGAAGGCGATGGCGTCTTCCGGTCGGATACTCCCATCCGTCCATATCTCCAGGGTCAGCTTGTCGTAGTCGGTGATCTGCCCGACCCGGGCGTACGATACGGTATAGGCCACTTTCCTGATCGGCGAGAAAACGGCATCGATATTGATGGTGCCCTCAGACTGCTCCGGGTCTCTCTCCCGTTTGGCGGCCACGTAGCCCTTGCCCATCTGAATGAACATTTCCGCCTTCATGGTGGCATTCGCGGAAAGGGTCGCAATGGGATGTTCCGGATTCAGGACCTGGACCGTGCCGTCGGTCTGAATATCCCCTGCCGTGACGATTCCTTCCCGGCTCGCATTCAAAGAAACCACCTTGGGTTCTTCCTGATGTGATTTAAACCGCACGCCCTTCAGGTTCAGGATGATATCCGTCACATCCTCTTTGACGCCCGGAATCGTCGTGAACTCGTGGAGCACTCCGTCAAATCTGACGGCAGTAATGGCGGCACCGTAGATGGACGACAGGAGAACCCGACGGAGCGCATTTCCCAGGGTGATGCCGAAGCCTTTTTCCAGCGGCTGAACAATGAATTCCCCGTAATTCGAGGTGTGCGTCTTTTCGTCGATTTCGATACGCTTCGGCCTGATAAGACTTCGCCAGTTCTTTTGCATTGATTCTTTTCCCCGTTGTTTGAAGGTTTATTTCGAGTAAAGCTCCACGACCAGCTGCTCCTGAATGGGCATGGTCAACTCTTCTCGAGTGGGGAATCTCTTGAATTCACCGGCAAATGAGTCCTGGTTCATTACAAGCCATTCCGGGACACCACGCCTTGCAACGGTTGCGACAGCCTCGGCAATGCGGGTGATGGACCGGCTCTTTTCCTTGACCTGGATCTGGTCGCCCACTTCGACCAGGAAGGAGGGTATGTTCACCTTTTTGCCGTTTACAAGAAAGTGATTATGGCGGACAAGCTGACGGGCTTCGTTTCTCGAATTGGCAAATCCGAGCCGGTATATGACATTGTCCAGCCGTCTTTCCAGGAACAGGAGCAGGTTCGTTCCCGTGATGCCTTTCTGCTGATCCGCTTTCTCGAAATAGCCGCGAAACTGTTTCTCAAGAATTCCGTACATTCTTTTCAGTTTCTGTTTTTCCCGCAACTGAATGCTGTAATCCGTCTGTTTTTTCCTCGACTGACCATGCATGCCCGGCGCATAAGCCCTTCTGTCGAAGGCACACCTGTCACTGTAGCAGCGATCTCCCTTGAGGAACAGTTTTAACCCTTCCGCACGACACAACCTGCAAACGGATCCTCGATATTTAGCCAATGGACGCCTCCATTTCTCCGTATTTTCGATAAACGGTTATACCCGTCTCCGTTTGGGAGGACGGCAACCGTTATGGGGGATAGGTGTAACATCCCGGATGAGCGTAATGTTAAGACCTGCCGTCTGGAGGGCCCTGAGAGCCGATTCCCGGCCGGAACCCGGTCCTTTGACAAACACCTGGACGGTCCTCAGTCCATGCTCCTTCGCCTTCTTGACGGCATCTTCGGCAGCGAGCTGGGCCGCGAAGGGTGTTCCCTTCCGGGATCCCTTGAATCCCTGCCCCCCCGACGACGCCCAGGAAATGACATTTCCGCTTACATCGGTAATGGTCACGATCGTATTGTTGAATGTCGACTGAATATGGGCAACCCCTTCGGATATATTCTTCCGCTCTTTTTTCTTCCCGCCTCTTCTCGGTCTTGCCATGGTTCCTCCCAGCCTATTTCTTTCTTCCGCCGATGGCTCTTCTCGGGCCTTTTCTCGTTCTTGAATTCGTGTGGGTTCTCTGACCCCTTACCGGCAGGCCTTTGCGGTGCCGGAGACCCCGATAGGTCCCGACATCCATAAGCCTCTTGATGGACAGGGAGATCTCTCTTCTCAGGTCCCCCTCCACTTTGTGGTCCTTGTCGATGGCGCTTCTCAGGGCCGAAACCTGTTCATCTCTGAGGTCATCGGTCTTCGTATCCAGGTCGATCCCGACCTCCTGAAGTATTTTCCGTGATTTGGTTTTACCAATCCCGTAAATGTAGGTGAGCGCTATTTCCATGCGCTTGTTTTTCGGCAGGTCAACTCCCGCAATTCTTGCCACCGCAAAACCTCCTTAATTTATCCTTGCCGCTGCTTATGCTTAGGATTCTCGCAGATGACCCGAAGCACGCCGTGGCGCCTGATGATTTTACACTTGTCACATATTTTCTTAATGGATGAACGAACCTTCATGTCGATCCTTTCCTTCCTGAAGACTTACTTCGCCCGGTATATGATTCTCCCCCTGGACAGGTCATAGGGAGAAAGCTCAACCGTTACGGTGTCGCCGGGCAGAATCTTGATGAAATGCATCCTCATCTTTCCCGATATATGGGCGAGGACCTTGTGGCCGTTATCCAGTTCCACCCGAAACATGGCATTGGGAAGGGGTTCGATAACCTTTCCCTCCACAATGATGGCCTCTTCTTTTGCCATATGGATGACTCCTCCATCTTCTCCGGTTCTCCCGGAGATCGGGTCTAACCGACGATACTCAATATCTCCGGCCCATTTTTACGGACGGCCACCGTATGTTCAAAGTGAGCGGACAACTTCCCGTCTCTTGTGACCACCGTCCAGCCGTCCCCGGACACGGTCACGTCGAAAGTCCCCTCATTCACCATGGGCTCTATGGCAAGCACCATTCCCTCCCGCAGGACGATGCCCCGTCCCCGGGTTCCGTAGTTGGGGATCTGCGGATCTTCGTGGAGGCTTTTTCCGATGCCGTGCCCGACAAAATCCCGGACAACCGAAAATCCCGCAGATTCAACGTGTTCCTGAACGGCCGCCGAGATGTCCCCCAGCCTGTTGCCCGCCCGCGCTTCCTGAATGCCCTCGTGGAGGGACTCTTCCGTAATTCTGATGAGCCTTGCCCCTCCGTCCGGGATCGTCCCGACCGGAACGGTTATGGCCGAATCTCCGTAGTATCCCTTAAAAAAGATACCAAAGTCAAGACTGATGATATCCCCCGCCCTCAATTCCCGCTTCGAGGGAATTCCATGAACAACTTCTGAATTCACGGAGGTGCAAAGAGTTGCCGGATATCCTCTATAGCCCTTGAAAGCCGGCTTCGCCGAATGACTCCTGGTCTGTTCTTCAGCCAGCCGATCCAGGTCTATCGTTGTAATCCCCGGAGCAATGATTTCCCTCAGTTTCTGGAGGATCTCGGCAACGATCCTGTTGCTTTCTCTGATCCTCGCGATCTCTTCCTGCGACTTGAGAATGATCATCTGCCCGGTGATAGAAGCATCAGCGCCTCTTCAGCATCCGTCCCTTCTTCAGGAATCCCTCGTACTGCCGTGTCAGGAGATGCGTTTCAATCTGTCCCGCCGTATCGATGGCCACTCCGACAACAATAAGAAGAGCCGTACCGCCGAAGAAAAAGGGCACATTGAACTGGCCGATCAGAATGCTGGGCAGAACACACACGGCGGAAACATAAAGAGCCCCGCTGAAGGTCAGCCGGGTCAGGATCCTGTCGATGTATTCGGCCGTCTTCTTACCCGGCCGGATACCCGGCACGTATCCGCCGTACTTCTTCATGTTGTCCGCCACATCCATGGGGTTGAACTGGACGGCCGTGTAAAAATAACAGAAGAAAACAATGAACGCCACGTACAGGAGTTCGTAAACGAACCGCCCCGGCATGAGATAGTCTGCCATGGTTTTCATCCACGGATGGGGAATGAAATTCGCGATCGTCGCTGGAAACATGATGATGGAAGAAGCAAAGATGGGAGGAATGACCCCCGCGGTGTTCACTTTCAGGGGCAGATGCGTCGTCTGGCCGCCGTACAGTTTACGTCCCACCACTCTTTTCGCGTATTGCACGGGGATTCTCCGCTGGCCGCTTTCCACGAAGACGATGAATCCGACGACGGCGATCATGAAGGCGACCAGGAAAACAGCCAGGAAAATGCCCATTTCCCCGGTGGACACGAGACGCAGGGTATTATAGACCGCACTCGGCCCCCGGCACACGATCCCCGCAAAAATGATGAGCGAGATCCCGTTCCCGATTCCCTTGTCCGTGATCTGTTCGCCGAGCCACATGATGAACGCCGTCCCTGCCGTAAGGGTAATCACCGTCATGAGGCGGAATGCCCAGCCGGACTCGATGACGATGGAGGCGCCCGTGGGACCGGCCATGTTCTCCAGTCCGACGGCAATCCCGAATCCCTGGATCAGGCTGAGAAGGACCGTGCCGTACCGGGTATACTGCGTGATTTTTCTGCGCCCCGCATCTCCTTCCTTCTTGAGATTCTCCAGATGGGGGATGACCACCGTGAGCAGCTGAAGGATGATGGAGGCACTGATGTACGGCATGATGCCGAGGGCGAACACCGACAGATTGCTCAAGGCTCCGCCGGCAAACATGTCAAAGAGCCCCAGGAGAGACCCCTTGGCCTGATCGAAAAAAGCCGCCAGGGCCGCCGTATCGATCCCCGGTGTCGGAACATGAGCACCGATCCTGTAAATGGTCAGAAAAAGAAATGTATACAGAATCCTCTTCTGGAGTTCGGGAACCTTCGGTATATTTCGAAATCCGCCGATCACGTCAGATTACCTCGACCGTCCCGCCCGATGCCTCTATTTTTTCTCTGGCCGACTGGCTGGCCCGGTGGACCCGCACGGTCAGGGCATAACCGATCTCGCCCTTGCCCAGGAGCTTGATCCCTTCCCCGGGATTCTTGATGATCCCTCTTTCCAGAAGCAGTTTCGGATCGATGACCGTTCCTGCCGGAAATACCTTCAATCGATCGATATTCACGGTGGCATACACCTTCCGGAAAGGATTCCGGAACCCGCGTTTGGGCAGCCGCCGTGAAAGAGGCATCTGACCGCCTTCGAACCCCGGTTTCGATGACCCCCCTGATCGGGCTTTCTGTCCCTTATGGCCCTTGCAGGCGGTTCCGCCATGCCCGGAACCGTCACCGCGACCGATTCTTTTTTTCTTTTTGCGAGAGCCTTCAGGCGCCTGCAGGCTGCTTAGATTCATGATTCCTGCACCTCACTCTCCGAAACGGAAACCAGATGGGTGACCTTGTTGATCATTCCCCTTATCTCTTTCGAATCCTTCAGACAGACCGATTTATTAAGCCAGGTAAGGCCGAGTCCGGCCAGAATTCTTCTTTGCTTCTGCGGTCTTCCGATGACACTTCGAATCTGCGTTATCTTCAATTGTTTTGCCACGTCCATCACCCTTCGCCTCGGCGGCTATGCTTCAACGTTATCTCTTCCCCTCAGGGCTTTCGCTTCATCGGGATTTTTCAACTGTCTCAGGCCTTCGATAGTGGCCTTGACAAGGTTATGGGGATTGTGAGAACCGAGGCACTTGGTCAGGATATTGTGAACCCCCGCCACTTCCAGGACGGCCCGGACAGCACCGCCGGCGATGAGTCCCGTTCCTTCCGAGGCCGGCTTAAGGAGCACCTTGCCCGCCCCGAAATGTCCGATCACTTCATGGGGAATCGTTCGATCCACAATGGATACCCGAACCATGCCCTTCTTCGCTTTTTCCATTCCCTTTCGAATGGCTTCAGGAACTTCGTGGGCCTTGCCCAGTCCCGTTCCAACGGAGCCGTTCCCATCGCCGACAACCACGATGGCGCTGAAGCGGAAACGCCTTCCACCCTTGACGACCTTGGCCGTTCTCTTTATGGCTATGACCTTGTCCAAATATTCTCGCTCTTCCATATCCCCTGTCCGCATCCCGCTATGATGACACTTTATTAAAACTGAAGGCCCGCTTCACGGGCTCCCTCCGCCAGGGCCTTCACCCGACCGTGATAGAGGAAGCTGCCCCGGTCAAATACGACGGCCTCAACGCCATGGGAAAGAAGTATCCTCGCGATGAGTTTTCCAACTTCCTTGGCAGCCGCCGTCTTCTTCAATCCCTCAAGGGTTCCCTGCAGTTCCTTGCTCAGTGTGGACGCCGCCGCGATCGTTCGGCCCTTTTCATCAACTACAGCCTGGGCATAAATATGTCTGGCACTCCTGAACACGGACAGTCGAGGCTTTTCCTCCGTACCGGAAAACTTTCCCCGCACCCGTTTTACCCGCTTTTCTCTGACCTTATGCAATCGTTTCAGCGACACAGGTCCTTACCCCTTCATTTCATATTCGGATTTGTCTATTATTTTCCTGCGGACTTGCCGACCTTTTTCCGCACCGTTTCTCCCGTGTACCGGATTCCCTTTCCCTTGTATGGTTCGGGCTTCTTATGCTTTCTTATTTCCGCAGCCACCCGGCCCACGAATTCCTTGTCGATTCCGGACACGACCATGCTGGTCTGCTTTTCCACGCGAACGGCGATTCCTGCAGGGACCTCGTAAACCATGGGAGAAGAATACCCGAGAAACATTTTAAGAGAATTCTTGTCCAACTCGGCTCGATAACCGACGCCGACGATATCCAGGGATTTTTCAAAACCCTTGTCGACCCCGGTCACCATGTTGGCGATCAGCGTCCGGGTCAATCCGTGGAGGGATCTGTCCTTCCGGTCGTCCGTCCGCCGCCGGACAACAATCTCGCCTGATATAATCTCGATATCCAGCTCTCCCGGCACCGTCCGGCTCAGGGTGCCTTTCGGCCCCTTGACCGTGATATCCCGTCCCGCCAGACTGATCTCGACCCCTTTCGGGATCGGAATGGGCTTTTTTCCAATTCGCGACATGAGAATTTCTCCCCTTATAACCGTTCTTCCAAAGTGACCCGGCTACCAGACGTTGCAGAGAACCTCGCCCCCTACACGGAGAGAGCGGGCCTCCTCATCGGTCATGACACCTCTGGAGGTGGAGAGTATGGCCGCCCCAAAGCCGCTTAACACCTTCGGGATTCCCTCACTCTTCACATACAGTCTTCTGCCGGGTTTGCTCACCCTCTGGATGTCCGTCAGTACCCGCTCTCTGCTGTCGGTATAGCGCAGGTAGATCCGGAGATGGGCAATTTTTTTGTCACCGCTCCGTTTGACTTCAAATCCATTGATATATTTCATTTTCTTCAGATTTTTCGCAATTTCCAGATTTATCCTCGAAAAATTCACTTCCACACTTTTAAACTTCCGGTGGTTCGCATTGCGAATTCTCGTCAGCATATCAGCGATAGGATCGGTCATTCCCATGGCGATTCTCCTTTACCAGCTCGCTTTGATAACGCCGGGAATTTCCCCCTGAAGGGCGAGCTTCCTCAGACAAAGCCTGCACATGTCGAACTTGCGATAATAGGCCCTGGGCCGCCCGCACAGGGGACAGCGGTTGTACTCCCTGACTGAATATTTTTGCGGCCTTTTCGCTTTTGCCATCAGTGATTTTTTTGCCACGCCTCTTCCTCCGGCATTCAACAATTTCTAATTTCGAAACGGGACGCCGAAAAGTTTCAGCAGTTCCCGGGCCTCGTCATCCGTTTTGGCCGTCGTTACGATGGTGATGTTCATCCCCCGCACCTTATCGATCTTGTCATAATCGATTTCGGGAAAGATAAACTGCTCTTTGACACCCATGGAAAAATTCCCCCTTCCATCGAAAGAACGGGGGGATATCCCGCGGAAATCACGAATCCTTGGAATGGCCGCGTTGACAAACCGATCCAGGAACTCGTACATCCGGTCACTCCGCAGGGTGACCACGCAGCCGATGGACATGCCCTTTCGAAGCTTGAATGTGGCGATGGATTTTTTCGCCTTCGTGATCACCGGTTTCTGCCCCACGATCGCGGATAGATCCTGGGCCGCCGTTTCCAGCGTCTTGACGTTCTGAATGGCTTCTCCCAGACCTATGTTGACCGTAATTTTTTCGATCCTGGGAATTTCCATGATATTCCGGTATCCGAATTTCTCCCGGAGAGCTGGAACCACATCCTTTTTATATACCTCTTTCAGTCTCGCCATTGACCTTATCCCCGGTTTTTAAGAATCCATCGTCTCGCTGCATTTTTTGCAGTATCGAACCTTGTCGCCGTCTTCCAGGATCTTATAGCCCACCCGGACGCCCGAATTGCACTTGCTGCAGAATACCAGGACGTTGGACAGGTGGATGGATCCTTCCTTCTCGACGATGCCGCCCTTGCCCTTGTTGTCGGGCTTTTGATGTCTTTTGATCAGGTTCAGCTTTTCCACGATGACGCGGTGCTTCTTTTTTAAAATGTTCAGCACTTTCCCGGTCTTGCCTTTTTCTTTACCGGTCACGATCTGAACCATGTCACCCTTCTTGATTGCCATGATGTACCTCTTCGTTTCCTCAAATGACTTCCGGTGCGAGGGACACGATTTTCATGAATTGTCTCGCCCTGAGTTCCCTGGCGACTGGGCCGAATATTCTTGTACCGATGGGTTCCATCTGCTCGGTAATCAGGACCGCCGCATTTTCATCGAACTTCAGATAGGATCCGTCCTCGCGGCCGACTTCCTTCTTGGTTCTCACCACGACGGCCTTCAGGACGTCACCCTTCTTCACTTTCGCATGGGGAATCGCTTCTTTGACGGAAACGACGATCACATCGCCCACCGTGGCGTACCGCCTTCTCGTTCCGCCAAGAACCCGGATGCAGAAGACCTTCTTCGCTCCGGAATTATCCGCCACATTCAACATGGTCTGCGTCTGTATCATAAGTCAGTCACTCCGTACAGGAAATCGGGAAGAAATCCTGCCATCCCTGCTACTTCGCCTTCTCAAGGATTTCGCGGACCCGCCATCTCTTATCTCGACTGAGGGGTCTCGATTCGACAATCAGTACAACATCACCCACGTGGCAGTTGTTCTCCTCGTCATGGGCCTTGTACTTCTTCTGCAGTCTCATATATTTCTGAAACACCCGGTGCTTTACCAGTCTCTCGGTCCGGACGACCACTGTCTTATCCATCCTGTCGCTGACGACGACTCCCTGAATGGTCCTTTTGCTTCCCCGCCGATCCATGGGCTTACTCCTTATCCTTCCTCTCCCGGAGAACCGTTTTCACACGGGCGATATCCTTGCGTATTTTATTCAATGCGGCGGGAGAATCCAGTTTCGATACACCATGTCTCAACCGGAGCTTGAAGAGCTCTTCCCGCAGAGACCTTTCCTTGCCGCTCAGTTCATCGGGACTCAGGTCCCGTATCTCTCTAATCTTCATCGAATATCTCCCTGGTCAGGAACTTTGTCGCCACGGGAAGTTTATGAGACGCCAGGCGGAAAGCCTCCTTGGCCACATCCCTGGGAACCCCTTCGATTTCGTACAGCACCCTCCCCGGTTTCACAACGGCCACCCATTCTTCCGGAGAACCTTTCCCTTTACCCATCCGGGTTTCCGCCGGTTTTTTCGTAAGAGACTTGTGGGGAAAGATCCTGATCCAGATTTTGCCGCCTCTTTTGACGTGCCGCGTCATGGCGATACGGGCGGATTCGATCTGCCTGGAGGTGACGTAGCCGCATTCCGCAGCCTGGAGTCCATAGGCCCCGAAGTCCACGGTGGAGCCGCCTTTGCATTTTCCGGACATCCGGCCTTTTTGAATTTTCCTGTATTTAACCCTCTTGGGAGCCAGCATGATTCTTCAATCCTCACCTTATTACTGAACAGCCTTCTTTTTCTCCGGAAGGACTTCACCGTGAAAGATGAACACCTTGACACCGATGATCCCATAAGTGGTCTTCGCTTCGGTGAATCCGTAATCGATATCGGCCCGGAGGGTGTGCAGCGGAACGCGCCCTTCGCGATACCATTCGCATCGGGCCATCTCGGCGCCGCCGAGCCGTCCCGAGCAGATCACCCGGATGCCCTGGGCTCCGAACCGGAGTGCGGAAGTCACGGCCCGCTTCATGGCCCTGCGAAAAGCGACGCGCCGGACGAGCTGAAGAGCAACGTTCTCGGCAACCAACTGAGCGTCCACTTCCGGTTTTCGAACTTCGAGAATGTTGATGATTACTTCTCCGGTCATCATTGCCTCAAGCTCGCTTTTCAGCTTCTCGATTTCCGACCCCTTCCGGCCGATGATGATTCCCGGTCGCGCTGCGTGAATGCCTATCTTGGCCTTGTCCGCGGCCCTCTCAATCTCTACTTTCGATATCCCGGCATGGAAAAATTTGACTTTCAGGAACTTCTTGATTTTGAGATCTTCATGAAGCAAACTTTTGTAGTTGCGCTCCGAAAACCATCGAGAGTCCCAAGTCTTTATGACGCCAAGTCGAAAACCGATGGGATTGACCTTCTGCCCCAAGCTCCACCTCCTCAGTGTTTCACTGCTCGTCAAGGACGACCGTGATATGGCTCATCCTTTTCTTTATCGGCGCAACCCTTCCCTGGGCCCTGGCGCGCCATCTTTTCAACGATGGACCCTGATCCACAAACACCTTTTTAACGAAGAGAATGTTTTCATCTATGCCGGGATTCTGGGATGCATTGGCCACAGCCGATTTCAGGACCTTCCCTATGATTCCAGCGGCCTTCTTCTGCGTAAAGGTCAGGATTCTCGTCGCTTCCCCAACCTTCTTTCCCCGGATAAGATCGGCAACAAGTCTTGCCTTCTGGGGAGAGATCCGAATATACTTACCCTGCGCCTTTGCTTCCATAAGTGCCTGCCTTAAATTACTTTCGTCCCTTGATCTTGGATTTCCGATCGGCTGCGTGGCCGTAAAAGGTCCGGGTCGGCGCAAATTCGCCGAGTTTGTGACCCACCATATTCTCCGTTACGAACACGGGAATGAATTTCTTTCCGTTGTGCACGGCAAAGGTGTGCCCGATGAACTCGGGAAGAATGGTCGATCTCCTGGACCATGTCCGAATTACGTTCCGGCTTCCCGCTTCCTCGCTCCTTTTAACCTTGACGAATAGACTCTCATCGACGAACGGACCCTTTTTAATCGATCGTGCCACGGCTTAACCTCTTCTCTTTACAATGTACTTATCCGTAGTTCTGTTCCTTCTTGTCTTGTATCCTTTTGTCGGAACGCCCCAGGGCGTGCAGGGATGTCTTCCACCGGAAGATTTTCCCTCTCCGCCGCCCATGGGATGGTCGATGGGGTTCATGGCGACGCCGCGGACGATGGGACGTCTTCCCATCCAGCGGGTCCGGCCGGCTTTTCCGACGCTGACATTCTCGTGTTCGATATTCCCCACCTGCCCGATGGTCGCTTTGCACTCAACGAGAACCTTTCGAACCTCTCCCGAAGGAAGTCGAACCTGGGCATAGCTGCCTTCCTTCGCCATGAGCTGGCCATAGGAACCGGCGCTGCGGATGATCTGCCCGCCCTTGCCGATCCGGAGTTCCACGTTGTGAATCAGGGACCCCAGGGGAATGTTCTTCAGGGGAAGCGTGTTCCCCGGACGAATCTCCACTTTTTCACCGCTCATGACGGTCTGTCCCACCTGTAGTCCCACGGGCGCCAGGATGTACCGTTTCTCGCCGTCGACGTAGTGAAGCAGGGCGATTCTGGCGGAACGGTTCGGGTCATATTCGATGGTGGCCACTTTCGCGGGGATATCCGTCTTTTCCCGCCGAAAGTCGATGACCCGGTATTTTCTCTTATGGCCGCCGCCGATGTGCCAGGAAGTGATCCTGCCGTGAGCGTTCCTTCCCCCCGTTTTATTCAGCGGCCTCAAAAGGCTCCTTTCAGGGGTCGTGGATGTGACCTCCTCAAAGGTCATTCCCGTCTGAAACCGCCTTCCGGGAGATGTGGGTTTATAGGTTTTTATGGCCATGACCTCTGTCCTTCTCTAAATGACTTTCAGACTTCGCTGAAAATATCTATCGTATCGCCCGGCGCCAGTCTCACCGTGGCCTTCTTCCAGTCTTTTCTCCTGCCCACGTTGCGGCCCAGACGCTTCTTTTTTCCCTGCACGTTGACCGTCCTGACGGACAGGACCTTCACTTTGAAAAGCTTCTCCACGGCGTTCAGGATTTCTATCTTCGTCGCCCCGGTCGCCACCTCGAAGACGAACTGGTTCCTCTGTTCCCGGGAAATCGTCGATTTCTCGGTCAAAAGCGGCTTTCGTATGATCGAATAGAGTTCCATGTTACGTCAACGCCCTTTCTATGAGTTTTACGGAGGGTTCCATCAGGACGAGATTCCGGTACTTCATGAGATCGAATACATTGATGCCCTCTGAACGCATCATCTTGATATCCCTGATGTTTCTTGAAGATTTATCCAGGACGTCATTTTTCGTGTCCAGAACGATCAGGGCGCTTTTCAACTCGAACCGGTTCAGGATTTCCTGGAAGACCTTCGTTTTGATTTCCATCATTGGAATATCCCGAAGTACGAGAATCTCCTCGTTTCTCATCTTCATGCTCAGGGCCGATCGGAGAGCCGCCCGGCGGACCTTTTTCGGTACCCGGTAGGAATAATCCCTCGGCTTAGGTCCGAATACGGTTCCTCCCTTTCGCCAGATCGGCGAACGGCTGGTCCCTGCCCGGGCCCTACCCGTCCCCTTCTGCCTCCAGGGCCGCTTGCCGCCGCCTCTGACTTCGCCACGCGTCTTCGTAGAAGCCGTGCCCTGCCTTTTATTGGCGAGCTGCATCCTTACAACTTCATAGATGACGCCGTCGTTGACCGGGGCGGCGAACACGTTGTCGCTGACCTCAATCTCCGATACTTCGTTTTTTTCTATATCGTAAACTTTTAAGAGAGCCATGGTCCTCTACCACGTTCCTGATTGTATGCCTATTTCTTGATTGCTTCTCGTACCAGTACGATCCCGTTTCTGTGTCCGGGAACGGCTCCGTGGACAATCAGCAGATTCCGCTCCGGCTGCACGCCGAGCACCATAAGATTTTGAACGGTCTTCCGCTCGTTTCCCATATGACCGGGCAGCCGTTTCCCCTTGAATACCCTCGACGGATAGGCACTCGCGCCGATGGAGCCGGGGGCACGATGAAACATGGAGCCGTGAGATGCCCGGCCTCCACCGAAGCCGTGGCGTTTGACGCCGCCCGCGAATCCGCGGCCTTTCGTCGTTCCAATGACGTCGACGTATTCCCCGATTTCGAATATGTCGCTTTTCAATTCCTGCCCGATCTCGAAACTCTGTGGCTCATCCACCCGAAATTCCCGGAGCACTCGGAAGTACCCCTGACCGGCTTTCTTCATATGACCCTGCTGCGGCCTTGTCACCCGTTTTTCCTTCGCCGGATCAAAGCCGATCTGGACGGCGTCGTATCCGTCCTTTTCCTTCGTTTTCCGTTGAATTACAAAACAGGGGCCGGCCTCGATGACCGTCACCGGTATTCTCGATCCGTCGTCCCAGAAGAGCTGGGTCATTCCCAATTTTCTGCCGATTATGCCCTTTTCCATTGTTCACGCAATCTCTTGTGGCGTTTTAGAACCAAAAAAGAGGAGATGGATATTTATCATCAAATGATCCATCTCCCCGTAAACGAGCCGCTTTATAACTTGATCTCTACATCTACCCCTGCGGATAAATCCAGTTTCATCAAGGTGTCAATGGTCGCTTGGGTTGGTTCGATGATGTCGACGATTCGCTTGTGGGTCCGGATTTCAAACTGCTCCCGTGACTTCTTGTCCACATGGGGCGACCGGTTCACGGTGTAACGGTTTATTTTCGTCGGAAGCGGTATGGGCCCCGCTACCCGGGCTCCGGTGCGCCGAGCGGTTTCTACGATATCCTGGGCCGATCTGTCAAGGAGCTTGTGATCGTATGCTTTGAGCCGGATGCGAATCTTCTGGTTTTCCATTTAAATATCAACCTTATGTGAACCTACTCGATAATTTGACTGACCACGCCGGCCCCGACGGTCCTGCCGCCTTCCCGGATGGCGAACCGGAGCTGTTCCTCCATGGCGATGGGGGTGATGAGATCGATACTCATCTCCAGGTTGTCGCCGGGCATGACCATTTCAATGCCTTCCGGAAGGGTCGCCACGCCGGTTACGTCCGTCGTTCTGAAGTAGAACTGGGGGCGGTACCCGGAGAAGAACGGGGTGTGCCGGCCACCCTCTTCCTTCGTGAGGACGTACACCTGGGCCTTGAATTTCGTGTGGGGTGTTATGGACCCCGGCTTGGCCACCACCTGGCCGCGCTCCACTTCATCGCGCTTGGTCCCCCTGAGGAGAACACCGATGTCGTCCCCCGCCCGTCCTTCATCGAGGGTCTTGCGGAACATTTCGACACCCGTGCATACGGTCTTGAAGGTCGGCCGGATACCGACGACTTCCACTTCCTCCCCCACCTTGATGATGCCCCGGTCCACCCTTCCCGTCACGACCGTGCCACGACCGGAAATGGTGAACACGTCACCGATGGGCATGAGAAAAGGCTTGTCCAGATCCCGGGCGGGTTCGGGAATATAATTGTCGACCGCTTCCATGAGTTCCCAGATGCTTTTGGCATCTTCCGAGTCGGGGTCATCCGTTTCGAGGGCCTTCAGGGCCGACCCGCGGATAATGGGAATCTCATCGCCGGGAAAATTGTACTGGGTCAGGAGTTCCCGGAGTTCCAGCTCGACAAGGTCGAGGAGTTCCGGATCATCCACGAGATCCACTTTGTTCATATAGACGACGATGTAGGGAACCTGAACCTGACGGGCCAGAAGGATGTGCTCCCGCGTCTGGGGCATGGGACCATCGGAGGCGGCGACGACGAGAATCGTTCCATCCATGTGGGCGGCACCGGAAATCATGTTTTTGATATAGTCCGCATGGCCGGGGCAATCGACATGGGCGTAGTGTCTCTTTTTCGTCTCGTATTCCACGTGGGCGATATTGATGGTAACGCCGCGCTCCTTCTCTTCCGGCGCATTGTCGATCTGATCGAAGGCCTTGTATTCGGCCAGACCCTTTTTCGCCAGATGCTTCGTGATGGCGGCGGTGAGAGTCGTCTTGCCGTGATCGACGTGCCCGATGGTTCCGATATTCAGATGGGGCTTCGTCCTTTCAAATTTTTTCTTGGCCATGTCCTTTACCTCCTTGGAGTAAAAAGTGGTTCACTAAGGTTCTCTCCGTCCCCGTTTATCCGTTCACTTTACCGAAAGTCCAATGGATTTTCAACAACTTCTTTTCGTATGACAGGCACGGGAATGACCGAAGTCCCGTATCCCGGGACATTAAAATCGATAATGAGCAAAAGCCTTGTTCGCCTCCGCCATCTTATGGGTGTCTTCTTTTTTCTTCACAGCCGCACCCCGGCTGTTCGCCGCGTCGATGAACTCTCCGGCCAGCTTTTCAAGCATCGTTTTTTCCGAGCGCGCCTTGGCGCTGTTGATAAGCCATCGGATGGCCAGAGAGTTCCTGCGTCTCGAGGGAACCTCCGTGGGAACCTGGTAGGTCGCCCCTCCCACGCGCCGGGATTTGACTTCGATCACCGGCTTCACGTTATCGAAGGCCTTATCGAACACTTCGAGCGGATTCTCTTTCGTCTTCTGCTCAATGAGGTCAAAAGCGCCGTACATGATGCCTTCGGCTATGCTCTTCTTCCCTCTGCGCAAGAGGCTGTTGACGAACCTCGCCACCTGAACGCTGTTGAACTTCGGATCGGGCAAGATCTCTCTCTTGGTAACCTCTCTTCTTCTCGGCATGGGAAAACCTCAATTATCCTTTCTTTTTCGCGCCGTATTTCGATCGGCTCCGCTTCCGGTCCTGAACGCCGCTCGCGTCGAGAGTGCCGCGGACGATATGGTACCGGACGCCCGGAAGGTCCTTGACACGCCCCCCCCGGATCAGAACCACCGAGTGTTCCTGGAGATTGTGCCCTACACCGGGAATATAAGCCGTCACCTCGTAACCGCTGGTGAGTCTCACCCTCGCCACTTTTCTCAAGGCCGAGTTCGGCTTCTTGGGTGTCGTTGTATATACGCGGACGCAAACTCCCCGGCGTTGCGGGCAACTGGCCAGGGCCGGTGTTTTCTTTTTCTGCTGCATCTTCTCCCGCCCGCTACGGACGAGCTGATTGATCGTGGGCATTCTCCATCTCCGTTTTTTTCATGGGCTTGTCGAAAAACTCAAGCTAATTATCAATTCGCGGCATTCATGTCAAGTGTTTTCTCATCTTCATCGGTTATGTCCATTTCCGAGACCTCTTCCCCCATGACCCGGATCCCTAACTTCCGGTAGAGGGAAAGCCCCGTTCCCGCAGGCACCAGTCTTCCCATGATGACATTCTCCTTAAGTCCCCGGAGATAGTCAATCTTTCCGGCCAGGGCCGCTTCCGTAAGCACCCGGGTCGTTTCCTGGAAGGAGGCGGCGGAAATGAAGCTCTGGGTGCTGAGTGAGGCCTTGGTGATTCCAAGAAGGACCGGTTCCGCCGTGGCGGGCACATTTCCGGTACCCTTGATCCGTTCGTTGGCGTCCTCGAAACGGATCCTGTCCACCTGCTCGTCCCGGAGAAGCCCCGTTTCACCGGGATCGGAGACCCGCACCTTCTTAAGCATCTGCCGTACGATGATCTCAATGTGCTTGTCGTTTATTTTCACTCCCTGGAGCCGGTATACTTCCTGGACCTCGTCCACCAGGTACCGGGCCAGCTCCTTTTCCCCCTTGATGGTCAGAATATCGTGGGGATTCACCGCTCCGTCCATGAGCGACTGGCCGGCGATGACCCGGTCACCTTCCTGAACGGTCACATGCTTTCCCTTGGGGATGAGATACTCTTTCGGATCCCCCACCTCCGGCGTGATGACGATCCGCCGCTTCCCCTTCATGTCCTTTCCGTAGGTCACGATGCCGTCGATTTCGGCAATAACGGCGCATTCCTTGGGTTTCCTCGCCTCGAAGAGTTCAGCCACCCGGGGAAGGCCGCCCGTGATGTCCTTGGTCTTCGTCGTTTCCCTGGGAATTTTGGCCATGATGTCGCCGGCCTTCACGGGATCCCCTTCGGAAACGACGATATTCGTCCCCACCGACAGGAGGTGCCGGGCATCGGCATTCGTCCCCGGGGCCTTCGCCGTTCTACCTTCGGGACTTTTAATGGATATGCGGGGTCTCAGGTCCAGATCCCGATACTCCACGATGACCTTCCGGGAAAGACCGGTGACTTCGTCCACCTGCTCCTGCATGGTCTTTCCCTCGATGACATCGCCGAACTTCACGGTGCCGTCGACCTCCGCCAGGATGGGCAGGGAGAAGGGGTCCCACTCGGCGAGCCGGTCCCCCCGTTTCACCGCGGCGCCTTCCTCGACCCGGACATGGGCGCCGTAGGGCACGGGATATTTGCCGCGGTTCCGGCCTTCTTCGTCGAGAACGTGGATCTCCCCGATGCGGCTCATGACGATCAGGTCGTTCTTGCCTCTTTTCGCCCCATGAATGTTGACGAATTTCAGGATACCGTCATGGCGCGACTCAAGGGTCGATTGCTCCTCGAAACGGGCCGTGCCACCGATGTGGAACGTCCTCATGGTGAGCTGCGTGCCCGGTTCGCCGATGGACTGGGCGGCGATGATTCCCACGGCCTCGCCGATATTGACGAGATGGCCGTGGGCGAGATCCCGGCCGTAACACTTGGCGCAGACGCCGTACCGGGATTTGCAGGTCAGAACGGACCGGATGGTCACTTTTTCCAGGCCGGCCCGGTCGATCTTTTCCGCCAGGGCTTCGTCTATTTCCTCGTTGGAGGGCACGAGGACTTCCCCGGTAAAGGGATCCCGGATGTCGTCCAGGGTCACCCGGCCCAGGACCCGCTCGCCGGCCGTTTCAATGATCTCGCCGCCTTCGATGAGGGCATAGACATCGATGCCGTCCAGGGTTCCGCAGTCTTCTTCCGCCACGACCACATCCTGGGCGACATCCACCAGTCTCCGGGTCAGATACCCCGAATTGGCCGTCTTGAGGGCCGTATCGGCGAGACCCTTCCGGGCGCCGTGGGTGGAGATGAAGTATTCGAGAACGGTCAGGCCTTCCCGGAAGTTGGCGGTGATAGGCGTTTCAATGATTTCCCCGGAAGGTTTGGCCATGAGGCCGCGCATCCCCGCCAGCTGGCGGATCTGGGCGGCGCTCCCCCGGGCTCCCGAATCGGCCATCATGAATATGGGGTTGAATCTTTCGCCCTTCCGTCTTTTTTCTTCCGTATCGGTAACCTCATCGGAGGCGATATCCCGGAGCATCTCGTCGGCCACCCGTTCCGTCGCCTGGGCCCAGATGTCGATGACCTTGTTGTACCGTTCACCGTCGGTGATGAGTCCGTCCATGTACTGCTTCTGGATTTCAAGAACGTCCAGGTTGGCCTTGTTGACGATTTCCGTCTTGTTCTTGGGGACGATCATATCTTTGATGGCAATGGAAATCCCCGACTTGGTGGCATATCGGAAGCCCAGGTCCTTCAGCCGGTCGGCTAAAATGACCGTCGTCTTGGCGCCGCAGGTCCGGTAGGAATAGTCGATGAGATTGGCCAATTCCTTTTTATTGAACACCTTGTTGATCTGGGGAAAAGGAATGTCATCGGGTACGACCTCATAGAGGAGCACTCTCCCCACTGTGGTCTCCGCAAGGCTGCCGTCCAGGCGGACCCTGATCTTTGCATGAAGGTCCAGCACATCGGCATCGTAGGCCCTCCGCACCTCTTCGATTCCGGAAAAGACCATGCCCTCGCCCTTCACGCCTTCCATCCCTTTCGTCAGGTAATAAATCCCGAGAACGATGTCCTGGTTCGGAACGATGATGGGTTTCCCATGGGCGGGGGAGAGGATGTTGTTTGTCGACATCATGAGCACCCGGGCCTCGATCTGAGCCTCCAGAGACAGGGGGACATGAACGGCCATCTGATCCCCGTCGAAATCGGCGTTGAAGGCCGTGCAGACCAGAGGGTGGAGCTGGATGGCCTTCCCTTCGATGAGGACGGGCTCGAAAGCCTGGATCCCCAGCCGGTGAAGGGTCGGCGCCCGGTTCAGGAGAACGGGGTATTCCCGGACGACCTCTTCCAGAGCATCCCAGACTTGGGGTTCTTCTCTTTCAACCATTTTTTTGGCGCTTTTGATAGTCGTCACGAAACCCTGGTCCAGGAGCCGGTAATAAATGAAGGGTTTGAAGAGCTCGAGGGCCATTTTCTTGGGAAGTCCGCACTGGTGGAGTCGAAGATCGGGACCGACGGTGATGACCGACCGGCCTGAATAGTCCACCCGTTTCCCCAGGAGGTTCTGCCGGAACCGTCCCTGCTTCCCCTTCAGCATGTCGGAAAGGGAGCGAAGGGGTCTCTTGTTCGATCCCGTGATGGCCCTCCCCCGCCGGCCGTTGTCGAAGAGAACGTCCACCGCCTCCTGGAGCATCCGCTTCTCGTTGCGGATGATGATCTCCGGGGCGTTCAGTTCCTGGAGCCTTTTCAGCCGGTTGTTCCGGTTGATCACCCGCCGGTAAAGGTCGTTCAGGTCCGAGGTGGCGAAACGTCCCCCATCGAGGGGAACGAGGGGCCGAAGGTCGGGGGGAATCACGGGAAGAACCGTCAGGACCATCCACTCGGGACGGTTGGACGATTTCTTCAGGGCTTCCAGGATCTTCAGCCGTTTGACCAGTTTCTTCCGCTTCGTGTCCGAGGTGGCTTCCGCCAGTTCCGCCCGAAGTTCGCCGATGAGCCCGTCCACGTCCACTTCCTCGAGCAGTTCCCGGATGGATTCGGCACCGATCCCCGCGCGGAAGGCTTCATCGCCGAATTTTTCCCGGGCCTGGAAAAGCTCCTCTTCCGTCAGAAGCTCTTTTTTCCGTAAAGGGGTATTCTTCGGGTTGAGAACGATCCAGGACTCGAAATAAAGGACCTTTTCCAGCTCTTTCAATGTCAGGTCCAGAACGTTTCCGATGCGGCTGGGAAGGCTCTTGAGAAACCAGATGTGTGCCACTGGCGACGCCAGGGTGATGTGTCCCATCCGGTCACGGCGAACCTTCGACTGGATCACCTCCACGCCGCATTTTTCGCAGACCACGCCCCGGTGCTTCATCCGCTTGTAGCGGCCGCAGAGGCATTCGTAATCCTTCACGGGACCGAAGATCTTGGCGCAGAAAAGACCGTCCCGCTCCGGTTTGAAGGTCCTGTAATTGATCGTTTCGGGCTTCTTCACCTCTCCGTGAGACCAGGAAAGGATCTTCTCGGGCGAGGACAGAGAGACCCGGATCGCATTGAAGCGGATCGGATCTTTCGGTTTTTCAAAAAACGAATAGATATCTTCCACGGGATGAACTCCTGTGTTAATTTATATGGTGTGTTTAAGGTTCACTGTTTCTTTTCGTAAGGGCTCTCAACGAGATCCACATCAACGGCCAGTCCCTGCAATTCCTTGACCAGTACATTGAACGACTCGGGCAGTCCCGGTTCGAGACTGTGTTCGCCCTTGACGATGGCCTCGTAAATCCTTGTTCTCCCGGCCACGTCGTCGGATTTGACGGTCAGGAACTCCTGGAGGGAGTGGGCCGCGCCGTAGGCCTCTATGGCCCAGACTTCCATTTCCCCGAGACGCTGGCCGCCGAACTGGGCTTTTCCGCCCAGGGGCTGCTGGGTCACCAGAGAATAAGGCCCGATGGACCGCGCATGGATTTTATCGTCCACCAGGTGATGGAGCTTCATCATATAGATGAGACCGACGGTCACCATCTGATCGAAAGGTTCCCCCGAACGGCCATCGAACAGGAGGGTCTGGCCCGTCATGGGAAGGTTGGCCTCCTGGAGAATGTTTTTGATCTGTTCTTCTTTCGCGCCGTCGAAGACCGGGGACGCCATGGGGATTCCCCCCTTCAGCCGGCTGACGAACCGGCGGATTTCGTCCGCCGTCGCCCCATCGACGAACCGATCGAAGTCGATCGACGTGTATATCCTTTTCAGTTCCTTCCTGATCTCGGAAATGGGATATTTTTCTTCCATGATGGCCTGTATTTTCTCACCGAGCCCCTTGGCGGCCCAGCCGAGATGGGTTTCGAGGATCTGCCCCACGTTCATACGGGAAGGCACGCCCAGGGGGTTCAAAATAATATCCACCGGGGTCCCGTCGATGAAGAAGGGCATGTCCTCCTCGGGGAGAATCCGTGAAAGGACCCCCTTGTTGCCGTGACGGCCGGCCATCTTGTCTCCCACGGAAAGCTTGCGTTTCACGGCGACATAAACCTTGACCAGTTTGATCACGCCCGGAGGAAGTTCGTCACCCGCTTTCAGCTTCTCGATCTTCTCCGAGAAAAAGGCCTTGATCAGATCCGCCTTCCGGTTGAAGTTGGAAAAGAGGTGAATCATTCTCTCCTCGGCCTCTTCGTCCTCAAGGGCGATATCTTTCCAGAGATAGAAGGGAATCCCGTTCAGGAGGTCCTCCGTGATTTCTTCACCCTTCTTCAGAAGAATCTTCTTTCTGTTCGGATCGGAAAGCTTGGACGCCGCCATTTTCCCGACGACAAGCTCCCGGACCTTGTTCCGGACGTTTTCCTGAATGATCCGGACCTCGTCATCCCGGTCTTTCAGAAGGCGCTGGGCCTCCTCTCTTTCTATTTTTTCCGACCGGGGGTCTTTTTCCGTCCCTTTCCGGTTGAAGATCTTGGCGTCGATGACAATCCCTTCTTCCCCAGGCGGCACCCGAAGGGACGTATCCCGCACGTCCCCCGCCTTCTCGCCGAAAATGGCCCGGAGAAGTTTTTCTTCCGGTGAAAGCTGGGTTTCTCCCTTGGGGGTGACTTTTCCCACCAGGATGTCCCCGGCCTTGACGAAAACGCCTCTTCTCACGATTCCGCTTTCATCCAGGTTCCGAAGGGCCTCTTCACCCACATTGGGAATATCGCGGGTAATCTCTTCCTTGCCTAATTTCGTGTCCCGGGCCACCGTCTCGAATTCCTCGATGTGGATGGAGGTGTAGACGTCTTCCTTGACGATGCGTTCACTGACAAGAATCGAGTCTTCGTAGTTGTACCCGCCCCAGGACATGAAGGCCACCATGACGTTCTTCCCCAGGGCCAGTTCTCCGTTCTCCGTGGCGGGCCCGTCGGCGATGATGTCTCCCCGGTTCACCCAGGTCCCCCGGACGACGATGGGCTTGTGGTTGAAGCACGTGTCCTGATTGGAGCGCTGATATTTGGTCAGGTTGTAAATATCCACGCCCGTGTCGAAGTCGTCGGCCAGTTCCTCATTGCACTTGACGACGATCCGGGAGGCATCCACATCCTCTACAACCCCCGATCTGCGGGCAACGATGACGGCACCGGAGTCCCGGGCAACGACGGCCTCCATGCCCGTTCCCACGATGGGGGCATCGGGCTTCAGCAGGGGAACGGCCTGCCGCTGCATGTTCGATCCCATGAGGGCGCGGTTCGCGTCGTCGTGCTCCAGGAAGGGAATCAGCCCGGCGGCGACGCTGACCAGCTGATCCGGGGACACATCCATGAGGGTGACTTCCCCGGGCTCGACGGTCACGTAGTTACCGCCTTTTTTGGCGATCACCAGGGTTTCATCGATCATTCCCGCCTTATTCGTATGCGTGCTCGCCTGGGCGATCACCTCCGTTTCCTCTTCCGTGGCGGAAAGATAGACGATCTTGTTGGTCACCTTGCCATCCTGAACCACCACGGAAGGGGTCTCGATGAACCCGAAATCGTTCACCCGGGCATAGGAACTGAGCGATACGATAAGCCCGATGTTCGGCCCTTCCGGAGTCTCCACGGGGCAGATCCGGCCGTAGTGGGTGTTGTGGACGTCCCGGACCTCGAACCCCGCCCGCTCGCGGGTCAACCCCCCCGGCCCGAGGGCGGAAAGACGCCTCTTGTGGGTGATCTCGGAAAGGGGGTTCGTCTGGTCCATGAACTGAGAAAGCTGGCTGCTGCCGTAAAATTCATTGATGACCGCCGATACGGGCTTGGCATTCACCAGGTCGTGGGGCATCATGGTCTCCACGTCGAGGAGGCTCATCTTTTCCTTGATGGCCCTTTCCATACGGACGAGGCCGATGCGATACTGGTTCTCGATGAGTTCTCCCACGGAACGGATCCGGCGGTTTCCCAGGTGATCGATGTCGTCCACCACATAGCCCGGGGTCCCGTTCTTCAATTTGATCAGATAATCCACGGCCTTCAGGATGTCTTCCCGGGTGAGGACCGTCATGTCGGGCGGGGATTTCATCCGGAGCTTGTAGTTGATTTTCCATCTTCCCACGTCGGACAGATCGTAGGTGTCCAGATCAAAGAAAAGACTGTTGAAGAATTTTTTCGCCGTATCGGGCGTCGGCGGGTTGCTCGGTCTCAACCGCTTGTAAATCTCAATGACAGCTTCTTCTTCGGTTTCAATCCGGTCCAGCAGAAGGGTCTCCCGAATACAGGCATTGACGCCTTCCTCATCGAGGATGATGAACCGGATTTCTTCGATTCCCCGGTCCCGGATCAGCTGCAGGCCCTCCAGCGTCAGGGGCTCGTTACATCGGAGGAGGACCTCTTCCGTGTCCCTGTCCTTGATGTCCACCGCCAGCACTTTCCCGAAAAGATCGTCCTCTTCCACCGGCAGGCGGGAAATGCCCGCATCGGTCATCTTCTTCAGATTCGCCTTGGTGAATTTTCTCCCTTTTTTGACGATCGCATCGCCGCTTGCCGGATCGACGATTTCCTCCTTGGCCTTCTCTCCCATGAGGGCCTCATCGACGGCAAGATAGAAACGGCCTTCCTGGATCGTCACTTTCTCAATTCCGTAAAAGGTCTTCAGAAGGTCTTCCGTCGTGAACCCCATGGCTTTCAGAAGAATCGTCACGGGCATCTTTTTCCGCCGGTCGATCCGGGCATAAAGAACGTCCTTGGGATCGAATTCGATGTCCAGCCACGATCCCCGGATCGGCATGATCCGGGCCGAATAGATCAGCTTCCCGCTGGAATGGGTTCTTCCCTTGTCATGCTCGAAAGCGATCCCCGGAGAACGGTGAAGCTGGCTCACGATGACCCGCTCCGTCCCGTTGATGATGAAGGTCCCCTTGTCGGTCATGAGGGGGATCTCACCGAAATAAATCTCCTGTTCCTTGATGTCCCGGACGGATTTCTGGCCGCTTGTCCGGTCGGTCTCGAAAACGACCAGACGGACCACGATCTTCAGCGGCGCCGCGTAAGTCATCCCTTTCTGGATGCACTCCGGTTCGTCGTACCGGGCCTCACCGATGGCGTAACTGACGAATTCCAGGGAGCACTTGGACCCGAAATCCACAATGGGGAAAACGCTCCTGAAAGCGCCCTGAAGTCCGAAATTCCCCCGGGCGGGAGAATCCGCGTCTTTCTGGAGGAACCGGGCATAAGATTTTTTCTGGATTTCGATAAGGTTCGGGATTTCTACGAATTTTTTAATTCGACCAAAGTTTTTTCTGAATGTAGCCATAGCCTTCCTTTGAATTGATCCGCCCCTTCCCCCGACGGGGAAGGGGCGGATTGTTCTACTTTACTTCTACGGTGGCCCCAACCTCCTCGAGCTTCTTCTTGATATCCTCGGCTTCCGCCTTGGAAACGCCCTCTTTGACCGGCTTGGGCACACCTTCAACCAGGTCTTTCGCCTCTTTCAGTCCGAGACTCGTAATGGCCCGGACGACTTTGATGACCTGGATCTTCTCCGCACCAAAACTCGTCAGGATAACATTGAACTCCGTCTTTTCTTCTTCCGCCGCAGGCGCCGCGCCACCGCCCGCCGCCGACGCCGGGGCTACGGCCACAGCAGCCGCCGCGGAAACTCCCAGCCTTTCCTCCAAATCCTTTACCAGTTCCGAAAGTTCAAGAACGGTCAATCCTTCGATAAACTTGATGACATCTTCTTTTGTAATGTTCGACATGGTACCTTTCCTTCCTGTATTATGCTTGCTCTGTAACTGCCTGTCCTTCTTCCTTCTTCATCCGGTAGGCCACAAGCGTCTGAACGAGTTTCCTCGGAACACCCGCCAGAACGTTCACCAGCCCGGTCTGCACGCCGAGCATGACGGAAAGCAACTGCCCAAGGAGGATTTCCCGGCTGGGCAGATCCGCAAGGGCGCTCAATTGCGCCCGATTCAGGAGCCTGCCCTGAAGAACGCCGACCTTGATGTCCAGCTCGGCGTTTTTCCTGGCAAATGCGGCCAGCACCTTGGCGGGCTCCACCACATCATCGAAATTCATGATGAGTGCCAGGGGGCCCTTCAGGTGATCTTCCAGCTTGCTGAAATCCGTTCCCTGAGAAGCAATGCCCATGAGGGTGTTCTTGATCACCCTCAGTTCCGAACCGGCCTTTCTCAGGTCATTCCGGAGATCCGTAAGCTTCGCCACACTCATCCCGGCATACCCGGCGAGAATGGCGATTCTGGCCGCTTTCAGCTTTTCATGAAGCTCGGCAACCATTTGTTCTTTCGTGGCTCGATCCAATTCCTCGACCTCCTTTCCTATGTCACTTATCGAAGAAGGGAAAAAGCCGGAGCACCATACAGGAAGACAGTAAAAAAGAAGAGAGCACTATCCCGTCTCGGCAGGCCATGTCCCCATGTTTAAACATCTTCCCGTACCTGCTTTCTCCGACTTTATGCCCTGTTTTAAGTTCTCTGATCCAATAAAGGTTTTACTGCAGGGAATTCCTCACATCGAGGGGGTCCACCTTCACCCCCGGGCCCATGGTCGTCGATAGAGCAACTGACCGTAAATACGTTCCCTTGCTTGAAGAGGGTTTCAGTTTGACGATGGTTTCGAGAAGGGCAACGAGGTTCTCGAAGATCTTTTCCGCTCCGAAGGACACCTTTCCGAGAGGAGAATGGACTATCCCCGCTTTCTCCACGCGGAACTCCACCTTACCGGCCTTCGTATCCTTCACGGCATTGGCCACGTTGAAAGTGACCGTCCCGACCTTCGGATTGGGCATGAGTCCCCGGGGACCCAGAATCTTGCCTAATTTCCCGACGCTGCCCATCATGTCCGGCGTGGCGATGACGCGATCGAAATCAAGCCATCCTGCCTTGATTTTTTCGATCATGTCATCGGAACCGGTAAAGTCCGCACCGGCATCCAGGGCTTCCTTTTCCTTTTCTCCCTTGGCGAAGACGAGAACCCGGACGGTCTTGCCCAATCCGTGAGGAAGAACAACGCTTCCCCGGACCATCTGATCGGCATGCTTCGGATTCACTCCCAGCCGGATGGCGGCATCCACCGTCTCATCAAATTTTGCGGCACCCATGGAAACAACGATCTCCACGGCCTCCTTAAGAGGATATCGGGTTCCCGGTTCGACCTTTTTCTTTTCTTCCAGGTATTTTCTGCTTCTTCTTGACATACCCCTCAGCTCCGAATCTTGAATTCTTGATCAGACGATTTCAATCCCCATGGATCTTGCCGTTCCTTCGATAGTCCGAATCGCTCCATCCAGGTCCACGGCGTTCAGGTCCTTCAATTTCAGCTCAGCAATTTCCCGGACCTGCTTGGACGTCACGGTCCCCACTTTTTCACGTTTCGGGTCCCCGGCCCCCTTGGCGATCTTGGCCGCCTGTTTAAGAAGCACCGACGCGGGCGGCGTCTTGGTCAGGAAGGTGAACGACCGATCCGCATACACCGTGATGATGACCGGAATGACCGTCCCTTCCTGCCCCGCCGTCAGAGCGTTATAGGCTTTACAGAATTCCATGATGTTCACGCCGTGCTGGCCAAGGGCAGGCCCGATGGGAGGAGAGGGGGTCGCCTTTCCCGCCTGTATCTGCAGCTTGATATTCGCAATTACTTTTTTTGCCATAACAATCACCCTGTCATACGTTCGTTATCGCTTCCGCTTCCCGGAACATACACCTTTATGATGGAGGATTTCAGCTCTGGACGACCTGGATAAAGTCCAATTCGACGGGAGTGGATCTTCCGAAAATGCTCACGATGACCCGAAGTTTCCCTTTCTCCGGCTTCACATCGTCGACGATTCCGTCAAAATTCGTGAAGGGTCCGTCTATGATTTTCACGTGATCCCCCGTCTCGAAGTTGTACTTGGGCTTGGGCTTCAGCGTCCCTTCATCGATCCGCGTCCTCAGGATCCGGACATCCTCGTCGGGTATGGGAGACGGCATATCCCTGCTCCCGATGAACCCCGTCACCTTAGGCGTGTTCTTGACGATATGCCACGTTTCATCGTTCAGGATCATCCGAACGAGAATATACCCCGGGAAAAACTTTCTCTTCGAAGTTTTCTTTTCCCCTTTGACAAGTTCGACGATATCTTCTTCGGGAATCAGGACATCCTCGAAATTATCCTCCATTCCCGCGGCGGCAATCCGCTCTTTCAGGGATACCTTGACCCTGTTCTCGTATCCTGAATAGGTGTGAATCACATACCATCGGAAGGAAGACATAAGAACCCTGCTACCCCAAGACAAGACGGATGATTCTGGTCAGACCGAGGTCGACCATCCCGAGAAAAAGTGATACGACAAGAACCAGGACGATCACCACGGAGGTCGACGCCATCGTGTCCTTCGGGGCGGGCCAGGTGACTTTCCGGAGTTCACCCCTCGCTTCCTTGAGAAATTGCACGGCCTGGGAGAAATATTCCTTGATTTTTTCCATATCAGCAACGGGTGACGGTCAAATAAAAAAATGGCAGGCCAGGAGGGACTCGAACCCCCAGCATCCGGATTTGGAGTCCGGCGCTCTATCCATTAGAGCTACTGGCCTGTTCCTCAAACAAGAAGCCTCTCAACAGCGCTACTTTGTTTCCCTGTGGACGGTATGACTCCGGCAGAAGGGACAGAATTTCTTCAATTCCAGCCGGTTCTGCATCGTCCGCTTGTTTTTCGTCGTCGAGTAATTTCTTCTCTTACACTCGTTACAGGCAAGTGTAATGATATTTCTCATGATATTCAACCTGCTTTTTCCATGGAGCCCACGACCAGGATTGAACTGGTGACCTCATCCTTACCAAGGATGTGCTCTACCGACTGAGCTACGTGGGCCTCACAAATTCTTACCGCTCACCCCTCACTGGATCAGCTTTCTGTTAAGATGGAGCGGGAAACGGGATTCGAACCCGCGACCCTCAGCTTGGAAGGCTGATGCTCTAGCCACTGAGCTACTCCCGCACGTCGATGAATACACAAATTTTCACTATGGTGGAGGGGGGAGGATTCGAACCTCCGTAGGCTCCGCCGGCAGATTTACAGTCTGCTCCCTTTGGCCACTCGGGAACCCCTCCGCGTCAATCTTGCATTCTGGAGCTGGCGATGGGACTCGAACCCGCAACCGGCTGATTACAAATCAGCTGCTCTACCGATTGAGCTACGCCAGCGCGACACACCCATACCCCTGCTGTAAAAGAGCCTCAAAAAAAATACAGGACCGAACCGAAGCACGGAGTCTATGCTTAACGGAGGTCTTTTGTCAAGACTTTTTTCAATCCGCCTTCAGGTCCCTACTTTTCTCCTTCGCTGAAAATGTCCGCCGAAAAAACATATATTTTCGAATCCTTATCTTTCCATGCGTCACTTTTTAACCCCGCCTTCCGGCAGGTCTCGTTCAGAAACGTGTTCCGGTCCCAGCCGTATTCCACCGCCACCTGGGGTAGCAGCAGGCCGGAGCGGAACCCTTTGACAACGTAGAGGCCGTGTTTTCCCACCTCGATTTCCCCGGCATCCTGAATCTGCCGCAGGGGGGTCAGAACGGAGATTTCCACTTCCAGACCCTTGAGTTCGTCTGCGGTGACGGGATAAAATCGGGGATCCTCGAAGGCCGCCGCCCGGGCCATTTCCTGGACGGTCTCGAGAAGGGGTTTCCGGCCCTCGATATATCCGATGCACCCCCGGAGGCGATCATTCTTCTTCAGGGTAACAAACGCCCCCCGTTTTTCTTCGAGCCGTTCGCTTTCATAATCCGGCGGCGGCGCGGCTTTCCCGGCGAGGCGGGCTTCGATGCTGCTCCGGGCGCTCCGAAGCAGGGTTTGCTTCTCCTTTTCACTCAGACCGAGGTCTATCCCGACTTCTTCTTTCCCGCGTTCCTTTTCCGGCTCATCGGGACGGTACAGAAGAGCGGACAGGTACCCCACGACCCCTTTCTTATCTCCCGTCACGTCCCCCGAGTTGGCGTATTTCAGTATTCTTATGCCGGGACTGCCCTGTTTATCCGCAATCATCATCGCCACGGCCACGGGGCCTCCGCCGCAGGCTTCCCCCTCTCCGGTTTCCAGCGCCTTCAGAAAGGCCCGGACATCCCTGCGGGCGATCTTGTCGATCAGTTCCGTGTCCATGGCTACGGCCTCCCGATAGCCATGGAAATGGGACAGATCGGAGCTTGCGACGATCAGGATCTTCCGGTCGCCCATGGACCGGATAACGGCCTCGGCGACCATGCGGCAGGTTTCCTCGTCCTGGGTACCCATGGCGATGGGAACGAATTTAAAATTCCCCAGGACGACCTGAAGGAACGGGAGCTGCATCTCGATGGAATTCTCCCGGGCAAAGGCTTCGGGACGGAAGGACAGGGCCTTGTCATGGGCCAGGATGGCCCCGGCCAGTTCGGCATCCACCGGAACGACGCCCAGGGGCGTCTCAAACCCCCCCTGGGCGTAAACCGATGCCCCTCGAAAATAAGATCGATGGCTCGGGCCGATGACAATGACCGAATCGTAAGACTCGCCTTCGATGAGTTTGTACCCGAAGGCGGCAACCTGTCCCGAATAGACAAGTCCGGCATGGGGGGAAATGAGGGCGGTGATATTTCCCCTTATTTTTTCCCCTGGAACCTGAGCAAGATACCCGAGGACATCGGCTTTCAGCTTTTCCGGGTTACCGGGGTACCACGTGCCAGCCAGAACGGATTTCTGAATATCCTGGACCATTTCGCACTCCCCTTTGTCCGCAAGGACGACTACAAGAATAAGAAGGAGGCAGACCACCGCGGGGCGGCTAATTGTCTTCCACTTCAACATCGGCTCTTCCAACCATTGAATAATGGCGACTTCGTAAAAAACATCCCGTTTAATATGTGCAATTTCTCCACCCCTGTCAAGGAAAGCCTTCACGAAGGAATCGATCCGTCTTCAGACCGGAGGAAAATGAAATTGACCTGACGTCCCGTCACCCCGCCGTCTCCCCGGTGGGAAAAAAACATCTCCCGGTGACAGGCCGTGCACAGGTTCGCCGAATGGACGCAACTTTCCCGCACACCGGCATTCACCAGCTGGATCTCGTTCGCCTTCGCCAGATCGAGCATCCATCTTTCAGCCCCTCGACGGGGGTGGATGAACCGCTCTCTTTTCCTCCGGCCGGCCATGGCCCGATACACGGGCTCGTCCACTTCGTAGCAGCAGGGACCGATGGCCGGACCAATGACGGCGACAAGCCTCGATGGATCGGTGGAAAAGGTCTTCTTCATGGCCTCCACGGCCTCTTCCACAATGCCCGCCGCCGTTCCCCGCCAGCCGGCATGAACCACCCCGACGGCCGGGGATTGATGATCCACAAGAAGGATGGGAACGCAGTCCGCCGTCTTGATCCCGATGGCGACGTCTTGACAGGCCGTGATGATCCCGTCTCCTTCGAGAAACGGGTTTCCCGGTCCGACCTTTTCAAGGTGGACGATCCTGTTTCCATGAACCTGGCGAAGCGTGACGAACCGTTCCGCGGGCAGATCGAAGGCCGCCGAAAGAAGGGCCCGGTTCTGGCGGACAGCTTCGTCCGTATCTCCCTCCCGGGTGCTGAAATTCAGCCCGGCAAAGGCTCCCCGGCTTGCCCCCCGCCAGCGGGAGCAGAAGGCGTGGCCGATGAAAGAAACCTCCCTCAGGGGCATCCACTCCAGGGATAAGACGCCGCCTCTCTCCACCCAGCGGAACCCATCGGGCGGCTTCGGAAAAACGGGCAGCCCCCGATTCATTCCATCCCCTCCTCCCCGTCCCCGTCTCGACATAGATTCCGCAGTCTTTGAAGGAGTTCTTCCATGTCCCGGGGCAGGGGGGAGGAAAATTCCATGTACTGCCCCGTGGCGGGATGGTGGAAGCCGATCGTTCCGGCATGGAGGGCCTGGCGTTTCATGACCCTGATAATCTCTTTGAACCGCTGGTCCCGGATGTCCCGTTCTTTCCGGCCGGACCGGCCGTAGGTCGGATCCCCCACCACGGGATGGCCCAGGGTGCTCAGATGGACCCGGATCTGGTGGGTTCTCCCCGTTTCGATCACCGTCTCCAGAAAGGTGATTTCTCCGAAGCGCTCGAGCACCCGCCAGCGGGTCACCGCCGTCTTGCCCCTCCGGCTCACGGTGGACATTTTTTTACGATCCGTCGGGTGCCTTCCCACGGGCAGGGCGATGGTTCCCTCATCCTGGCGCATATGACCGTAAACAAAGACCCGGTAACATTTCAGGACCCGATGACGTCTGAACTGATCGGAGAGGGCCTCATGGGCGACGTCATTTTTGGCGACCACGAGAAGTCCGGAAGTGTCCTTGTCCAGACGGTGGACGATGCCCGGTCTCAAGACCCCCCCGATCCCGGAAAGATCCGTGCAGTGATGGAGCAGGGCGTTCACCAGGGTGCCCCCGGCATGACCGGCGGCAGGATGCACGACCATTCCGGCGGGTTTCTCCACCACCAGCAGGTCCCGGTCCTCGTAAAGCACCCGGAGGGGACAGGCTTCCGGGGCAAGGGAACTTTCCCGGGGCGGTTCGAGAAAAAAAACGATCCGGTCGCCGGACCGCAGCCGATAGCCGGCCTTTTCCCGCCGCCCGTTGACAATGACTTTTCCCTCATCGAGCCGGCGCGATACCTGTGACCGGGTCATCCCGGAAATATTTCGGGCCAGGAAGACATCAAGACGCTCCCTCTCTTCCTTCGCCCCCGCCACAAATTCTATTCCGTTTTCACCGTCGGGGTTCTTCTCCGGCGTTTTCTCGCGATGCAATCTCTTTCAGCCCCTTTTCAATGAAAACAATTTCTCCTCCGTCCACCGTCCGGAGGTCCAGGAGCACTTCCTCCTGGGAAACCCTGGCAATAACGGGAACGTCGAGCATCCTGAGCTTTTTCCCCAGCCGTGAGGCGGTAAGGGTCCTCGGCCGGAGCACGACCAGGACGGTCTCTACTTCCTCCGTCGGCAGCGAGCCCCCTCCGGGCAGGGAAACGCCTTTTTTCAGCGTGATCTCAAAGGAGGATTCTAAAGGCTTCAGTTTCCGCATCAGGGCCCTGGCCTTTTTTTCCACATGGTCCGGGGATTCCAGAAGAGCCCGGTAAACGGGAAGAGAAGCCGGGCCTTCCGGGTCGAGGTACAGCCGGAGGGTCCCTTCGAGGGCCGCCAGGGTCAGCTTGTCGATCCGGAGGGCCCGGTTGAGGGGATTTCTCGCAATCCGTTCCAGGTACGACCGTTTCCCGAGAACAATGCCCGCCTGGGGGCCGCCCAAGAGCTTGTCGCCGCTGAACGTGACGACATCGACCCCGGTCGCCACGGCCTCCCGGACGGTGGGCTCGTCGGCGAAGCCGTATTCTCCGAGATTGATGAAGCAGCCGCTTCCGAGATCGTTCATGACGGGAACGGCCCGCTCACGGCCGATCCGGACCAGCTCCGGAAGGGGCACTTCCCCGGTGAACCCCAGGATCCTGAAGTTACTCGTGTGGACCTTCAGGATCATGCCCGTTCGTTCCCCCACGGCCCGCTCATAGTCGCTGCCGTGCGTCCGGTTCGTCGTACCCACTTCCCGGAGGATGACGCCGCTTTTTTCCATGACTTCCGGAATTCTGAATTCTCCCCCGATTTCAATGAGTTCACCCCTGGATACGAGGGCTTCCTTCCCCTCGGCCAGAGAGTTCAGAACGAGAAGGACGGCGGCGGCGTTGTTGTTCACCACCAGGGCGTCCTCCGCTCCCGTGAGGGCGCACAGAAGAGAACGGACATGATCGTACCGGAGACCCCGCTCCCCCTCTTCGAGGTTGTATTCAAGGTTTGAGTATCCCCGGGCCACTTCAATGAGCCGCGCCAGAGCCTCCCCGCAAAGAGGCGCTCTCCCCAGGTTCGTGTGGAGAATGATTCCCGTGGCGTTCACCACCTTTCGGAGACTCGGCCTTCCAAGAAGATCGATCCGTTCCAGGACTCTCCGGGCCGCCTCTCCCGGTGACGGCACCAGGGCCGCCGCCCCGGCCTCCCGAACCCTCTCCCGGATTTCCCGGACCACATCCCGGCCGATCCGGACCATATATTCCCGGGGGATTCTCCTGGATGGGTTTTCCTTTTCCACAAGGCGCAGGATTTCGTCGATTTTCGGAAGGTTTCTCAACAATTGATTCAGGTCCTCTGTCATCGGTCCTCCCCGGGGCCCCGGCTCTCTCTTCCCGCGGGGCCCATCCCCGCTGCCGCGAGGCAGAAGGAACGGAAATTATTCACCGCCGTAAAGAACTCCCGCATGATCACCACCCAGTAATAGGTGCCCCTTTCCGTCAGTTCGAAAACCCCCCTTCGGCGACGGATGCCGCCGGCCAGGGTAAAAGCGAGAATGTCTTTCCAGAGGAGAGAAAGGACGGGCCTTCCGTACTTCTCCCTGAGGAAAGCCTCTTCGACTTTCATCCCGAACAGTTTCATGATGAAATCATAACGCACCCTGTCCGGGAGGGAAAACGCCCGGGAAGCCATGAGGGGCAACTCGCCATGGTTCAGCCTGCTGATATACCGGGGGATCTCGAAGGTATTGGAATAACACCGGCCGTCCATGTACCCGATGGACCCGCTTCCGAGACCGGCATATTCATCGTAATCGACGATGTATTCATCGATCATTCCCTGTTTCCTCGAAAAGCACCACGCGGAGGAAAACCGGAATGGGGGAATCAGGGCTTTCACGATCCTGCGGTAATAGTCCCGTTCCCTCCGGAAATCCACGTTTCCGAAGGTCCGTTTCATGGCCCTGCGGGTCATGTCGGAAACCATGAGGGGGTAATAGGTCACCTGGTCCGTCTCCAGCCGCAGGAGGCTCTCCAGGTCCCTGTCCAGAATCGCCGGGGTCTGGGCGGGAAAATTGAAGATCATGTCGGCATTCAGGGTATCGAACAGGCCTTTCGCCTCTTCCAGGCGGTGCCGGATCTCCTCACCGCTCCCGTAAGCGTCGTATCTTCCCATGGCCCGGAGAAGCCCGTCGTCAAAACTCTGGATCCCCACGGACAGGCGGTTCACACCGGCGTGTTTCAACGGCTGCAGGATGCCGGGAACGAGATGATTGGGGTTGGTCTCCACGGAGATTTCCCGGATGGGGAAAACGGCCTTCGCCGTCTCCAGGGTTTCCACAAGTTCGGGGACCAGCACCGTCGGGGTTCCCCCGCCGACGTAAATGCCCGAAAAAGTGTACCCCAGCTCCCGGTAAAGACGGATTTCCTTTCTCAGGGCAACAAAATAGGACCGGCAGAGAGACTCCTGAAAGAGCACCCGGTTGAAGGAACAATAAGGGCAAAGGCTCTCGCAGAAGGGGATATGAATGTAGAGGAGACGGGATTTCCCGTCCCGGGCCGGCGGGAGATCGGGTCGGTCCTCCTCCCGAAACCGGATGGACTTTGAAAAGTTTTTCCGGGACTCCGCTGCGATGATTTCCGGAATCAATATCGTTCTCTCCTTATGGAGGTCTGCATCCCGGCGGCCCTGTAAAAAAAGCTCCCGGGGCTGTCACTATTTACCTGCTGAAATTAGCAGATTCTTCCGTTCTCTTCAAGAAAGGAAGTCAACCGACCGGCTTGAAATCCCTTCCCCGGGGTGCTATAGATGACGAACCCGTAAAAAGTCGAAAAAGGATCATTTTCCGACGGCTTTGAAAAATATTCGGAGGCAGAGCGCCCAAATCCCGAGGGATGAGACGTACTCAGCGGTACATCGCAATGACGGAGGATGAAGGGCAACGCAGCCTGTGGACTTTTTACGAAGTCGTCATCGATCGGTCAAGAAAAAAACAGGTGATGCCCCGATGACACAGGAAAGAATCTGGAAACTCTGGGAAAACCAGCGGATCAAGCCGGCGGAGGCCGAACTCCTCCGCCGGAAAACCGCCGATATTTCCTTTCCCCTTCCCGAAAAAGACCGCAGAGACGTCGAAAAGCTTGTGGATGCCTTCTGCAGGCGCGATGACGCCCTCGGCCTGGCGGCTCCCCAGATCGGAATCTGCAAGCGGATGGCCATCTTCAAAAACAAAAATTTCGGCGACCGGATACCCGTTCAGAGCGACAGGGATTACGATCTCCTCATCAACCCCCGGATCACCCAGTTCCGTGGAAAAGAGGAAACCCTGACCGAGGGATGCCTTTCCTGCCCCGACATCAGTGTCGAAGTGACCCGGTTCACGGAAATAAAGCTGCGGGCCCTGGATCGGGAGGGAAACCGGATCAGCAAACGCTACACCGGCTTCCTCGCCCGGATCGTTCAGCACGAGCTGGACCACCTGGACGGCATCCTCATCATCGACCGCGGCGGGAGCATTCTCGTTCCCGAGAATCAGGAACCCTTCTTTTCCCGGGCCCTGTACGACGGCCGGATCCTCCGAAACACCCCCCTCCGGGAGGAATCACCGGACGAAACAGGGTGACGGCAGATCCTTGACGGTGATGATCCCCGGTTTCGCCGCCACGACCGAAGGAATCGTATTCACCAGGACGGCCGCCGTCGCCTGATCCCCGGCGATGCCCCCGTCAATCCGCATGTGCACGTTCGGAGTCCCCGTGATGTCGATGGTGTCATGGGGGTCGGGCGCCCCGATATACATATCCAGAACGAGAAGGATGGGCATTTCGCCCCGGTAGATGCCCCGGGCCACATGATGGATCCCCGCCACGTCCCCCTTTTTCAAATCGAAGAAGGCGGTGATCACGGGTTTTTCCGCCAGGACGGGATCGATGGTTTCCACCACGTCGTCGAGGGGGATGCCCAACTGGCTGGCCACGAGATTCAGGGACTCCACCAGGCCCACATGCCCCATGAGCTTCCGAGAGGTTTTATCGCGGAAATCCTCCACCGTCATCCCGGCGCCGACTTTCTTCTGGAGCGGGTACCGGCGGGTTCCCGCGTCCACCACCCGTTCAATCCGGAGGGACTGGACATCCTGGCAGACCCCCGTGAGAAACAAGGGAAGGGAGTCCATGACAAAACCGGGGTTGACCCCCGTCCCGAGAACGGAAACCTTTTTTTCCGCGGCCAGGGTATGGATCTCCCGGAGGAGCTTCGAATTTTCGCTCATGGGAAAGAGAAGCTCCTCGCTCGATGAAACGACATGCAATCCCTCTTCCACCATTTCCTTCAGCTGGGGGGCGATGTCCCGGATCCGGGAAGAGGCCGTGTGGACCACCACGTCGGCCTTCACCCGGCGGAAGAGTTCCCGGGCGTCCCGGGAAACGGGGATGTTCAATCGTTCACCGATCCCGAGGATCTCGCCTAAATCCTTCCCCGCCTTGTCCTCGGCGATATCCACCGCCCCGACGATTTCCATGCCCGCCTTCCGGCGGACAAGCTTGGCCGTTTCGATCCCGATCGGGCCGAGACCGTAATGAATAATTCTGATTTTTTTTCCGGTCATGACGGTATCACTCCTTGATCCTCTGTTCATAAAGCAGATCTGTTTATCCTTTCATTCCTCGGGATTCGGGCGCCTTGACTCTGAAATTTACGAAGCCGCCGGAAAATGATCCTTTTTCGACTTTTTACGAGTTCGTCAATCATGGGAAGTCGAAAGTTTTATTTTTCTCCGCCTTCTCTGTACCAGGTAAACGGTCAGGAGAATGGTGAATCCCAGGATATCGGTGTACACTTCGGGGAAGAAAAGACCCGCCGCGGCGATTCCCATGACGAGCCGTTCGATCCGGCTCAGCCTGTCCGCCAGGTAGCCGATCACCGTCGAACCGAGGGCGATGACCCCCATGAGCAGGGTGGCGAGCACTTCCAGGAAATTAAAAACATCGAAAGGCACGGACGAATCCAGCAGATGGGGAAGCCACAGGACAATGGGGGCCGAAACGAAGATAAAGGGCACGCAGAATCCCGCCGAGGCCAGGCCGAAGGCGGTGAAACCCGTCCTGAAGGGATTGGCGCCCGATATGCCCGAGGCGGCATAGGCCGCCAGGGCGACGGGGGGGGTCACGTCGGCCAGAACGGCAAAGAAAAGGACGAACATGTGGGAAACGAGGGGCTGGATCCCCCACTCCAGAAGAGCCGGGGCGGCAATCATGGACGCGATAATGTACTGGGCCGTCGTCGGAATCCCCATGCCCAGGACGAAACAGGCCACCGCCGTGAGAACGAGGGTGAAAAAGAGGGCTATCGAAGTGACATTGAGAAAGTGAAGGATATCGACGCTGGCGAGGAGGTACGCGATGCTGTGGGACAGCTGGATGATTGCGGCGGCAAACTTGAGCCCCAGGCCCGTCAGGGTGGTCGCGCCGACGATAAACCCGATGCAGGCGCAGGCCGCTCCGATGGCGAGGGCATTTTTCGTCCCCAGTTCGAGGGTTTCCAGGATGTCGGGAATGCGCATACCGCTTTCCTTATAAAAAACGCCGACGGCGATGACGGACAGGACCGTCCAGAAAGCCGCCAGGGAGGGTTCCAGGCCGTAAAGCAGAAGGCCCGCAAAAACGGCCATGGGAACGAAACCGAGAAACCAGGAGAACCGCTCCGTTTTTCCATAGGTGATGCCGTACCCGAGAACAGCGAGGCCGACCCAGGCCATGAGGAAAAGGGAAACACCGTCCAGGGGATTTATCCGCAGGAGCACGGAAGGAACGGAGAGAAAAACGGGAACGATGAAAGGCAGGGTTCTCTTATGAATCTGCCCGACGGCGACGGAATAGATGATCCCCCAGAAAGCGGCTAAAAAGGGGCTGCTCCCCGTAATGAGAAGGAAGACGATGATGAAAAGAGGCATGAGGAGAAGCCACCCTTTTTTAAGGACTTTCCCCAGCCGGGGAAGCATCTCCCGGGGGATGCCCTTGAGGCCCCGTTTTTTCGCCTCCAGGTGCACCATGGTCCCTACGGCGAAGAAGTAGAGAAGGGCGGGCACGATGGCGCAGGCGGCGATTTTAATATAGGGAATCCCCAGGAATTCCGCCATGATAAAGGCGGCTGCCCCCATGATGGGGGGCATGAGCTGTCCCCCCGTGGACGAGGCGGCTTCCACGGCCCCGGCGAACTGGGGCGAATACCCCACCCGCTTCATGAGAGGAATGGTAAAGGCCCCGGTGGTGACCGTATTGGCGATGGAACTCCCGCTGATGGATCCTAAAAAGCCGCTGGAGATGACCGCTACCTTGGCCGGGCCTCCGGAGGACCAGCCGGCGACGGCCATGGCGATGTCCATGAAGAGCTGGCCGAGGCCCGTTTTGGAAATAAAGATGCCGAATAGAACGAAATGAAAGACGAAAGTGGCCACCACGCCCAGGGGAATGCCATAGATGCCTTCCGTGCCTAAATACATGTGCTCGATGATCCGGGAAATGGAATACCCCCGGTGGGCGAAAAAGTCGAGTCCCGGAATATTCAGAAAATAGGGCCCGAGATAGCAGTTGACGAGAACCAGAAAGGAGATGATGGGCAAAGGCGGTCCGATGCTCCGGCGGGCCCCCTCAAGAACGAGAAGGATGGCAAAGGCGCCGACGATGAGATCCATCTCCGACGGAAGCCCCGCCCGGAAAACGAGGGTATTGAACTCGATGAAAATGTAGACGGAAACCCAGGAGGCCATGAGGGCAAAAAACACGTCAAAATACGGGATCTGATCGGACGCGTAAGGAAAGGACCTTCCCCGGAACATTCCCATCACGGACAGAAGCCACTGGGTGACGAACAGGAGGGTGATGCTGATAAAGATCCCGAAGAGAAGGACGCTCCAGAAGATCAGGGTAAAATTGGGGTCCCTGAATATCTGAGAAAATTCAATACGCTGAAAGGAGAAATACGCGCCATACCCCAATCCGGCAATGAGAAGCGTGTTGATCAGAAAGTCCACCGGGGCCAGCCATGGAAAGGACAGGAATTCTCTCCTTTTGAAATAAACGGCGAGGGAAAGGAAAAGGGCGCCGAACACCAGGGCCGTTCCCGTGGACCAGTGTAAAATTTCCCGGAACAAGGCGGTAAAAATGGACGTTCCGACAAGACCGTAGACGACATCGTAGAAAAGATGCTTTCTTGTTTCCGTACCGGATTTCCGGATGGCATAGAAAAAATAGACGAGAGGAAGGACGAAGGCGAGGTGAAAGGCCCTGTGCCGCCATTCCTGGAGCACCCCGAATCCTGCCGTGTAAATGTGAAAAATGGACAGTATCAGGGTCATGGTGAAGGCTAACTTGAGGGTGATCCCGGCGAACCGGCGAAACCGGAATTCGGGATCGTACTTGGCGATCTCCTCGATATGTCCGGATATGGATACTTTACCTTGAAGCTCCATGGGGCTTGCCTTCCTCGCTTCCTGCCGGATCTTCTTCAGGGCCTCTGAATGAAAAGCCTAACTTCTTCCCCCCCCCACAGAACAAGAGGCATCCTCCGGAGGGTGATCTCCAGGAGGGTGTTTCCCGCAAGGGAAGGAAGGTCGATCAGCAGGCGGGATCCTATTTTCAGGACGTTCCCGTAGTCTTCGTGAACCCAGAGGCAAAGCTTCGGAAGAACGCGGTTCATGTCCGTCACACGGAACGTTCCCCCGTCGTCAATAAATCGTTCCTTCCCGGCGACGGCACAGGGGAGTCCCGTGTTACAGGATGAAAAAGTCGTTTCCTTCAGATCGAAGCTCAGATTCTCTCCGATCCTGAAGTATTCATGGACGGGGCTTTTTTCCACGGAATGGAGGTACACGGTCTCGATGCCGTCGCCGGGGTATATCCGTCCCATCCAGACGACCCTGTTTTCCCTGGGCGCACGGATCTGCAACACCGTCACGGGAGTCAGAAAAAGAAAAAAAAGCGCCAGCAGAAGAAATATTCTCCCGAATTTCATAAAAACTGGGCACCGTAAAGAACGGTGCCCAGTCACCTCCATGGGAAGCCGTGAACAAGGGCTACTTGATCATCCCTTTTTCCCGATAAAACATGGCCGCACCGGGATGGAGGGGGATGGCCATCCCGCTTAACGCCGTCTGCAGGGACACATTTTTACCCTGGGCGTGGACAGCCGCCATGATCTCCGCTCCGCTGGGAGCCTCGGCGGCGCCGGAACCGGCCTTCCGGAGAACGAAAGTTCCCTTCTCCCAGAGGGCTTTCGTCAGGTCGTAGATCACGTTCTTGGGAATCTGATCATCCACGACCCACTGGGCCATGGTCGTAATGGTGGCCACATCGGCACCGGCCCCCTTGTAAGTATTGGCGGGAATGATGATTTTCGCATAGAAAGGATACATTTTGATCAGCTTGGCGATGGTTTCATCATCCAGAGTAACGAGGACAATATCCGACGTCGTCGCCAGTTCGGTGATCGCCGATGTCGGCCAGCCGGCGGTGATGAAGGCCACATCGCCCTGCTTGTCTTTCAGGCGCTGGCCGGCACCGGAAAAACTGAGCCAGTCCACGCTGGCGAAATCCTTATAGGTGAGCCCCAGGGCCGTCAGGACATTCATGCAGTCCACTTCCGTTCCGCTGCCGCGATCACCGGGAATCAGCCGTTTCCCCTTGATATCCTTGATGGTCTTGATTCCAGAACTGGCGGCGGCCACGATCTGAATCGTCTCGGGATAGAGGGAGGCGATGCCCGTAATGTTTTTCACCGGCTTGCCTTCGAACTGGGCCGTCCCCGTATAGGCGGCATAGGCCACGTTGTTCTGGACGAAGGCGGACTCCACCTCGTGCTCCCGGATCAGGTTGCAGTTCGCCACGGAGGCGTTGGCCGCCTGGGCGGTGGCGATAATGTAGGGAATCTTGTCATTCAGGGCCTGGGCGAGAACGCCTCCCAGGGGATAGTAGGTTCCCCCCGTCCCCCCGGTGGCGATGGCAAAGAATTGCTTTTTAGCGGCCATGGAATGCCCCGCGAAAGCAATGGATACGACCACGAGCGCCGCAATGGCGAGAACAATATAACGTTTTCTCCGCATACACCATCCTCCTTTTCTGCTCTTCTTCTTGAAATTCACAATCGAGCACAGGCCCGACATTCGCACCGGCATTTTTCCGCTTTTCGGGAGCCGCCGTAAAAGTTAAAATATTTACCGCCCATTGTCAACGCATTTTAGGGAAAGACGCCTTTCGGGAAAGACGGCGGGGGGTCAGAGGGCTTCCCGCCAGCCGAAGCATCGATCATCCTCACGGTGACCCGTCATGAGAAGGATTTCCAGCTCCCGCCGGCAGGCTTCAAAGGCTTCTTCATCCATCCGGGGAGGAACGGCGAACGGCCGGCCGCACCGAAGGCGGACCCGGCTGAAGGGCTTCGGAACGAGAAAACGGTCCCAGCCGTTCATCTTCCAGGCATGGCTCATGGAAATGTAAACGGGCAGAACGGTGGCCCCGGAAAGTCTCGCCAGCTCGATGATTCCCGCCTTGACCACCCCTTTCGGACCCTGAGGGCCGTCCACGGCGTGGGCGGCGAGGGAACGGTTCCGGAATCGATTGAGCAGTTCCCGGAGGGCCTCTTTCCCCCCTCTGGAACTGGAACCCCGGACCGGCTCAAGGCCGAGGCGGCTCACGATTCCCGCAATCAGCTCCCCGTCGCGGCTCCGGCTGACCATGACCAGGGCCCTGTAATCCCTGAATTTTCCGGCATAAGGAAGGATCCCGAAAAATCTCTGGTGCAGGAGGGGAACGATGACCTTCCGGCCCTCCCTGAGAGCCCCGAGAAAAACCTCTTCATCTTCCACGGAATACCTCAGGAAGAGAAAATAAATTTTCAATAACAAATAAAGGATGGGAAGGAGTATTTTTCTTGAAAGGGGGCCGGCGGAGATTTTTAATACCCGTTTCATCCATCAATCCGTTGAGTTTCACTGATAGGCAATGTATAACGGAACGGAAGGAAACTCAAGACGGAAAGCCCCCCCGGGACTCTCCGGAACGCGGAATTACCGGTATCCATGAAAAAAGACCTTGAACGCAGAAAAATGAAGGCCGCTTTGGTGTCGGTCCTGTCGAACACAGGCCTGGTTCTCCTCAAGGTTATGGTCGGACTCGCCATCGGTGCCGTGTCGGTTATTTCCGAAGCCATTCACTCCGCCGTGGATCTTCTGGCGGCGGTCATCGCTTTCATTGCCGTACGAACGTCGGGAAAACCGGCGGACAAGGAACATCCTTTCGGACACGGCAAGGCGGAAAACATCTCGGGGGCGGTGGAAGCCTTCCTCATTTTTCTCGCCGCGGGCTGGATCATCTATGAGTCGGTGAAGAAGCTGGTCCACCCGGAACCTGTCGCCACCCCCTCGTGGGGGGTAGCGGTCATGCTCATCTCCGTCATCACGAATATGGCCGTATCCGGCATGCTCTTCAAGGTGGGGAAAGAAACGGAATCGGTGGCCCTCCTGGCCGATGCCTGGCACCTGAGAACCGATGTCTGGACCTCCCTGGGAGTCATGGGGAGCCTGGCGGTCATCTGGATCGGCGGCATCTTCTTCCCCGGCAGTAACCTCTTCTGGCTCGATCCCCTGGCAGCCCTGGCCGTGGCTCTCCTCATCATCAGGGCCGCCTTCAGGCTCACCGTGGAATCCATCCGGGATCTGATGGACGCCACGCTCCCTCCCGAAGAGGAGGAAGGCATGCGAAACCTGATCCTCGACCGTCAGGACGTCGTGAAGGGATATCACCAATTCAGAACCCGCAAGGCAGGAAACACCCGATTCGTGGAATTTCACATCAAGGTGGACCCCCATATGACCGTGGAAGCCTCTCACCGGGCGGGTAAGGAGATATCCGAGGCCATCCGGGGTCGGTTCCTGAACGCCAGCGTGACCGTCCACATCGAACCATGCAACGGCCTGTGTACGAAACAGTGCATCACCGGCTGTCTTCTCGATGAAAAAGCCCGCCAGGCAATTCAAAAGAGTCAAAAGAGGGACGTCCTTAAATAATTCAATAACTCGCCGGGAATACTCTTCAAGGCCATGCCCCCGGCTCCCGATTCTTCATGGCCGGCTCTCCGATCAGTCCTTTCTGCGGTAAAAACCGTCCGCCCTTTCAATCCATCCCTGCCTATCCAGGCGTTCGAGGTGTTTCCCCATGAGGGCGCCCTCCGCGAAATCATAGAATTCGACGGGGGCACGGGGTTTTCCATAGACCATCCGAGCGTGAATGATCTCCTGAAAGGTCCGGGGACGGGAAAGGAACGACAGGAGCCTTTTTTCCCGCTCATGAATGACGTTTTCATACCGGTCCCAAAGCGGACCCGGGGACTCTTCAAGACACCCCCGGTCGTGGCCGGCGATCCAGAGGGAAGCATCCACCGTCCGCAGCCGGCGGATGGACAGGAGGGTGTCTTCGATGCTTGAGCAGGCGTCTCCGTACCAGGGACCGAAATCGGACAGGTCGTAATCGCCCAGAAAGAGCACCCCCGTACGTTTAAACAGAAAAGACACATGGCCCGGGGTGTGGCCGGGTGTGGCCACAATCCGGACGGTATCGGCCCCGACATCGATCCTTTCCTCGTCCCGGAAGAAAAAGGACGGAACCCGGGGACGGAATCGGAATCGGTCCAAAAGGATCCGGCTCCAGTAGGTTCGATAAGCCGGGTCGATGATCCCGTAGCGGTCCAGGAGGCCCTCCAGACTCTCCATGGACGGCGCCTCCCCCGCGGATATCCCGACGGGAATCTCCTCGAAAAGATCCAGATCGGCGAAGTGATCCTCGTGGAAATGACTGAGCCACACCGTCTTCACGGCTCCGCTGTCCCGGAGGGTTTTCAGATACGCCCGGTCGGATGCGGGATCGATGACGATCCCCGCATCCTCTATATAAAGGGAGTTGCAGAAAGGATAGCGGCCCCCTTTCAGGCCGGGGATGAACAGGATGGGCCCGAACCGCCTCATTTTTCCTTTATTCTCCAAGGTCTTTTTCTCCTTTTCCTTTAAGTTTTTTCCAGGACTGGAAGAAAAAATATCCCACGACGAGGAAGGTGGCCAGGGGCGAAACGCCCTCGGGAACATGGAAGCCGAAGCCTCGGGCAAGCATGACCAGTCCGAGAACGAGGACGGAATAGAGGGCTCCGTTTTTCAGGTAGACGTAATGTCTGATTCTTTCGATGTTGTAAACGGTTAGCTGCCGGACGACCAGGGCGCCGATGCCGTTTCCCAGGAGAATCAGGGGCACGGAGAGGGTGAAGGCGAAGGCCCCCACCACCCCGTCAATGGAAAAGGTGGTGTCGATCACTTCAAGGTACAGGATTTTGGCCACATCGGACAGAGGGGCCTTCCCTTTCAGAAGGGCCTCCTCCTGGGCCTCGGCGTGTCTCTTGAAGCCGTGGGTGATGAAGAAAGCGGTGGACCCCACGACGGCCCCGAAGGCAAGCATCGGATCCTTCTTCAGGGCGAACCACACGATCCCCGTGAGCACGGCGGAAACGACGGCATAGAACCAGGCCCCCTGGCGCTGGAAAAAGCGTTCCCCGGGAAGGCCGAATTTCTTCGGTTCCAGAAACAGCCAGTGGCAGAAAAGGAAAACGAAGAATACGCCGCCCCCCATGAGGAGCACGGGGGAACTGGCCCGGATCGCCTCGAAGGCCGCCTCGTCTCCTGACAGGGTGGCCGTGAAGGCCTGGACGGGACCGAGCCCCGGGGTCATGACCCACACGATGAGCCAGGGCAGAATGCCCCGGACGCCGAAGACCGCCAGGGCGATCCCCCAGGTGAGAAACCAGCGGCGGGCCCAGGGCTGCATCCCCGAAAGCACTTCGGCGTTGATGATGGCATTGTCGATACTGGTGATGGATTCGAAGAGGGCCAGCCCGACAATGGTCAGAAAGACGGCGGACAGATCCATGATTCTCTCATTTTTCGCCGGATCCCGGTTCCGTCCGTTCCACCACCTGCCGGTGAGGCTTGACCATCTCGTCGATGAAACGCCCCGGGAAGGCCTTCCGGACGGCGGGGATCCGCGTCAGGAGCATTATCAGCCCGTTTCTGAAACGCATCCTGTATCTTTGCTGGGGAAAATCATAAAAACCGTGTTTCCGGTAATACCGGTGGTCCACCTGAAAGACCATGCGCAGCCGGCCCCAGATGTCATCCCGGAAAATCTTCGCCGCCCCGACTCCGAGAAAGGTCGGGGGTTTCACGTATCCGATCTTTGCCAGGGCAACGAGCCGGAAGGCCAGGGCCTCGAGAAGGCCGTCGATATCCGGAGACTCCCCGTACTCGTCGGTGACGGTACCGGCGAGGTTGGCCTGCTCCCACTGGGTGTAGGCCTCAAGGATCTCCCTCAGATTACCGATCTGGCCGAGGGGTCCCGAGATAATGAACGCCACCTGCTTACCCGAAAGCGTCGGGATGTGGGTGTGGAAAAACCGGCGGTCGAGGAACTGTTTCCACTTCCACGACAGGAACCTGTCCCGGACCGCGCCCGCGAAAACAAGGATATCCGCCGCCATGACGCGGCTCCGGTAAAAATCGATATACCCGTCCTTCCCCTCCCAGGTGCAGACACCGTCAAGACCGCACTGGCAACACCCCTGGCAGCCGCCCCGGATGTCGAGGTCGTAGAGGTTGAGCAGGTCGAGCTTACCCGCAAGGGAAGAGGCAAACCGGCCGATCATCCCCTTGAGATTGGCGTCCTCTTCCCGGGCATCGGTGACGAGGACGATCTTTTTCCCGCCGGGATCGACATTTCCCTTTCCTTTCCCCGGAACATAGTCAAAACGCCTCACTGTCAGGGGTGCATAGTGCCTCATCGCCGGGGTGCCGTTTTCGACGGCCCGGAGAAAATCCCCGGCAAATCCTTCGAGCCGTTCCCGCTCCTTCTTCTTGAGAAGATCATACATGTCCGGGGAAAAGGATCCGATGTACTTCATGCCCAGATCGTCACAGACGGCGTTCAGGTAGGCATGGGCCGTATGATCGAAAAAGTGGATCGAGGTGGTCAGGACCGCGGCGGGCTTTCCCCGGAAGGCCTCCCCGGCGTTCCGATCGAAGACGAGTTCGATGAAGCGCTTGTACTGGGAGGGAACGAGGGTTACATAAACCGGCGTTCCCCAGAGAACGCCGTCGGCCGAGCGGACCTCGTCCAGGATATCCCGGAAGGTCTCCCCGTTCTTCTCGATCCCCTGGATCCTCCGGGATATGTCGAGAATCTTCCATTCATGGCGGGGGAATCTTTTCTGCAGATAAAGAACGGAATACATGGTGACGCTTTTCTTCCCCTTGGGACTTCCGTTCAGGACGGCTATTTTCATTCCCTCTCCCTTTTTTCGAAAATGTGCGATTCAAGACTTGACGGCTTCACAAGAAGTCCATAGGCTGCGTTGCCCTTCATCCCCCGTCATTGCGACGTACCGTTAAGTACGTCTCATTCCTCTGGATTCCGGCGCCTGGCCTCTGAATCTCTCTACGAAGCCGCCTGAAAATGCCCCTTTTTCGACTTTTTACGACAGGGTCAAGACTTGACCCCGAAAGGGTCGTCGTCCGTCCCGTCATCGAGATTTCCCAGGCCGGAGAGACCCTCCGCCATGGAAATGGCCTCGAAGGCGGCATCCACGATGTCCTGATCGTCGGAAAGGGTCAGGCCCCGAAGAAGATCCGCCGCCTCCCCCGGACGGATGCCGGCGACGGCATCGATGGCGGCGAGCCGGAGATCCTTGTCGACACCTCTCCCCGCGATGAGGGGGACGATATGGGACCAGGCCTCCTCAATGCCCCAGTTTCCCGCCGCACAGACGGCGTGGCGGCGAACGGTTGGATCCTCCTGCTTCAATGCCTCAAGGATTTCCCTTTCAAATCCCCGGACGAAGCGCATGGAAAAAACGGCCGTGAGAAGCCACTCGGGGTCATTGCTCTTGTAGGCGGCCCGGACGGCGTTGCCCTGCCATTCCTGAAAAGCCCGGACGGATGTTTCCAGGACCTTGCGGCGGACCGACGGGGGAACGGCGGCATCAAAAAAAAGATGGCGGAGGCGATTCTGTATCCTTCGAAACGTTTCAGCGGAGAGGAGATCCTCCTCTTCCTCGAAATCCAGAAGGTCGGCCTGTTCCAGGAACGGTCCCAGGGAAATCACCGATGCCTCCCGCAGCTCCGTCATCTCATCGTTCCGTCCCACGATGTCAAGGAGGGTTTCCGCAATTTCTTCATGAAACATCGTGCACTCCGCGGCCAGCTCGGCCGCCAGAAGCCTTTCCGACCCATCCGCCCCGGAGTCCCCAAGGGTCTTGAGGATCCGGTCGCCGTCTTCTTCCTCCCATTGCCAGGACGGGGTATTCGCCAGAAACTTCAAATCCCGCACTTTTCCCTTTCCCATTGATTGACCATCCTTTCCATCAGTGCCAAGTCGATCCCCGACAGGAAAACAACGGGACGGACCGCCGTTCCCACAACCGGCGTGATCGGCCGGGAGGCCATCAGTATGGCAAAACAATACGCATTTTTCCAGGGGGAGAATAAAGAAGGTGCAAATCTCCCGCCATTCTGCTATCACCCTGAATATTCCGGGCCCCCCCCCGCGGGAGGGGGAGGAACCGTCCTTAACAAGCTCTGTCCGGCAGGAAAACAAAGAATACACGATGTTAGAAAACGGCTGGCGCCGGGAGAGAAGGCCCCCGGACCACAGGACAGGACGGACCCGGAACTCAAGAAACTGAAAAGGGGAAGGAAACCGAGATGAAAAGAAAAAGAACAGGAATTATCATCCTCACGGCGGTCGCCTGTCTCGCCGCCGGCAGCCCGGCCGTTCCGGAGGAAACCCGCCAGGGCTCGTCCGCCGGAGAAGAACTCAGAAAGACGGGCGAAACCCGGGCCGTCATCAAAACCCGGCAGGGCGACATCACCCTGGCTTTTTTCCCCGACTCGGCACCCAACCACGTCAATAATTTCATTGAACTCTCAAAGAAAGGATTTTACGACGGCACCACCTTTCACCGGGTCATCCCCGGTTTCATGATCCAGGGAGGCGATCCCAATACCAAGTCCCCGGACCGGAGCCGCCACGGCATGGGCGGCCCTGGATATGCCCTGAAGGCGGAATTCAACTCAAGGCCCCACAAGAGGGGGACGCTGTCCATGGCCCGCTCCATGAACCCCGACAGCGCCGGGTCGCAGTTTTTCATCTGCGTCGCCGATGCCCCTTTTCTCAACCGCCAGTACACGGTCTTCGGCGAAGTGATTTCAGGAATGGATGCGGTCGATAAAATCGTCGCCGAGCCCCGGGACAAGAGGGATAATCCTCTGGAGCGGGTCGAAATGAAGATCCTCATCATCGACAAGGGAGGGCAATGAGTCGATTGTCTTTCCCCGGTCTTTCCGCCGTCCGTGACGCCCCGTTGTCTGATTTCCCATTGTATTTTTACCTTTTTTGTAGTATGGGCGGCTTTCAAAATTCAACCCGTCGGAAAACGGACACCAAGGACGTAAGGATATGCACATCTCCATCATCGGCAGCCCGGGATGCGGAAAAACAACCCTCTTTCAAGCCCTGACAGGATTTGTCCCGGAAAAGAAAAACGGCGCGGACGTCACGGCAACCATCGAAGTTCCCGATGAACGCATCGAAAGGCTCGTGGATATTTTTCATCCCAGGAAAACCAGTTACGGGAAAATCGCCGTGGCGGATACCGTGGCCATCGAAGAAGGGAACGTAAAAAAGGAAACCATCAGCCCCAGGACACTTCAGGAGATGAGGGCGGGCGACGCCTTTCTCCTGGTGCTCCGGAACTTCGACAACGGAAGCCCGGTGGACATGGAGGGTGATTTCCGGACCATCATGGACGAGTTCATCTTCGCCGACATGGTCCAGATCGAAACCCGGCTGGAACGGATCCGGAAGCAGGGAGGAAAGAAGGACAACCCCGCCCTGCTTCATGAGGAGACTTCTCTCGGGGAATGCCTCGACCATCTGAACGCCGGCAAACCGCTTTCCACCCTCCCTCTCTTTCAACTGGACGGCAAGCATCTGAAAGGTTTCCGGTTTCTCTCCCAGAAGCCCCTGATGGCCGTGTCGAACTGCGATGAGGAAATGTTGGGGCGGTTTGACGGGAGGGAAGACGATCTGAAGGCCTTCATCCCTTCCCATATCCCGGTCGTGGCCGCCTGCGGCAAGCTGGAAGCGGAGCTTGCCCTCATGAACCCGTCGGAACGGACCGAATTCATGGCGGAATACGATATCCAGGAGTCCTTCGCAGGCCGGATCATCCGGCTCGCCTTCCATACCCTCGGCCTCATTTCGTTCCTCACCGTGGGCGAAGACGAATGCCGCGCCTGGCCGATCCGGCAGGGGATGAACGCCCAGGAAGCGGCGGGAACCATTCACACAGGCCTGTCGGACCGGTTCATCCGGGCGGAAACGGTCTCCTATGACGATTTCATTCACAACGGGGGCTTCTCCGGATGCCGGAAGGCCGGCACCTGGAGGCTTGAAGGAAAGAATTACATCGTCCGCGACGGCGATATCCTCACCATCCGGGCAGGGAACTGACCCTGCCCGGTCGCCCCTGTCGTCATCCCGGTAACAGGCAATAGCCTATAGCCTCTTAAAAAACCGGATTCCTGTTTTTTTACACTTTCCCCCCCTGATCCCTTGACAAACCCTTCGGGATATGCAAAGAAATTGCAAACGTTTGCATCACTGAGAGAACCCGCAGCGGGACCTGACGGCGGAGGACTGTGCCGGGAAGCTTCGTGCCCTTTCGGAAAGCCATTACCGCGAAAGGACGGGACCATGAAGACAACCATCGGGGCCTGGACCAGGGCCATCGGGAAGGGCGAAGCGGATTCCTCCTTTTCCCGCCTCTACGGGGACGACGAAATATTTTTTCAAAGGGACCGTTACGGCCGCCTCCTTCAGAAAATGGCTTCCCTTTACGACCCGGGAGAGGTCATCGTCGCCTCAGCGCCGGGGCGGACCGAATTGGGAGGCAATCATACCGACCATAACGGCGGCCGGGTCCTGGCGGCGGCGGTGCACCTGGACACGCTGGCCGTGGCGGCTTCCGGCACGGGCAAGACCGTGAACATCCATTCCGACGGCTTCCCGGAAGTGATCCGGGTGGACCTCCGGGATCTCACTCCCGGGACAGGCGAAAAGGGAACCCCGGCGGCCCTCGTCCGCGGGGTGGCCGCCGGTTTTGTCCGCGACGGGTTCCGGATCGGGGGGTTCAATGCCTGTGTCCACAGTACCCTGCCCATTGGAACCGGATTGAGCTCATCCGCGTCTTTCGAAGTTCTCGTGGGGCTTATTTTCAATCACCTCCATAACCGGGGACTCGTTTCCGATCTTTCCCTCGCCCGGACCGCCAGGGACGCCGAAACCGTTTTCTTCGGAAAACCCTGTGGTTTCATGGACCAGATGGCCGTAACCTTCCGGGGGGTCCTGCACATGGACTTTCAGGACCCGGACCGCCCGAAAACGGAACGGCTTTCAGGTTTTTTCGAAACGCTCGGCCATGTCCTCGCCATTGTGGACACCGGCGGAAGCCACGCCCACCTCACGGAGGAATACGGAGCCATAAGCCGGGAGATGGGGGATGTCGCCGCCTGTTTCAGCCTTCCGTCGGCCCGGGGATTGTCCCGCTCCGGGGTGGTCGCGGCCATCCCCCGGTTACGGGAAGAGACAGGTGACCGGGCCATCCTTCGAGCGCTTCATTTCATCGAGGAAAACCGGCGTGTGGAAGAGCAGATCTCGGCCCTTAAAAAGGGATGGGTAAAAAAGTTCCTCCGTCTGGTCAATGAATCGGGGAACTCCTCATGGAAACTCCTGCAGAACAGCATGCTCCCCGGGGAGATCCGTCATCAGAGCCTCCCCCTGGCCCTCGCCCTGACGGAAGGCTTCCTCCGGAGAGACGGGGCCTGCCGCATCCACGGCGGCGGCTTCGCGGGCACCATCCAGGCCTATATACCGGCGGACAGGTTCGGGGAATACCGGCGCCTTATGGAATCCGTTTTCGGTTCCCGTTCCGTGTTTCCGTTGCGCATACGGCCGGCTGAGGCGCCGGCGATCCTGACGATCGACGGAAGGAGGACGGAAACGTGAGCTGCGTGACCATCAAATACCTGGCCAGGCGTCTCGGGATCTCTCCCTCCACCGTATCCCGGTCTCTCCGGAATCACCCCGGCATCAGCCGGGCCACCAAGGAAAAGGTCGCCGCCCTGGCGGAACAATGCAACTACCAGCCGAACCTGGTCGCCCAGAGCCTGCAGACGAGAAAAACAAACACCATCGGGGTCATCGTACCGGAAATCCGACACGACTTTTTTTCCTCGGCCGTGAGCGGTATCGAGCAGGTTTCGCACGAAGCGGGATTCACCATCATGGTCTCCCAGACACAAGAGACCTACGAGCGTGAAGTCATGAACACGCGGACCATGGTTTCCCACCGGGTGGGCGGCCTGATTCTATCCCTGTCCAGGGAAACGATCCTCTTCGATCATTTGACCACGGCCATGAAACAGGGTATCCCCGTGGTCCTTTTCGACCGGGTGACCGATGAAATACCCGTGAGCAAAGTGGTGGTCGATGATTTCGAGGGGGCCCGAACGGCGGTGGAACACCTCATCCGACGGGGCTACCGGCGGATCGCCCATCTGGCCGGCCCCGCTTATGTGTCCATCAGCCGGAACAGGCTCGCAGGCTACAGACGGGCATTGGAAGAAAACCGCCGCCTTTTCGACCCGCAACTCGTCGTCCCCGGGGGCTTCCAGGAAAAGGACGGGTGGGCGGGCATGGCAACCCTTATGAGCCTTCCCGAGCCGCCTGACGCCATTTTTGCCGTCAATGACCCTGTGGCTGTCGGCGTATTCACATGGCTTAAGAAAGCGGGACTGGCGATACCGGAACACATGGCCCTGGTAGGGTTTTCCAACAATCCCATCTCGGCCCTCATCGACCCCCCGCTGACCACGGTGGAACAGCCCGCCCTGGATCTCGGCCGGATGGCCGCCCGGCTGCTCCTGGAGCAGTTGAAACAGAAAGACCCGTATCCAGCCGTCCCCGTGACAAAGGTTCTGAAGACCCGGCTTATTGTTCGGAAATCCACGTGAGGCGGATTCATGAACCGTTCCGTTGCTTCAAGCCGGATATCCGTGGAACGGACGGTATGGACATCACCAGGGAGGCTGAATGATGAAAAAAGGATGGATACTGTTTACGGCGTGTATGCTTTTATTTTCATCGGCCGTGATCCCCTGGGCCGCCGGCCGGGTCAAAATAGGCTTCATCGTCAAGCAGCCCGACGAATCCTGGTTTCAGGATGAATGGAAATACGCCGAGGAGGCCGGCCGGGAATACGGATTCGAAGTCATCAAGATCGGCGGCACGGATGGTGAACGGGTACTCAACGGTATTGACAACCTGGCCGCCCAGGGGGCCGGGGGATTCGTCATCTGCCCTCCCGACGTGAAGTTGGGACCGGCCATCGAGGCGAAAAGCCTGTCAACGGGCCTTAAAGTCATGAGCGTCGATGACCGCTTTATCGGCCCTGACGGAAAACCGATGGGAAGCATCCCTCATACGGGGATATCCGCCTTCAACATCGGGAAACTGGCGGGGGAGACCATCGCTGCGGAAGCCAGAAAACACCGCTGGGACATGGGAAAGGCAGGGTTCCTGAAAATGACCTACGACCAGCTTCCCACGATCCGGGAGAGGACCGAAGGGGCGACGGAATCACTCATCGCCGCCGGTCTTCCGCAAACCCATATCTTCGAATCGCCCATGAAGACTCTGGACATCGAGGGGAGTTTCAATGCGGCCCATATCACGATCACGAAACATCCGGACATCGAGCGCTGGGTGGTGGCCGGGGGCAATGACAACTCCGTTCTCGGGGCCATCCGCGCCCTGGAAGGCCAGCAGTTCGGCCCCGACAAGGTGATCGGCGTGGGCATCAACGGAACGGAAGCGGTCAGCGAATTCCAGAAAAGGGATAAAACCGCCTTTGTCGCCTCGATCCTCCTCGATGCCCGCCGGCACGGCTATGACACGGCAAAAAAAATGTACCTCTGGATCCGGAACGGGAAAGAACCGGAAAAGATCACCTGGACCTCCGGTACCGTCATGACCCGGGACAATTACAAAACGCTCATGGGAATCCACTGAAGAACGGAATATCTTGGAATCTTACCTGGAATTTCGAGACCTGACTAAAACCTTCCCGGGAGTGACCGCCCTCGACCGGGTATCCTTCGGCGTGTCCCGGGCAACCATCCACGGCCTGGTCGGTGAAAACGGGGCGGGAAAATCGACGCTCCTGAAAATCCTGAGCGGCGCCTTCCGGCCCACCGCTGGAGACCTCCTCATCGGGGGGAAGAAAAAGATCTTCACCCGGACCCGGGATGCCCTGAAAGCCGGGATTGCCGTCATCTACCAGGAATTAAATCTGGTACCGGAAATGACAGTGGCGGAAAACCTCCTCCTGGGTCAATGGCCCCGGCGTTTTATCCTTCTGAACAAGAAAGAGATGACACACCGGGCGGAAAGCCAGATCAGGGACCTCCTGGAAGACATGGACCCCGGCGGGAAGGTCCGGCACCTTCCCATCGGGCAGCGCCAGATGATTGAAATCGGAAAAGCCCTTCTCCACGACGCGGGGGTCATTGCCTTCGACGAACCCACAAGTTCGCTGTCGAGGAAAGAAACGGGCCGATTGTTCGAAATCATAAAGACCCTCCGGAGGCGGGGGAGAACCGTTCTCTATGTGTCCCATCGGCTGGAGGAAATTTTCTCCCTGTGCGATGCCGTCACCGTTTTCCGCGACGGGCGGCGAATCGAGACCTTCACCGACATGAAAGAGGTGACCCCTGACCTTCTCATCCGGCGCATGGTCGGCCGTGAGATCAGGGATATCTATGATTATCGCCCCAGAAACGGGGGAGAACCCCTCCTGGAAGTGAAGAACCTCCGGGGACCGGGACTGAAGGGGGACATTTCCTTTTCCGTCGCCCGGGGTGAGATCCTGGGGATCTTCGGCCTGGGAGGAGCCGGACGGACCGAACTCCTGAAACTCATTTTCGGCGCCGAAAAACCGGCCGCCGGTGAAATTTCCGTCGCCGGCCGGACGGTCGTCATCGGAAGCCCTGTATCCGCCATTCGTCACGGATTGTGTCTCTGTCCGGAAGACCGGAAAACCGAAGGAATTCTGGCCGAGGCTTCGGTGAATGAAAATATCAATATCAGTTGCCGCCGTCATTTTCTGAAGGCCGGGATTTTCCTGGACAAAAGAAAGGAGCGGGAAAATGCCGGCCGTCTCATTGTTAGGCTGAAAATCCACACGCCTTCCGGAGAGGAGACCATGGGAAACCTGTCCGGCGGAAATCAGCAGAAAGCGGTGCTGGCCCGCTGGCTGAGCGAAAACATGGCGGTCTTCCTCCTGGATGAGCCGACCCGTGGCATCGATGTGGGAGCCAAGCATGAGATTTACCGGATCATGTACCGGTTGGCGGAGGAAGGAAAATCGGTGATCTTCGCGTCGAGCGACCTTCCCGAGGTGATGGGGGTCGCCGATCGGATCCTGGTCATGCGCAACGGGGGAATCGCCGGCAAAGTGGCGCGACAGGACGCAAGCGAGGAAAGACTCCTCTCCATGGCCCTCCCGGCAGGATGAACCTTCTTCATGGGACGGAGGGGGCCAGGACATGCCGCACCGGATGACATCATGAGAAGAGGAGCACAGACAGGAAAATGAACCGGGAATACCTTTCCAGGGCGCTGATCCGGTTATGGATCAATTCGGGGATGGTCGCCGTCTATATCGTCATGTTCGCCTTATTTTCACTTTTCGTCCCCTATTTCTTCACCGTGCGGAACATGATCGGTCTCGCCCTGTCCATCACGACCATCGGCATGATCGCAAGCACCATGCTCTTCGTGCTGGCGGCAGGGGACCTTGATCTTTCCGTGGGGTCTACCGTCGCATTTACCGGAATCATTGCCGCTGTCGTCATGAACCGGACGGGAAGCATCCCTCTCGGGATCCTGTCGGGTGTGCTGGCCGGGGGGCTTGTGGGATGGCTCAACGGAACGCTTGTGGCCCTCTGGAAGCTGAACCCCCTGATCAGCACCCTGGCCACCATGCAGATCGTCCGGGGCGCCGGCATGATCGTATCAAACGGCGCCGCCGTGGGCATTACCCTCCCGGGATTTTTCGTCCTGGGATGCGGCACCGTTCTGGGAATTCCCAATCCGATCTGGTTCACCCTCGTCATTTTCATCATTTTCGGAATTCTGCTGAACAATACGATCTACGGGAAGAACATCCTGGCCATCGGCGGCAACAGGGAAGCGGCCCGGCTTGCGGGCATAAACGTGGAACTGACGAAAAACGCGGCCTTCATTCTCCAGGGCGTCGTCACCGGCTTTGCCGGCGTGATCCTGGCGTCCAGAATGACGAGCGGACAGCCTAATGCGGCCCTGGGCCTGGAACTGGACGTGATCGCCGCATGCGTTCTCGGGGGAGTTTCCCTGACCGGGGGTGTCGCCACGATCCAGGGTCTTTTCATCGGCGTCCTGATCATGGGAACGGTTCAGGATGTCCTCAATCTCATGAACGTTCAGACCTTCTATCAGTACGTCGTCCGCGGCGCCATTCTTGTGGCAGCCATTGTCCTGGACCGGATGAAACAGCGAAAATAGAAAAACATTTTACACCCCCCTCCCGGCCAAGGCGCCCCATGCTTTTCGAACGGCCTGATTTTCAATACCTCTTCATGGACAATTCACGGGAACTGTTCCGTCCCAGCACCAAAGCACCTTCCCGAGGGGAAAGGACAAGGAGCTGCGGACTTCTTATTTAAAATGATGGTGAACTCGAGGAGAACTTGACATATTGAATAAAAAGGTATAGTTGTGCCGATCTATGAACTCTTTATCACTTCCACGCCGTTCCACCGTATTGATCCGCCCATGCCGGCTCTCCTCACGAGGGTTTGTGCCCTGTCATGGGCCTGCGTACCCTACCCCACCCTGAGGAGGATCATGTCATCGGAGAAAAAAGTGGTGGGATTCAGCTTTCAACCCCCCGGTTAAGATCACAGAAACACTTTTTTCGATAAGACCATTTCCGTAAAAAAACGGTTGCAGGAGCGCATCATACCTTTCAGGCCCGAACACTCCCCTCCCGGGAAGCCCTCTTCGCAAAAAAGAACATCACAGATGCTGAATCCTGCTTCATTAACGCTTGAAAAAGAAACCGCCGGCGCCCGCTGCCGCAGCAACCATGAACTGAGGAAAGACTGACATGAACAGCCCCGCTCATAAACCCCGCATCCGGGAAATTGACCGCCGCCGCACCTTCGGCATCATCAGCCACCCCGATGCGGGCAAGACCACCCTCACCGAGAAACTGCTCCTTTTCGGCGGCGCGATCCAGATGGCCGGATCGGTCAAGGCCCGCAAGACCAACCGCCAAACCACCAGCGACTGGATGGCCATCGAACAGGAACGGGGAATTTCCGTTACCAGCTCGGTCATGAAGTTCCATTATCAGGATTACGAAATCAATCTTCTGGACACACCCGGCCATCGGGATTTTTCCGAAGATACCTACCGGGTGTTGACCGCCGTGGACAGCGCGGTCATGGTCATTGACAGCGTCAAGGGAGTCGAAACCCAGACCCGCAAACTGATGGAGGTGTGCCGGTTGCGCAACACGCCGATCCTGACCTTCGTCAACAAGCTTGACCGCGAAGGTCTGACGCCCCTCGATATCCTCGACGATATCGAGGAAACGCTCCAAATCGAATGCGCCCCCCTCTCCTGGCCCATCGGCATGGGCAAACGCTTCAAGGGCACCTACAACCTCTACCGCAGGGAACTCAACCTTTTTACGCCCGGCCAGGAGCGTCTGCCCGGCGACGTGCTGACCATCAGCGATCTGACAGACCCGCTGCTCGATGAAGTCCTGGGAGGTCAGGCCCGCGAATTGCGCGAAGAGGTGGCCCTGCTGGAAGGAGCAGCCAGCCCGTTCGACCTGCAGGAGTTTCTTAAAGGAAACCAGACCCCTGTTTTTTTCGGCAGCGCAATCAACAATTTCGGGGTACGCGAGTTGCTCGACACCTTTGTGGAGATCGCTCCCGCCCCATTGAACAGGCCGACCACCACGCGCATGGTCTTTCCCGATGAGGCGTCTTTTTCAGGCTTCGTGTTCAAGATCCAGGCCAACATGGACCCGGCGCACCATGACAGGATTGCCTTCTTGCGCATCTGTTCGGGCCGATTCCAGCGGGGAATGCGGGTGCGACATCATCGTCTCGGCAAGGAGGTCGTTCTCGCCAATCCGATCATTTTCATGGCCCAGGACCGGGCCCTGGCGGAAGAGGCCTGGCCCGGCGACATCATAGGAATCCACAACCATGGAACCATCCGGATCGGTGACACCTTTTCGGAGAAGGAACCCCTTAATTTCACCGGCATCCCGAATTTCGCCCCCGAGCATTTCCGCCGCGTGCAGCTGAAATCGCCCCTCAAGGCGAAGCAGCTCCACAAGGGCTTGAGCCAGCTGGTGGAGGAGGGCGCGGTGCAGCTGTTCCGGCCTCTCGATGGGAACGATTTGATCCTGGGGGCGGTGGGCGTACTGCAGTTCGAGGTGACCATGGCGCGGCTCAAAACGGAATACGGGGTCGATGCCGCCTATATACCCATCCAATACACCACCGCCCGCTGGGTGCGCTGCGACGACCGGAAAAGGTTGGCGGCCTTTGAAAGGGAGAACCGGCGCAACCTGGCGCTGGATGCGGAAGGAAACCTGACCTATCTGGCCGACGGGGAATGGAGGCTCAAATTCGTGGCGGAGGAATGGCCGGATGTCCTCTTTCTCAAAACCCGTGAATGTCAATAGCCATTTTTCCGGCCGCGGCCGTACGCCGGTCAGGCATGATCCAGAACGGCACGGATCTTGACGGCGAGTTCTTTAATCGTAAACGGCTTCTGGATGAAATTGATTCCTTCATCCAGCACGCCCCGGTGCACGATGACATCGGCGGTGTAACCGGACATGAAAATATGCTTCATCTTCGGCCGGATCGCCAGAAGCCGGTCAGCTAATTCCCGGCCGTTCATTTCAGGCATCACTACATCGGTAATAAGAAGCTGGATCGCGTATCGGTTTTCCTCGGCTATACGAATCGCCTCGCCGGGCATGGCGGCCGATAAAACAATATAGCCCAGACGCTGAAGAATCATTTGACCCATTTCCTGAACGGCCGGATCATCTTCCACCATGAGAATGGTCTCTCCTCTCCCGCAAGGAAGGCTGTCCCCGGTTTCGTCTTTCTGAACCACGGTGTCGACAGCATGGCGCGGGAGGTAGATGTTGAAGGTCGTTCCCCTCCCCGGTTCGCTGTCCACATGGATAAACCCCTCGTTCTGTTTAACGACGCCATAGATGGTGGCCAGACCCAGCCCGGTACCCTGACCGGTGGCCTTGGTGGTAAAAAAAGGTTCAAAGATATGATCCAGGATTTCCGGGTCCATGCCGGAACCGTTATCGCTGACGGCCAGCAGGATGAAATCTCCCGGAAGACAGTCGGCGTTGAGTTCGCGGGACGTCTCATCGAATGAAACCCTATCGGTCCTTATGGTGATCCTGCCGACATCCGCAATGGCGTCCCTGGCGTTGACACACAGGTTGGCCAATATCTGGTCAAGCTGGGAGGGATCCATGTATACCGTGCATGGGCCCGCCCCGGGCAGCCAGGCCAGATCGATATTTTCACCAATCAGCCGGCGCAGCATCTTGAGCATGGCCTCGACCGACTCATTGAGATCGAATATGATCGGCGCGACGGTTTCTTTGCGGGCGAAGGCCAGCAGCTGGCGGGTGAGGTTGGCGGAGCGCCGGGCGACGTCGAGGATTTTTTCAAGGTTCCTGCGCATCGGATCGGCGAAATCCATCCTGTCCCTGGTGAGTTCGGCATATCCGATGATGGCTCCCAGCATATTGTTGAAATCATGAGCCACCCCGCCGGCGAGGATGCCGACGGCCTCCAGCTTCTGGGATTGAAGCAGCTGTTCCTGAAGTTTCTGCCGCTCGTCTTCGGCCCGCTTCCGTTCCGTAATATCCACAAAGCTGACCAGGAGGCTTTCGCCGATCAAACTGGCGCCGATCAGCATGGTGCGCACCATACCATCCTTGCAGTGCACCTGATATTCATTGGATTTAATTGCGGAGCCCGTTTCCAGGGCCAGGTCGAGGGCCGTCTGCCAGGCCGACTCCGCCCGGTCCCGATAGGCTCTGTCAGGGAAGGCGAACTCCCACAAATGTGAAAGCATCGCTATCTCATCCATTCCATACCCCATGATCTGGATGAACGGCTCGTTGACCTCGACGATTTTGCCATCCCGGGAAACCTCCGCCAGGGGCAAGGGCGCCATTTTGAAAAGAGAGCGAAAGCGCATTTCACTCTCTTTCAGGGCTTTTTCCGCCTGTTTTTTTTCGGTGACGTCGACGGCCATGGAAAGGATCTGCTTCTGTTCCTGAAGTTCCAGCAGTACGGACGAGAAAATGACATGGGCCGGGGTCCCGTCGTTTTTGCGGATGGTCGCTTCGATATTCCTTACGAAACCCTTTTTCACCAGGGCATCGAAGGTGACCTTCACCTCATCCTCCGTGTGGAGGACCAGGTCCCTGAATCGCATGCCCAGCAATTCTTCCCTGCTTCCCCCCTGACTGTTCAGGAATGCCTTGTTGGCTTCCAGGAATCGGCCGTCTTCAAGCCCGTTGATGATAATGGCGTAGGGGCGCATAGTCGAAGATCGCGCGGAACCTTGCCTCGCTCTGGGCCAGCTCCTGCTGGGCCGTTCTCAGGTGGGTCACTTTTTCATTCAACCTGCGCTTGAGAAAATAGCTGATGCCCGCCAGACCGAGCAGGAGCAGCACCGTAAACACGAAGGCAAGGGCAAGCAGGCGTTTGGTCTCCCCCCTGATGCCCCTGTAAATTTGCAGGGATATCCATCGATTGCGCACCGCTTCAAGGTCACTTTCGGCTATCCCGTCAAGGGCTTTCTGAACGGCACTGTACAGCAGCGGGTATTTTCGGCTGACGCCTATGCTCCATGCAAACTTGTAATCCGTGCTGCCGGCCACCTGTAAATTGGGAATTCCCTCCTGCTTGATGTAATAGGCGGCGACGGCGAGGTTTTCCACGAATGCATCCACCTGGCCGAATGACACCGCACGAAGGCCTTGAGGGACATCCGGCATGGGCACCACCTCGAACCGGCCATGGGCGAGGCCCTGCAGGTAACCCTCCGTCGCATATCCGGAAACAACGGCGATACGTTTTCCGTCAAGGTGGTCCAAGGTCAGGCCTGCAGGTTCATCTCCGGCACTGATGATCACCACCGGCACCGTCGCGTATGGCTTTGTGAAAAAGGCGTACCGTTCCCTTTCAGCGGTGCGGACGATGGTCGGTGCGATGGCGCATTCCCCGCTTTCCAGGGCCGACAGATGCCTGTTCCAGTCATCGGAGGGATATTTACGAAAAACGGTGCCGAGTCTCCGTTCCACCATCTCAATCACATCCGCACCCATTCCCACAAATGTGCCGGAGGCGGAAGAAAACTCAATCGGCGGGAACTCGACGTTGAAATACAGCGTTAATTTTTCGGGATTCCGGTCCAGCCAGGTCCTTTCTTCGGAAGTCAGGTTGACAAGAGGACTTTTCCCGGCATGGACCGGGATAAGGAACGAAAAGGACAGAACGACAGCCAGCAGGGCAGGAATTATCGAATGGACCGGCTTGCGGAAATTGCGGCGGAAAGGGAACCGTGACACGGCCCGTACGATCGGTCCCCACGGATGACAAAACCATTTCCCCGTCACAGCTGTCCTCCCGGCCTCTTCAAGACATGTCCTCTCACCACAGACTCGAGATATCCGCGCAAAATCGACGATCCTTCTTTGTCCTATGGACAGCCCCCTTCCCCCATCCACAGGCCTATACTCATATTTCGGTATTTTAGAAGATTTTCTTTATTATTACAAGATTAGAAAGGCCCTGCCTGAACCGGGCAGGGGGCCAGACCGACCCGTCCCCGCCCGCGCCTTCAAATTCAATTGACTTACAAGCCCTTTTTCCTTAGACTTCTCAGGTGTTCGACAGGCAAGGGGGTTTCAAAGCAATCATCTAAATCAAGGAGGAGGCATAATCTATGGCAGAAAAATCGTACCGGCCGGGAGAGAGTTACCATTATCCGCTGCTCATCAAGAAACTTCTGATGACGCCGCTGGCTTACTCACCGAGCCAGGAAATTGTCTACCGCAACAAATTCCGATACACTTACAAGGATCTCAATGGCCGGATTCACAAGCTGGCCAATGCCCTCACGGGGCTGGGGGTAAAGAAAGGCGACACCGTCTGCGTCTTCGACTACGACAGCCACCGTTACCTGGAATGTTTCTTCGCCGTACCCATGATGGGGGCGGTCCTCCATACCATGAACTGGCGGCTTTCGCCGGATCAGATCCTCTACACGATGAACCACGCGGAAGACGACATCGTCATCGTCAACTCGGAGTTCCTTCCCATCCTGGAAGAGATCTGGGACAGGCTGAAAACGGTCAAAAAACTTGTCATCATTTATGAAGACGGCAAGGTCGAAACGAAGCTCAAGGTCGATGCCGTTTACGAAGACATGGTGAACGGGGCGGCGGGGGCCTATGACTTCCCCGACCTGGACGAGAACACCCGGGCCACGACTTTTTACACGACGGGAACCACCGGCCTTCCCAAGGGCGTTTATTTCTCTCACCGGCAGCTTGTCCTTCACGCCATGAGCACGGCCATGACATTCAGCTCCTACGATTCACCCTGCCGTTTCAGGTCGGGCGATGTCTACATGCCGATCACCCCCATGTTTCACGTTCACGCCTGGGGGATTCCCTATGTGGCTGTTCTTCTGGGGTGCAAGCAGGTCTATCCGGGAAAATACGAACCGGAAATGCTTCTGAAACTCATCCTCACGGAAAAAGTCACCTTCTCCCACTGCGTCCCGACCATCCTGCACATGCTGGTGACAAGCCCCGTCGTGAAAAAACTCGATCTCAGCAAATGGAAAGTCGTCATCGGCGGGGCCGCCTTGTCGAAGGGGCTCGCCAAGGCGACATGGGACCTGGGGATCAAGGCAATCGCCGGTTACGGCATGTCGGAGACCTGCCCCGTCCTGACGATCGCCAATCTGAAGGAACACATGTTCGACTGGGACAACGACCGGATCACCGACGTGGTTATCAAGACGGGCCTTCCCATCCCTCTCGCGGAACTGGACATCATGGGGCCGGACGGGAAATTCCTGCCCCATGACGGCGAAACGACGGGCGAACTGGTGGCCCGGACCCCGTGGCTCACCGCAAGCTACTTCAAGGACGAAGTCCGCGCCAAAGATCTCTGGCGGGACGGCTGGCTTCACACGGGCGATGTGGCCTTCGTGGACAAGGAAGGCTATTTCAAGATCACCGACCGGCTCAAGGACGTGATCAAGACCGGGGGCGAGTGGATTTCATCCCTCGAACTGGAGAACCTGATCAGCCAGCACCCGGCCGTTTCCGAGGCGGCAGCCATCGGCGTTCCCGACGCGAAGTGGGGAGAGCGCCCCCTGATAGCCATCGTGACGAAACCGGACTTCAAGGGCAAGGTCACCCAGGACGAGCTGAAGTCCTTCATGATGAAATTCGTCGAGGAGGGGAGGCTTCCCAAATACGGGCTTCCCGACCGGTTTGAACTCGTCGACGCCATCCCCAAAACGAGCGTCGGCAAGATCAACAAGATCGCCTTGAGAGACCGCTTCGGCAAATAACAGAGTCCAAATCGTTTCCGGTCAGCGGGCACCGGGTGCCACGCTGACCGGGATTTTATTATGAGACAAGCTGGTGATCATGACATAAGGCGCATAGTCGAGATCGCGAAGCATCTCTTTTCCTGAAATCAAGCCGTACCATCGACCCATTGGAAAAGCCCCGGCGTCCGCGAACCGCTTGACTTCCTCACAAAAACCGACGCTGCCGGGCCTTCGAGAATTCCGGGCGGCTTCTTATGGGGGTCATTTTAAGGCGGCGCGAAACCACACCGGGCAGGTGCCAGTACGATTCGTTCTGAGCCCGAACGGGCGATAGAATAAAAAAATGGAGTTATCGATTATGGACAAACTGAGAAGAATCGCATGCTTTGCAACCTGTCTCATGTTTCTTGCCACCGGTACGGGATATGCGGCGGAAAAGCAGACCATTGCCATCCTGGACTTTGAAAGTATCGGATCCGAAGAATATCTCGGCAAGGCAGTGGCAGAAATCATCCGTACGGAACTGGTGGAGACCAGGAAGTTCCGGGTCGTCGAGCGGGCTCAGATCAAAAAGGCTTTGTCGGAACAGGAGCTACAGACATCGGGAGCGATCGACGACGAAAGTGCGGTGCAGATCGGTAAATTACTGGGAGCGGACCTCATTATCGTCGGTTCGGTCGTTAAAATCGGAACATCCTACACAATCAATTCACGACTGATTGATGTTCAGACGGGAGAAGTCCAGTTGGGACGCAACGTCACGGGAAACGATCTGAATCTGCTCACCGGTATGAGCCGGAACCTCATCGGGGATCTATTCGGAGCGAAACCGGTGATTCAAGTACCAATAGCCCCGGCAGGCCCGGCACACCCGGTACCGGAAATTGCCACTGCCGAACCCGTAACGCCGCCACTCCCGCAGCCAGCGCCTCAACCACCCGTACAGACATTCTCTCAACCGACTGACATCACGTGGGACTTTGAAGATCCGGACCTGCCAGGCTGGATCAGAACAGGTACGGCTTTCGATTATCAACCCACCTATGGAGACAATCCCACGGAGAGACACCGCGGTCAGCCGTCAAAGCATCAGGGCGAATACTGGATCGGTGGGTTCGAGAAACGCCCGCGTGCCTTTGACCGGCCGGGAGCAACCCAGGGAGACGGTCCCCAGGGGACACTGACATCGAAACCGTTTAGAATTTCGACGCCCACAATCAGTTTCCTCATCGGGGGAGGATGTGATAAAAACCGCGTATACGTGGAACTGCTGGTCGATGACCGCTCCGTCATAAAAACAACCGGGAAATGCACGGAAACAATGGAGCGGACACAATGGAACGTCTCACAATATTACGGCAAAACCGCCCGGATAAGGATCGTGGATGACTCCGGCGGTGGCTGGGGCCACATCAACGTGGACGACTTCAGATTCAAGTAATAAAAAAGTGGGTTATCAAGATCAGGCCGTTCCCGGTGAGGCGGAAGCGGCATTGAATCACATTTCCCCATCTCTCTGGGGTTCATTCACCCCATCAGACGCGCCACAAAGAACTCGTAGGCGTAGTAGTGCGAATACTTTCGGTGCATTTCAGGCTCCTGAGCAAGTTGGTCAAGCACGGCAAGCGCTTCTTCATCATCCCCATATTTACCGCGCAGCTCCTCGATACGAATCTCCATCGGGGTGTAGAAATCATCCCACCAGGCCTCGTCCGGTAGGGTGAAGTGGCCGATGAGCGAGAAGCCGCATCTCCCGATTGCAGCCAGGACGTCCGGAATCCGCCCCATGGCCGGATAGTCAGCCTCAAAGCTCGTTTTAACCTCGGGCGGCGGGTCCTCCTTGCGCCAGACCGCGTCGGTGAAGGCGAGGTAACCGCCGGGACGCAACAGTTCGCGACAGACACGCAGGGCGTTTTCAATGCCCATGTTGTAGAGCGCCCCCTCGGACCAGACGAGGTCAAAGCTCGCGGGCGGCAGCCCGGGTTCGGCCATGTCACCGACCATAGGCCGAATCCGCTCGGCGAGCCCTCGAACAGCCGCCGTCGCGCGCAGTCGCTCGATGCTCGGAGTATGGCTGTCCACGGCAACGATGTAACCTGATGTGAGTTCGACGAGATGGAGTGTCTGCCCGCCGACGCCGCAGCCCAGATCGAGCACCGCCGGCGTGGGCGGCAGATCGTGACAGAAAGCAAGGGCCCTCGCGGCGCAGGCGCGGTTGCCCGGACCCTGCCTGGGGAGGAACTCATAGAGCTCGAAAAAGATCGGCCAGAAGCGCGGTGGGGGCTCGCTCTTGTCCATCGTTATCCTGTTCTTCTATTTTATCAATCTTTTAATATATAGCGGGCCTTCACTTGTTGGTCAAAGTTTTTCAAACGGTCGCCAACTCGACGTCCCTTGTTTTCTCATCTTCCACCGCAGGATCTTCAAAATCCGTTTTTCCGTATCCGGCTTCAACTTCAACCAATCCGCCGATCTGAATGCGGTCATACCATTTTCCCCCTTCAACCGGACGCCCGATAGCCTCTTCCAGTTGTTTCACCCGGTCCTCAATGCTCTTCACGCCTCCGGGGGATTGATCCGAAAGAGATTCCACCGCCATTGCGCAGGGAGTCATCCACAGGGAAACCAATACCGTCAATAACAAAACCAGGTTCTTCATCTTACGATTCTCCTTTATCATTTTTTATCAGTCACACTTTTTTTCTTGCACGATGAATGGATTTGCACCGCCGTCTCCGCACCGCGGATTCAAGCTCAAAAAAAGGGCGCAGCAGGCTTTGCGTTCTTTAAGCCTACATGCGCCTTCACTGGTTTCGCCTAATTTTAAAACCCGTAAGACTGTAAAGATCCAAAGGATCGTTACTCATGCTCTTTCTAATTATTCTTCTTTGTTATTTTGACTATACCTCTACTCATGGTTTTCATTGGCTGAAGTCGATCATGGAATGGCGACTCGGATCAATGCGTCCACGCATATATTTCCATAGCCGTCCCATCACAGCACTTGCCGCACGTCTTGCTGCAACCTGCCTGTACGTCTGATTTTATCACCTTGCCTTTTCGAATCCATTGCCCCAGCATTCCCTTCATCGCTTCCGGTTCGATGTCAAAATGACGGGCCAGGTCGCCAAGGGTGACGCGTTTGTGTTTCATCAGGTATTGCTTTATTTCAGACAATATCATGCTTTGCTCCTTAACCAGCGGCATACGCACCCTTTCCAGGGCATGGTAAACATTGGGTTAATATGTATCATTCACGCCTTTGCACCGTCCGGCAGGCCCGCGACAGCGCCTCTTTCCCTGCCACTGATCTGTCGCATGATCATGACGACACCCAGGAAAACAGCGCCTATCACCGCGATCCACAGCAGGGATGACACCGGATGGCGACCGATGGTGGCTGTCTGGTAAAACAGGACGGAGGCCGCATACGCCAGGCCCGTGGTCCAGATCCCGGCAAAGGACGTCCACTTCCAATCGGTTTCCCGATAGACAGCGGCAATGGCGGCCACGCAGGGAAAATACAGCAGGATGAAAAGGAGGTAAGCGAACGCCCCGATCCTGCCGTCAAAGAGGCGTACCATGGCACCGAAGGTTCCCACCGTAACTTCCTGTTCTTCGGCGGCGCTCTCGATGTCGCCGACATCCCCGATGGAAAGGCCCAGCGGATCGAGCAGGGTATCGGCCACCCCCGCCAGATTTTCAGGGATGGAGACGAAAGACTCCCTGATGCCGCCCCAGAAATCGAAGGTCTCCCCGCCCGCTTCCCCGGCCTCGACCTCGCCGTCACCGATCTGGGAATACAGGGCATCCAGGGTTCCCACCACCGCTTCCTTGGCGAATACGCCCGTAAAAATGCCGACCGTCGCCGGCCAGTTTTCCGGGGTCAGTCCCATGGGAGAGAAAACCGGCGTAATCATTTTGCCGATGGCGCTCAGGACGGATCTGTCGCTGTCCTCGTTGCCGAAGGAACCGTCCGTACCCATGGCGTTCAAAAAGCTCAGGATCACCACGATGGGGATGATGATCCTGCCGGCCCGAAAGATAAATGTCTTGAGCCGATCCCACGCACGCAGCACCACGCCCTTCACCGTCGGTATGTGATACGGCGGAAGTTCCATGACAAACGGGGTGATTTCCCCCTTGAGCAGCGTATTTTTCAAAACCAGGCCGGTAACGACCGCAAAACCGATGCCCAGCAGATACAAACCGAAGACCAGGTTCTGGCCGCCCGCCGGAAAGAATGCAGCCGCAAACAGCGCATAGACGGGCAAGCGGGCGCCGCAGGACATGAACGGATTCATCATGATGGTCAGTGTGCGGTCACGCTGATTTTCCAGGGTGCGTGTGGCCATGATCGCCGGCACGTTGCACCCGAATCCCACCAGCATCGGGATAAAGGACTTTCCGGGCAGACCGATCAACCGCATGAAACGGTCCATGACAAAGGCGGCCCGGGCCATGTACCCCGAGTCCTCGAGAAAACAGAGGCACAGGAACATGAACCCGATGGGTGGAATAAAGGTCGCGATGGTCTGGAGGCCGCCGCCGACGCCGCCGGCGAGAATCGCCGTCAGCCACTCGGGCGACCCCATGGCGGCAAGCAGTTCCCCGAAGCCGTCGACACAGATCGTGCCGGCAAAAATATCGAAGAAATCGATGAACGCGCCGCCGATATTGATCGTCACCATAAACATGAGATACATGGCAACCAGGAAGATGGGAATGCCCAGCACCCGGTTCAGCACGATGCCGTCAATCCTGTCCGACAGGGTCTTGTCGAGGCGGTTGCCTTTCTTCACAGCCTCCCGAGTCAACCAGTTGATTATTCCGTAGCGGCCGTCGGCAAGCAGGATGTCGGCTTCTTCACCGAGTTCGGCTTCAATCTTTTTCCGATATTCGTCGCGCGCTTTCAGTGCCTCCCCGCTCACCAGCGAATCGAGCCGGTCATCGCCTTCCAGCAGTTTCACCGCCGCATAGCGCGGATTCATCTTCCTGCGGGAGGCAGCTTCCCCCACCAGGGAAACCAATGCATCCACGGCTTCCTGAATTTCCACGGGATAGACCACCTGGAGCCCGGAAACGGATTTTGTTTGCGCCCATCGATTGATTGCCGAACGCAGCGCGTCGATACCCCCGTCCCGGGAGGCCACCAGGGGGATCACCGGACAGCCCAGCCGCCGGCTCAACAATGGAATATCGATATCGATCCGGCGCTCCCTGGCAATGTCCATCATGTTCAACGCAAGCACGATGGGCACCTGCGTCTCCAGCAGCTGGACGGTCAGGTAGAGATTGCGCTCCAGATTGGAGGCGTCCACGATATTGACGATCAGGTCCGCCTCCCCCGAAAGGATATAGTCGCGGGCGACCGCTTCATCCAACGAGTTCGCGGAAAGGGAGTAGATGCCGGGAAGATCGACGATCTCGATTTTTTTGCCCTCGTGCGCATATTCACCGGATTTGCGATCCACGGTAACGCCGGGCCAGTTGCCCACCCGCTGCTTCGCTCCGGTCAGTGCGTTAAACAGGGTCGTCTTGCCGCAATTGGGATTTCCCACGACCCCGACCACGTAATCACTCATGACTGAATCCTCCTTTCCACCAACAAAGCGGATGCCTCGTCTTTCCTGAGCGACAGGGCGAATCCCCGCACCTTGATTTCCACAGGGTCCCCCATGGGGGCGATCCGCTCGACTGTAATTTTCGTACCTTTGATTAATCCCATGGCCAGCAGTTTTTCCCGATAGGCCGATGCCCCTTTGACGTACCCGGACACCGTACCGGATTCGCCCACCGCCATGTCGCGCAAAGTCTCTTTCATCCGCATTCTCCTTATATAACGATGACCTGGATTTTGTGGGCCATGCCGCCGCCCAGATAAAGACGGGCACCCTCATGACCGAGCAACAGTTTTCCATCCATGGGATTGCGCAAAACCTGCATTTTCTCGCCGACCCGGAGCCCCACCCCGGCAAGCCGCTCATGGAGCCCCCGGCCGCCGCATATGGCAACGATCCTGACCCATTCGCCCTCCCGGGCCAGGCGCAACGGAAGCGTCCCCAGGTCCACACCCGGCCGGTCCCTCGTGGAAGCCTCCGTATCCTGTCCCACCCTTCCCAATGCGCGCCGCCGCCCACCCATCGAAACAACATTTTCCATAATGCCTCCGGAAAAGCTCTCCGTTCCCCTCGGGAAAAAACGAACCGGAACAGACCATAAAAAAAGGCGTACCTCCGTCGTTTCGACATCGGGGTACGCCTTCACTTTTTCCATGTCATTCCGATGACATGGAACCCGTAAGACATCCCTTCCAGGATCAATCTGCGTCGATCAACACCTGGGTAAGCTTCTTGCGTAAGGCTTCAAGCCTTTTGGATTTGAATGCTTTCCTGCTTTCTTCCAATTCGTCTATGGCCTCTTTGATCGCCCCTTTCATCATCAGTTCCCGCGGTCGCCTGGGGCACAGGTCCATGAGGGACCGCAGACCGTTCTCGTCCACCCGTCCCTCCAATATCGAGGTTACGAGACAGCAATGCATATCGATTCTTTGCCGCAGTTCCCTGACGCTGGAGTTCAGCACGTCGATCAGATCCCGCTTGTCCCCCCTCATGGATAGCAACTCCTTCCATTGTTAGATCTATCGAACTCTATGGTCGTAAAAAAAGCCGCCTTTCGCCCCTTCCCGGCAAAGACGGCCGAACGGGTCAATTTTTGTGAGTTTTCTCCGCGGAGGCCGAATTATCGACGGCATGGATCTGGTTCTCGAATTCGCGGGAGAACGCCTCCCTTCGCGCCTGGCATTTTTCGGGCCTGCGGCCGTGCAGCCGATACTCTCTGAAATAGTTCAGCCAGCTCTCCCCCGCCCGGGGACACTCCTGTATAAATTCCATGAATTCCGTCAGGCTGTCCAGGGTGGCGGCACTCAGCGTGTGTTCCATCTTGCAGGCTTCCTCGTCGGCGGTCTCGAACGCGATTTCCAGGAACCCGGTCAGAAATTTCAACAGGACCTCATGCCGGCGCCGCATCTCCTTGCCGACATCCGCCCCGTCTTTCGTCAGCTCCACGTATTCGTATTTCTCATAGTTCACCAGGCCCCTGTCATTCAGGGTCTTGAGCATGCTGGACACGGTGGGCATCTTGACGTCCAGCCGCTTGGCGATGTCCTTGACGCGAACCACTTTTTTTTCCCGGTCCAGATCGAATATGGCCTCCAGATAGTCTTCCATGACGGAAGTCAAAGGCTTCGCGGAGATTTCGTCTTCCTTGCGGGACTCATTCATGGGGACCTCTTTGTTAGGATCTCCTAACTTAGATTTGTATATCGAATAATCTTTTATCCCGTCGCTGTCAAGGTTTTTTTCAACCTGCCGGGTTTTCCTGAATCCTGTCTCGGGGGCGTCGCTGTCATCCCCCATGGGCCCCGTCGAAAGCGGAAGTCTTCGTATCTGCACAGGGACGATGGCGCCGCAAGAAAGACAGGGGCACCCGAATGGAAATCCGCGCCTTCACGGAAGCCGCCCGCCCCCCGGCGGGGACGCGTTCGGAAGGATTCTAATGCATGGTGAATTGAATCAGATAGGTATATTTGAAGTCAACCAGGCCGGTTTTTTCAAAATCGCATGACCTGATTGCATGCTCGATCTCCTCCGGCGACCAGCGCATCTCTTTGGGGGGACCGAGGGGCATATCTTCCTTTCTGCATTCGATGATTGCAAGGCGGCCGCCGGGCTTCAGAACTCTTCGTATTTCCCTGAACAGGGTTTCCGCATGTTTCGACACGCCGGGCACGTGGAATACGGTGGCCATGAGACACGTGTCAATGCAGCGGTCCCCGACGGGCAACGCCTTGGTGATGTCGGCCGGGATCGCTTCGAGCCCGTCAAGCCCCAGCGCCTGAATTTTCCGCCTCAGGACTTCAATCACGTGCCGCCGTTCATCGAGGGCATAGACCCTTCCGACGCGACCGACTATCGTGGATGCCCGGATTGAATAATCTCCCGGACCGCAGCCCAGATCCAGAAACCAGTCCCCCGGTTTCAGGGCGAGCGAATCAAATACAATCCCGGGATCCTGCATCCGGTAACTGCTTGTCCCCCGTCCGTGCCCGCCCGGTTCATGACCGCGGCATTTCGGTCCTGCTTCATCACCCATCGCACAACCCCGCTTTTTTGATCGTCCACACGAGACACTCGGAATCGTAAAGAACCCCGGCGGCACCGCCCGTTGACTTCTCCCGTCGCATTCCGTCACCGGATATCGTCACTTCCGAAAGCCCGGGCCGGTATTCCGCTCCTGATCAATTAAAAATGATACCGCGCCGCCGCATACAGGTTCGTATCGTCCTCAAACTGGGCAAAAAACGTATGCCGGTGATCGCCGGCAAAAATGTTCGCTCCCGCTTCAAGCACGATGTGATCCGTATATTTGAAGCGTACTTTGGGTTTCAAATAAGCGTCTTCATCGCTGGGGGAACAGTAGGCGGACAGGGCGAGTTCAAGGTTCTGACCCATGAGCAGCTTGGTCAGCTGGAGCGTCATGACATGCCTGGATCGATCCCGGGGCGGTCCCGCTGGCAGATTCATGATATAACCATCATAATTCAGCATTCGTTCAACGTAATACTGGATGCTTGCATTGAAGTCCCGTCCGATCTCCTGGGCATAACCGGCCAGGTACCGAATTTCCGAATTGTCCACCAGGGGGTTGGAACCGCTTTCATCGTCAGCCGAATGGTAATAGGCCACTTCAATGTTCCCGATTCCGGGACCCACCTGTCCCCGGGCACTGGCCCCGCAGACCCGGAGTTCGGGAAACGCGGCCGTGCCCGATGCCGTCTGACCGGCGGGCCGCTTCCAGAAGCCTCGATACCCATACAATGCCAGCTCATAGTTGCGGATGTTCCTGTACAAGCGCACGGCGATTTCGTCATCCTGAAACCAGCGATCGGGCTTTTCGGCGTGGACGATTGCATCCCGTCCCGCCGGCCTTCCCAGCGAGGCATTCCAGCAGGAAAGACACTCCCCGGTCACATACCGGTCGGGATCAAACTGCGGGGTATAGACCACGTCAAGGTTTGCGGCGTCCGAGAAAAAACTGAATTTTGCGGCATCGGACGGGGCTTTGAGGTACTCGGAATCCCTTCCGATGAAAAAAGACTGCCAATCCTTAGGAAAAAGGTCGTTCAAAAAAACCAGTTCCCCTGTTCCCCACGTCAGAATCTGACGACCGATCTTGATATCCAGGAAATCCGCCGGCCTGGCGAAACACCAGGCCTCGCGCGTGTCATATTCCCACTGTTCCGTGACGCCGTCACCCCATACATCCCCCTTGTATTTGAATTCCAACGATCCGGTGTAAACGGAAAGTTCTCCCTGAAGGCGGGCTTCCATCACGGGCGCATCCTGTTCATACGAATCATTTTGTGTCCGGCAGCCGGCTCTCAGTTCAAGAAAACCGGAGATCCGCGGCCAACCTCTCGGCACTTTCGCGGGGATCACCGAGGTCTCCGACAAATCCTGCAAGCCTGGTTTCAATTCCCTGAATGTATTGCTGCGACGGTTTTCCAGGCACCATCCCATCGAATACCAGATAGGCGGTATATGTCCCGCCGAAATGCCTGTTTATCGCCATATCCGCTTTGCGAATTGGATGACTTTTACTGAATCGTTTGGCGTAATTGTCGTTTATGTTGATCTGTGAGATGCCCCACACGGCCACGACGGCGAGGACAGCCATCATTGCCAGAACAAATTTTGCGCGGCCGTATGTGAACGCTCCGACGGCCTGCAGAAATTTTTCAATCCGTGTCTGCTTCTTTTTGATCATGGACGCCTTGCCGAAGTTTTCCAGCATCCGTTCCGGAATGATCATAAGATAAGCCGGTACAAGCAATACGGTTGCCACCCATCCGATCATGACCCCCGTGGCGACGAAAACACCAAAAATCCTTGCCGGCGGGATGTCGGTTGCTATAAACGACAGAAAACCGGCGGCCGTCGTCAGGGAGGTATAGAGTATCGGCATAAAGAGTGCCTGCATCACTTCCTCGATGGTTCGCGAACGCCCTTTTTCCTTTGTGTAGGATTCAAAGAAATCCGAAAGGATATGAACCGAGGCACATATCGCAATAGGCATCAGGAAGATCGGAAGCATCGAACTGAGGATGTGGACGGGGTACCCGAAGGCGATCATGAGCCCCAGTGCCGACACGACGGAAACCGTCGAGATGATCATGGGAAGGATAATCAGCACCCACTTGCGGAAAAACAGGAACAGGAGTCCGAAGATCACGAGCATCGTCAAGGGAGCCGCAAACGTCATCTGGTTGAACATTTCAACACCGATGGCGCTCTCCGCAACGGGAAGACCGGCGACGTGATATTGCTCCTCACCATCCAGTTCCTCGATTTTGTTATTAAGCTCCTCATAAACCCGATAGCTCAACAGCTTGTCCGTCAACGGCAGATAAACGCAAAGCGCTTTGCCGTCTTCCGATATCATCCGGCCTTTCAACAGCGGATTCGAGAGGGCCTTATCCCGAATCGCCAGGGCTTCTTCCCGGGTTTCCGGCGGGCGCGGCATGAGCCACTCGAACTTGATCGCTCCCGTACCCGCCTGGCTCAAGTGATCGACCAAGGAAGGGGCAACCATTTCGGCTTCGATCACGCCGGATGACCGGCCTGTCTGCGGGTCATCCTCCCAGCGGAGCGTTTTTGCATATTCGGTCAATTCATGGATCCGCCCCAGGGTCGCCACATTGAATACGCCGTCCGGATCGCGTTCGTTGATGACACCCAGCACGATCGTGTCGCTCAGATCGAACCGCATTTTGCTCTCATTATGGAAAACCCGGACCGGTTCGGTCCTTTCGAGCATATTTTCGGGGTCCGTATCGATCTTGATCCAGGGAAAGAAAGCGCCTGTAGCAAAAGTAAGCAGGAAAATCACAACGGGAATCAGCTTGTAACGTTTGATGGAGAATTCAATGATCGCATTTTTGAGCGACGCCATGTAGACACCTCTTATAGTTAATATACTTAACCATTAGCACAAAAAAATTCACCTCTTTTTCTGCTTCAGAAATCTTTCGTCCATGACGCTTCCGATCGCTTCCAGGAGAACCGATATCGTCGCGATCTGCGACAGCGAGAAAGCCCTCAGCCGGTCCACCAGGGCCGCCATGTCGTTTCCGTGGAAACGTTCGTGAGCCTGATACGCCTTCCACCCCCATTCGGTGAGGGACAGAAGGGCTTCCTTGTTGTTCTGAGGGGATTGTCTCTTCTCCAGGAAACCTTTCCGTACCAGCCGGGCAACCATCTGAGAAGCGGCGCTCTTCGTGATGCCGAATTTCGTCGCAACATCGAGGACCCTCATCTGCTTCCCCTCGCCAACGGCCTGGATGGTGTGCGCCTCGGCCGTCGTGACTTGCACGCCTTCATCGACGGAAACGGTCAGGTTTTCGATGCGCGCATATTTTTTGGAAATCCGCAGAAGTTCCCGGATAGTCGTTTTTATGAGTTCATCCTTCGTTTCCATGATGGGGTTGGTACATTAGCTTAACTAAGATGTCAAGAAATTTTTTCGGTCAATCTCGAGTCCGCCATGCCGGCCGCACGGACCCGTTCAGAAAGGTCACCCTCCGGCTGGCTCGCAGAAGCGGTAAGGTGCGCGTGCCGGCGGCGCGGTCCTTCCCGATGGTATTTTCAGCGGGGGCGCGCACAATCCTGCCGGCGATGCGGCCGGCCCCCGGGCGGCGGGCTTTAAAACGGTGGATTCGGAAGACGGTACACGGCCCATCAATTAACTGTGGACAGGCTGTGAGCGGCAAGACCCAGGGGAAATCGAACGAAAGGCCGGTATACCGCGGGATTCGCTACGCTCGGCTCTTGTCGCTTGAATCTTTCCATACCGAGAAACTCTGTCCCTTCAGGAAATCAAAGGATTGAGAAAGACGATATCCTGCGGACTCCATTGTTTTGCGGATCCCTTCGGCGGGGGTAAAGTGTTTGAAGAGGTGAACGAAAGCGAACCCTTTGCCGGGCAGATGGTCGATGATCACGACGCGCCCGCCGGGTTTCAGGGCTTTTCGGATGCTTTGGAAATAGCGTCCGGGATCACTCAAATGGTGGAAGACGTTTCTTGCGAAAGCCAGATCGATGGACGCCTCAGGCAGGGGAACGCCATTGCTGCCCGCGGCAACGACGGCGACATTGCTCAACCCCGCCGCCTTTGCATTCCGTTTCACAAAGTCGAGGTATCCGGGCTTGCTGTCCACCGCGAATACCTTTCCTCCCTGGCCGACTTTTCGAGCAAAAGCCGGCGCAAAATATCCGCCTCCGGAACCGATATCCGCCACCGCCTTCCCTTCGGTCAGGTTCAGGTGTTCGATAATTTCCTTTGCCCCTTTTCCCGGCGAAGAGGCCTCACGATTCAACATTTTAAGAAAAATATTCGTCAGCACTCAATCCTCCCGTTCGTCGGCGCATTCTTGAATCGACATTTTTAAGCAGTTGACCGTGTGTGAAATTCATCGATCCCGTAAACCGAGCATTTCTCTGACCCGCTTTACGCCCTTTCGGTTGATTTCCGCAGTGAAAGAATCCTGCCCCCGGTCTCTTTCGGCATCTTTCAGAAGCGCGTCTACGGCTTCGCGCCCGTCAGCGGTTTTGACGGCATTTCTCGGGGTCTTCCCTCCCAAAGCCGGAATCTTTTCATCCACCCAGCTTTCCCAGTTCCGGTCGAATATTTCCGCCACTTTCGCCTGTACTTCGGGGTGCCGCATGAGTTCCTCATGCCCTGATGAGCTGGTTCTTTCGGCAGTTCCGGCCGCATACCGGGCCATCATCGCATCCATATCCTGAATCTCGTCGACCTTGAACCGGCCACCGTCACCCAGCCGGGCTTCGATCTCCCGGCGCAAGGATTGCGCCCGCTCGGCCGAGTTGACTTCCGCGGTCAGCCGCCGGCCATCGAGCACCATCCGGCCCAATATCGTGTTGGGCATTCCGGAAACATTCCTGTGTCCCAGGCGGTCCCATGGAATTTCAACACGCACCATCCGACCGGCGTCATCCAGCTCCGCATCGGCGTAAAGTTCTTCCGGCGTCATGGTGACACACAGCTCCCGGAGCTTCTCGAAAGCCTCGTCGATTGACGTTATATCATAGATAAGCTTATGTAATTCCAACACATGACCGTCCGTGTTACACATCTTGGGCATGGTATTCAATACACGGTCGATGTTGAAATAAAGCTCCCGGATTTCCGTGTCCCAGTCGTACAGGGTGTCGTCGGTTACGGCGGATTGATTGCGCTGCATCTGTTTTCTTAATTTGATGATGTCCGGTTTGCTGCCGGGAGGAATAAGGGTCGGACCAAGACCGATCAGCATCCCGACACCGTCTACGTCGACCGCCCGTCCGAAGAGAACATCGCCGGGTTCCACGTATTTCGACCCGGTGCGTTCCTGGATCCCGATGCGGGAGCCCGTGAGAATGTCCTGCAACCTCATCCCCTTGCCCTTATCGACGCTCAGCACCTCCAAAAAGCTGTACGGCTTGCGGTTGGTACTTTCAATCAGCCGCTTTTCCAGCGTGTCGAGGTTACCGTCATGCTTCTCGGCATACAGCTCGGCCACGGTACGGCCCTCCGGGCCCGCAAGTTCCACTTCGCTATCGCGAGGATCATACTCCCAGTTGAAGACGTACCAGGGCCAGAACAAGGGACCGGACCGGTCAAGCATCTCCTCGCTGATCTCTTCCCCAGGTTTGGGCCAAAGCAAAAACTCATGCATGGCCGCAAGAACAGCTTCTTTCCCGAAGGCTTTCCCGGCGTAACGAATCAAACGTTCCATGAGCCGTTCAAAGGCCTCGGACAATCGACGGTAATACAATTCCAGGGAAGGCGTCTCCGTTTTGTTTTGACAGCACTTTTTATATTTCTTCCCGCTGCCGCACGGGCAGGGCTGGTTGCGTCCGGGTTTCATCATTTCGACAATTTTTCAGTCCCTTTCTCACTTGGTTGGCTGATCTTATATCAGGTTTATCCGTTTTTTGCGTGGTTTTGAGAATTCAGCTTTCCGGACCGTAGCAGAAGGTCTCGAAAAGTTAATACTCCCAAGCACTTCGCGCCATATCCCCCCGGGAACCCGGAACGGCACCGGAGGCGAGGATCAAAACCTACCGGGAATATTTCCACACCATCCTGTTTCGGGATCCGGTTGAACGCCATGATATTTCGCATCCCGAGGCGGTGACCAACCCGGCCCACCGGCTGGCGGACAACACGACATCGCTCCATTCCGTCCACAGCCTCACGGGGTATCTCAAATCGCCGGGGCACAAGATGCCCAAATCCGCGGTTTCGACTTGCCTGGAGTCTTGTCATGAAAAATCAGTTTGCTTTTCGGGGAGGCATGATCTTCCCCATGCCACACAGGACACATCCCTCACAAAGGCCGTGAAAATATGTAAACTCCCGGCCTTTGACCCCGCCCGCGGCCGCGGACATCATAAAGCCGAGCGGATGGCCCGGCGGTAGTTCTCAATGACCTGCTCGCGGCAATCCATCAATGAGTCCGCTGCCGACTCCCTTCTGGAAGCGGCAGAACTCTAACTCTAAATGTGGTACATTTTCCGGGGGCAGGTCAGCTCTGCCTGAGGTTTCTGACTCCTGGGATTGTTCGCTTCTGCTCGAGTACGATCTTCTTCAGTCTGATACTGCGGCGTATCATTGCGCGGCTTACGCAAATCACCTTCCAGAATTGCAGTTTTTTTCCATTCATCTGCTTCAGACCAGCAGAAATCAAGAGTTGTTATCGATCCCGGCTCTGTCATTCTATTAGAAGCATCAAGCGCCTGTATCAAAATCTCGCGTTGCAATTCCGGGTCGTGCGGTTTTCCTGTTGTGTGCCCCAAAGGAAAATCTAAAAAAGCAGTTCGTGGCGGCTTTACCGCTCTAATAACATCGAGGGCACTAGCCATGCATAGCGTCGGAATGCCTGCCTGTTCTGCATGACGAGCAATCAATCCAACGGATTGATGACAAACAGGTCAGACAGGAACAAGCAAGGCGACATCCACCTGTTCAGCCAAAAGGCATTCAGTTAAAAGCGGCGCTAATTCATCACGAACCCTTCGCGAAGAGTATATTCCGCCCATGAAGGTAAATGCATGTTCAGTAAGCGAACCGATTATGCCTTCTTTGACCAGTCGACGTAAGGTATCGATCGGAAATACGACATTTGGATCACGTCGAGCATCCTTTTGGTCATAGGCGAAATGCGCTGTTCTAAGGTCAGCGATATTCACATCAGTTGGAATTACTCGGAAGGAAGTGTCGTCCTTAAAATGGAAGGCGACTTGACCAGTCACATAGATTCCCCCGGAAGCGATCAATCCGACACGACAATCCGATAGCGGCTTTCGAAAAGGCTGCCATGGTGGTAAGTCATGATTATAAACCCATTGATATGGTTTGTAACCGATCTTGGCATAATTATTACGAATGCGCGCAATATACTCAATGGCTTCCATCTGTCCGCTCATGATTAGGCGTGAACTCTTATTTCTGCAGGTCGTGCCTTTTACTGGATCACTAACATGTCAAATAAACCATCCAACAGCCCAATACTGTAAGTGTGATCCTCCTTGGTTCGTGTTCTTTTGGTCAGCAGTGCTTACTTTGTCAGGATTTGAATACCTGCAACAACGGCAGATTCGATACTGGTAAGTACACCGCCCAACATTTGGGCCATGCCCACTTTAGCTCCAACTACCTGATTTGCGCCTGCCTCACCCCAGAGCTGTTTTGTAATATCGTTGACTACTCGAACACCGGAAGCGCCCAAAGGATGCCCCATAGAGAGCAATCCACCGCTGGGATTGACCGGGCAGCGGCCGCCCAATTCTACAGCGCGGGAGCGCGCAAACGCAACTCCTTCACCCGGGTTACAAAGACCTAGCATTTCATAAGCCGCCATCTCTTCACCGGAGAAGGCATCGTGCAGCTCAACCACATCAAGGTCCTTTTGTGCATCCACACCAGCCATCTCGCAGGCATCCTTGGCACCTTTAATCATTGCCTGTAAAGCCAGGGGATCATATGAAGAGTCCTCGGCACCGCTAACCGAGATACTGGAACCTGCTATCTTAACCGGTGCACGATACACTTTCTTACTATGCTTTTTGTAATACTCCCCCGAACAAAGGATAATAGCAGCAGCGCCATCACTCTGCGGACAACACTGCAGTATAGTAATAGGGTCTGCAATCATGGGTGAAGCCATGATTTCTTCGACTGTAACTTCTTTCTTATACTGTGAGTATGGATTGTTCATACCTGCCTTGTGGTTCTTGACAGAAGGATAACAGATGTCCTCTATGGTTGCACCGCGTTTCTCCATCAGTCTATTACACAGCATTGCAAAAAACGAAGGCATAGTGAGGGCCAGTTTCCCTTGGAGATCGCCCTCAATGGCAATCAGTCCCTTGCCAAACTTCCTATTAAAGGCTGATAGTGACTCAACTCCCAACGCAATTCCCACGTCACAGGCGCCCAGTGCGATGTCGCGATACAACAAATGAACCGCAGAGGAGCCACTGGCACAAGCGTTTTCGACGTTATACATCGGAATCCGATCTACACCCAAACGAATGAGGATTGATTGAATAGGCGTGGGCGGGCTATATAACGTTCCGCAATAAGCTGTTTGGAACTCCTTGGGAGAGATTTCAGCGTCCTTAACGGCGGCTAAGGCGGCAGCGGCGCCCAAGTCATTTACGGTCAGGCTGCCATGTTTGCCGAAAATAGTTTGACCAATACCAAGCACAAATACGTCTCTCATTATTTGGTACCTCCGGATTCTTCCTTACAGGGCACGTAATAATAGCCCAAAACCTCTGTGCCATCTTTCTCAGTCCAAATAACACCGGTCTCCACCTTCACCTTCATACCGGTTTTCACATCCTCCACCTTTGCATGAATCTGTCCGAATACACGGGTTCCTTCAGGCAGGTCGATATAGCCGCCGATAATGGGGGGCTTATAGTGACCAACGGGAACTCTGGTAACGCTGAAGGAAAACAATGTTCCAACTGTGCTGAGGGATACCCTTTCTACATTTTCAGAGGAACAGAATGGACATAGCTCCACTGCGGGATAAGAGGTCTTCCCGCAATTCTTACATTTATTCCCCATCTGAATAAGTGAGCCATCCTTCTCATCCAAAGCACCCGAGTGAAAAATGATTTGATTGCTCATGTTTATTTTCTCACCCCTTTCTTTTTATAGTCTTTGATTTCAGTCTTAGCTGAAGAGCCCCGTTTTCGAAAACTCCTCGATATCGATCTCAGTATAGCCAAGACTCTTTATGATATCTTTTGTATTGGCTTCAGCATCCGAGAACCCGACATGGCGATACTCGGGAGGAGACTCGGAAAACTTAATGGGATTGGCGATCTGTTTTACATTTTTCCCGGTGGGTCCGGCGACCTCTACAACCATACCTCGCTTTAGGGCAAGCGGGCTGCCTAAGGCCTCTGAAAGCGTAAGCACCGGTTCAACGCATGCATCCGTGGCATTGAAGAGGACCCTCCATTCGTCTCTGCTTTTTGTCTTTATAATTTCTTTAACAATCGTCTTGATCTTTGCGCAGTCTTTTGGAGCCAAACCTCCAGCAATGAAATCGGGTCTCCCGATCGTGTAACAAAATGCGCTGAAAAATTTGGGTTCGAATCCGCCAAAACTTATATACCTGCCGTCTTTCGTCTCGTAATAATCATAGAGACTGCCTCCATTTAAGAGAGTTTCTCCCCTCATCGGCTCTTTCCCATACAAAAGAAGAGCTGCCCCTTCCATATTCGCATTAAAAGCAAACATCCCATCGGTCATTGAAATGTCTATGTGTTGGCCTTTTCCGGTATTCTGACGATAGATGACAGCCGCCAGAATACCGATCACGGAATTGTTTGAACCTGAAGCAACATCGGCAAGCTGTATTCCATTTAGTGCCGGACCCGATTCCTTTTTCCCCGAGTATGATGCGACGCCGGAAAGGGCAATGTAATTGATATCATGGCCGGCCCGATCCCTCATTGGCCCTGTCTGCCCATAGCCAGTAATAGAGCAGTAGATGACTTTGGGGTTTATGACCTTGAGGCTGTCATAATCAAGGTTAAGATTGGCCATAACTCCTGGACGGAACTGTTCGATTACAATATCGTACTCGGCTATAAGTCGGTGGATGATCTTCAAAGCTCGAGGATCCTTGAGATTGAGGTGCACACGCTTCTTATTTCTTCCCAACTGCGCAGATAAGGCTGATAATTTCGTGCCCGGGATGAGGGGCGGTAGAAAATCAACAAGATCAGGTCTTGATCCTCCTGATACAATCCTGATTACATCAGCGCCCATGTCCGCCAGGAGCATTGTGGCGTATGGTCCAGGGAGTAATGTCGTAAAATCAAGAATCTTTAAGCCCTTAATCGCTCCACACATTTTTACTCTCCTTGTCTATTTCAGGTTCCGAGAAATGACCATCCTCTGAACTTCCGAAGTTCCTTCCACGATCTGCAGTATTTTAGTATGTCGATAGTATCTTGATACGGCATACTCATTCATGAAACCGTAGCCCCCGTGGATCTGGTACGCATCGCTCGCTACCTTCTCGCACGCTTCCGAGGCATAGAGCTTTGCGTAGGCGGCTTCCAGGGTATGGGGGAGGTGATTGTCTTTCAGCCAAGCAGCCTTGAGGTACATGTTCCGCGCAAGCTCGATGGCCATTGCCATGTCAGCCAGCTTGAAGGAAATCGCCTGGAAATTGATTATCGGCTTGCCGAACTGAACCCTTTCCTTCGCGTATTTCAGGGATGTTTCGAGACAAGCCTGCATCAGCCCAACCGCAATGGCGGCAATGCTGATCCGTCCCGTTTCAAGTACCGCGAGGTGCTGGGCAAATCCCTTGCCTTCTTTCCCGAAGAAGTTCGAATACGGGATTCGACAGTCTTCGAAGATGCACTCGTGCGTGGCTGAATGTCGCCAGGCCATCTTGTCGTACTTCTTTCCCAAGGTGAACCCCGCAGTCCCCTTCGGGACGATGAAGGTATTGATCTGTTCCTTCTCTCCCGGCTTCAGTGACTTCGTGCGGGCCGTAATGATTATGATGGATGCATTGGAGAGGCCGATGTTTGTGATGAACTGCTTTGTCCCGTTGATAACCCAGGAATCTCCGTCACGAACCGCCGTCGTTCTCGTTGCGCCCGCGTCTGAACCCGCTTCCGGCTCTGTCAGTCCGAAGGCGCCGACCTCCTTGCCCTGCACTATGGGGAGGAGCCATTTCTTTTTCTGCGTCTCCGTGCCGAACACAAAGAGTTCCTGTCCGACAACGCTCGTCGTTACGTCGAGGAGTGCTCCTAATGTTGAATCTCCCCGGGCAATCTCTTCGATGCATAAGTGCATGCCCACCCAATCCCCGCCACTGCCACCGTATTCCACGGGGAAGGGAATGCCCATCATTCCGAGTTCTGCCATGCGTTCCATTATGTCATAGGGATACTCGCCAGTGGCTTCCATCTCCTCAGCCTGGGGTGCAATGACCTCATCCGCAAACTTCCGCGCCATATCCCGAATCATCTGCTGTTCTTCCGACAATCTAAAATCCACGTGATTTCTCCTTTCCGCCGATCAGCGGCCTTTAAACAAAGGCTTGCGTTTTTCCACAAATGCATTCATTCCTTCTTTCTGGTCTTCTGTAGAAAAGAGGTACTCAAAGCATTTGGCTTCATAAGCGAGGGCCGAAGTGAGTTCCATATTCATCCCGCCGTCAACTACCATCTTTGTGATACTCAACGCCACGCCTGGTCTGGTCACGATAGTCGACGCCAATTTTCGTGTCTCCTTCAGAAGCGATGCAGGAGGGACGACCCGATTGACGAGTCCAATCCTAAGGGCCTCGGCAGCATCGATCGATTCACCGGTGAAGAGGAGCTCCTTGGCTTTCGTCACGCCCACAATCCGGGGCAGCCGCTGCGTGCCCCCGGCTCCCGGGATAACGCCTATCCTGATCTCCGGCTGTCCGAAAACGGCGGTTTCCGCTGCTATTCGAAGATCGCAGGCGAGACAAAGCTCACATCCTCCACCCAAGGCAAGCCCGCTCACCGCGGCAATGACCGGTTTTTCCATTTCCGCTATGGCGTCAAATGCCATCCGGGCCCTCTTGATATACCTATGAGCTTCCATAGGATTCGTTATGGCACTCACTTCAACCAAGTCCGCCCCGGCAGCGAAGAATTTTTCATGACCCGTAACGATAACGACTTTGATCCCGCTGTCCTCATCGATCTCGCCGCATACGCGTACAAGCTCTTCGAGCATGCGATTGTTCAAGGCATTCATGCTCTTCGGGCGATTCAACGTGATTGTCGCAATCCCCTCTCCACTCTCGACAAGAATCGTTTCGTATTTCATGCATCCTCCTCCACCTTTCATTTGACACCAACATCATAGGACAACCCTCCACAAATGGAGGTCGCACAGTAGCTGCCTTTCCTGCAGGGCTTATTTGCCATTATTGTTGTAATCCTGCCTGCGTTCGCCCCCGTTTCCATTTATATTCCGTCCTTCGCTCACACCCCGACACGTTCTCTGAGCGAAAAAACGATTCTTCTCTTCCTCAACTTCACAGCTCTCAAGTATCATCTTTACTTAGCCGCCATGCGGATCGCACCGTCCAGGCGGATCACCTCGCCGTTGAGCATAGGGTTATCGATAATCTGCTGGACCAGTTGTGCATATTCCGCCGGCCTGCCCATTCGCTTGGGGAAAGGGGGCATCTTAGCCAACTCTATTTGTACTGCCTCAGGCAAACCTGACACCATCGGAGTATTGAAAAGTCCAGGAGCGATCGTCATGACCCGAATACCATAATCCGCCAATTCTCTGGCAATGGGGAGGGTCATGCCCACTACGCCGGCTTTCGATGCACTATAGGCGGGTTGACCGATCTGTCCGTCGAAGGCCGCCGCTGATGCCGTATTGATAATAACGCCTCTTTCTCCGTCGCTGTTCGGTACATTCTTCACTATTTGTTCGACGGCCAGGCGGATGACGTTAAAGGTTCCGACAAGATTGATCTGGATGACACGATTAAATCCTCTCAAAGGCAGCGGTCCTTTTTTAGACAGGACCTTGCCCGGATCAGCAACACCTGCGCAATTGATGACGACATTGATTCCACCGAAGGAATCAAGCGTTTTCTTGACTGCGCTCTGAACGCTCTCTTCATTCGTAACGTCCGTTTTTGCGAAGACGACATTCGATCCCAGTTCGGCGATCAGTTTTTCGGCTCGATCTTCCTGCAGATCAAGAATCGCCGCCTTGCCGCCCCTGGAGACTATCATGCGTATACAAGCCTCTCCAAGACCGGACGCCCCGCCGGTTACCATTGCAATGCTATCCTGTAATTTCACAACCTGCTTCTCCTTTCACATTTATTTTTGCTGCATATAGAAATTCTTTTTCAGACTGTTTCTCAATTCGCCCCGGAGGTCCGGGTGCGCAATATTGATCAGGGCTTCCGCCCGTCCTCGCCGCGACTTATAGCGGATGTCTGCGATCCCATACTCCGTGACTACGTAGTGGGCAAAAGTCCTGGGAACGGTGACGGGGGTCCCCGGCGGTAACTCCGGCAGGATCGAGGAAACCAAGCTTCCGTCTTTCATTTTCCGGGAAGAATACATAAGCGTGATTCCTTTTCCGCCTTTTGAATAGAAGGAACCGATCATAAAGTCTAATTGACCGCCCGTGCCGCTGATCATACGATGGCCAATCCCTTCAGAGGCGATCTGGCCGCTGAAATCCACCATAACAGCCATGTTCATAGCAACCATATTGGGATGTTGGGCAATGAATGACGGATTATTAGTGTGTGAAGCAGGGTAGAATTCACAGTCAGGGTTTTGTGACGCAAAATCATACAAATTTTGATCACCAATACAGAACGTCGCAATTGTCTTCCCCTTGTGAAACGGTTTCCTGGCATTTGTAACGATTCCCTTCGGGACCAGTTCATTCAATCCCGCAGGAAACATCTCAGTAAGGACTCCGAGATCATGTTTTCCTTCAAGCCCCGCAACAACCGCTTCCGGAATGGTGCCGAAGCCCATCTGTATGGTATCGCCGTCATTGATCAACTCAAGGACATGCTGGCCGATTATTTTTTCTTTCTCTCCCGGTTCAGGTCTCTTCACTGCAGGAATCTTCAACGAATTTTCAACAAATAGGTCAAGCTCGGAGGCATGAATCCAGTTATCACCGAAAATGATTGGCATTTGGTCGTTGACTTCACCGATGGCTAACCGAAGTTTTCCCGACGCTCTTCCAAGCCTGATCGCGTCCATTGAATAAAAGTTCGTGAGCCCCAGGTTCACAAATCCTTTGGCGTTGGGCGGCGTGACTTGGCATATGAATACGTCTGACCAGTTTGCATATCTATCCCCTCCGTCGGAACTCATGAGAGGGAAAAAATCAGGGAGACGACTCTCGTTGATTTTTCGCGAGGCCATCATGCCGAAGCAGGGTCTGTAGTTGATGTGCCCGTCGATGGAAGCCATGAATTCGAGATCATATAGCTTGGACGGCCACACTGGAACCGAATCGCAGATCGTAACGCCCCTAAGTTCTTTCGAGCGGTTCAGTATCGCATTGATCATTGCCGGAGATGCGGATCCCAGGGCCAGTCCAATCCCGACAAAATCCCCTGATTTGATCTGAAGGGCAGCCGTTTCCATGCTCACAACTTTATTCCTATTCTCTTCTTGCCACGTCATAGTCATTCCCTCCCTTTGATTTCCACTCCTGTCATCTTTTCGACCAGGATGGATGCTGTGAAATCCACGGTAAGGGTAATAAAGAGGAAAAACAATATTTGATTGTTAATTATGAATATTAAGAAATAATTAATGCTTAGTTAGAGATGATAGGTAGGCATGAAGGTTCTGTGTTTTAGTCAGACCAAGTTTTTTTCTGATGTGAAAACGGTGAACATTGACAACTCCTACAGATGAATTGAGGAGTTCGGCAATCTCTTTGGTAGTATTTCCTTCTTTGATCAAGTTAGCCACTTGTATTTCCTTGTTGGTCAGATTCAGATATTTGGAAGAAAGATTGTAGGAAAAAGGAGTGATAATCTCCTGTAAATTCGATTTAATTACGTTGACGTACGAAATACCCTTGGGATCAGCGTGGTTTTGCAGTCTTTCAATGAATGGATGAATAAGCAATTTAACATTGGAGAGTATTTTTTCTTCCATCCTGCTTTGATCACCCTCTCTTTGTTTCAACAAAACCCTTAACGCCGTATTAACATCTTGAAGTTCATTTGTTTTTAGCTCAAGATCCGTTTCTCTTTTTCTTAGAATTTCTTCATGAATTTTACGCTCCGTAATATCTCTGATGGACTCGATCGCCCCCACGATATTTCCTTTACCGTCGTAAAGGGGACTCGCTTTTCCCCACAGAAAGGCCTTTTTCCCCTTCAAAGAAAGAGCCTCTGTTTCCACGATCAAAAGATCTTTCTCCTTTTTCAAAATAGAATAGTTTTTCTCAATTTCTTTATCAGGTTTCAAAACCAGGTTAAGTAATGCCGGTCTCCGAAATCCATAGAAAGGAATAGCATATTCGTAATTTTCCTTTCCCAGCATATCTTTCGCCTTAACCCCGGTCATTTCCTCTATGGCGCGATTCCAGGCAATTATTTTTCCTTTCAAGTCGATTGCCATAGTTGCATCAGGCAGAAAATCAATAATATCGGCCAGACGTCTTTCAGATTCCTGAAGGGCTGCTTCATGAATTTTACGCTCCGTAATATCTCTGATGGACTCGATCGCCCCCACGATATTTCCTTTACCGTCGTAAAGGGGACTCGCTTTTCCCCACAGAAAGGCCTTTTTCCCCTTCAAAGAAAGAGCCTCTGTTTCCACGATCAAAAGATCTTTCTCCTTTTTCAAAATAGAATAGTTTTTCTCAATTTCTTTATCAGGTTTCAAAACCAGGTTAAGTAATGCCGGTCTCCGAAATCCATAGAAAGGAATAGCATATTCGTAATTTTCCTTTCCCAGCATATCTTTCGCCTTAACCCCGGTCATTTCCTCTATGGCGCGATTCCAGGCAATTATTTTTCCTTTCAAGTCGATTGCCATAGTTGCATCAGGCAGAAAATCAATAATATCGGCCAGACGTCTTTCAGATTCCTGAAGGGCTGCTTCATGAATTTTACGCTCCGTAATATCTCTGATGGACTCGATCGCCCCCACGATATTTCCTTTACCATCGTAAAGGGGACTCGCTTTTCCCCACAGAAAAGCCTTTTCGCCTCTTAAGGAAGGGACTTCCGTCTCGATAATCAGTAGGTTTTTTTGCTTTTGAATAATGGCGTCGTATTTATTTTCATATTTCTCGTCTGGTTTGAGAATGAAGTTGAGCATGATCGGCCTTCTTTTTCCATAGAACGGAATCGCATACTCGTAGTTGCCTTTGCCCATCATATTTTCTGCCATAACGCCCGTCATTTCTTCCATAGCGCGATTCCAGGCGATAATTTTTCCTTCCAGGTCTATGGCCATGGTGGCGTCGGGGAGAAAGTCGATGATATCCATCAATCTTCGCTCAGATTCTTTCAGCGAATTTTCTACCCGTTTACGCTCGGTAACATCATACAAGAGCGACAGCATTACATCTTCATTATTAAGTTTTATAATTTCACAAGACCAGAGGGTTTCTTTGATTTCACCAAATTTGGTGCGGATAATAATCGCTTCATTCTTTATTGATCCCTCTTTAACCAATTTTGCCACAATATGTTGACGATCTTCAGGGTTTACCCATAAAGATAATTCCAGGGCCGTATGACCGATCATTTCTTCTCGCGCATATCCCAACAAAGACAAGCTACTGTTGTTTACATCGAGGAAGCGTCCCTCAATGATCGTGCTTACGAGGGTGGGGGCTGGGCTGGCTTGAAAGGCCTTGTAAAAGCGCTCTTCACTGGAGTTCAAGGCCTCTTCGGCTCGTTTGCTTAAGGTAATGTCGCGGATAATCGCCCACATGCCGGTAACTTCCCCATTACTATCATTAAGCATATATGTCCTGAGTTCGACAGGGAAAACGAACCCATCCTTTCGTCTATATTCCTTTTCATATACTACGGAGTGAGTCCTCGTAAGAATCTGTTCCTGGATAATATTTTCCTCCATCGCATGCCACTTTTCAGGACTTAGATCCCTGTATGTCATTGCTTTAAGTTCTTCATCCGAGTATCCTATCATTTTTTGGAATGCTGAATTGTAATCAGTGAGAAATCCTTTCATGTCAATAGAGGCATATCCGTCAGGATACTCATCCATATTTAAATACGAGAGAAAGACATTTTTGCAATTATCAGAAAGATCAGCGGCTTTTTCCAATTCCGCGATTCGCAAACGCAGCATTGAGAGTTCAGCCAGCAATTGCTTTTTTGTTTTAACTCCTGTTTTCATAGCGTGATCACCTGTTCCGTTGATTTCGCCATACTATTCCGATTCAAAGCACCAAGGTGCTTGGGTTGGTAGTGTCAAGAGTTTTTCGCTTTTTTTTTGCAGTGTCCCTTTGGGTATTAGATTGCCTCTCCCAGTTCGAATTTCAGGTTCAGTTCCTGTTCCCGGAGCAGATCCATGTTCAGGTATCTTTTTAATCCCCCCTTGGACCCGGCCAGATGTCGCAGACGGGCGGCGCATAGCATCATTGCCGAGTAGCCGTCCGGGAAAGCGCCGACGACTTTAATACGACAACGGATCTCCTTCATGATTCGTTCCAGGGCATTGTCTGTTCTGATCCTGGCCCGGTGCTCCGGGTACTTTTAACATCGATGATGACATCGCATTACACAATCTGTCGGCTTTCACATCCAGCATCCGGTTCTGCGTCTCTTCCACGGTGATCTGAACCATCTCCCCCAGATGATCCCGAATAGCTCCCCCGTTGCCTCATAAATAAATGTTACCGAAGGTAGGGAAGGTAGAGGTGTCGTTGCCTCATAAAAGATGTTACTCAGAGAGAGAAGATTTTTTTGAGTTTGGCTTCCATGTTTTTTCTTAACAGGAAAGGGTTGAGCCTTTCAAGTTGTTTGGAGAGGTTGTTTTTGACGAGGTCAGGAACAGTCGAGCTTGGCAACGGGATTATGGATGCATACAAGCTCGGGCGAATCGCCCAAGAGGCCCCAGACCACATAGAGCCCGTAGGTCTCGGCCAGTTGCTGGGCCTTGTACCACTCGTTCGTGGTAAGCCTTACCGGCTGCCCTCGCAGGCGTCCTTTGACCTCGACTCTCTTGACGAAGACCTCGCCGGTGGCTTCATCGGAGCTTGTGAGCGCGGATGTCGAACCCCAACTTCAGATGGCCGACCCGCTCGATTCGGTCCTGGGGGAAGCCCTCCGCAACCAAACCATCGACCCATTGGAAAAGCCCCAGCGTCCGTGAACCGCTTGACTTCCTCACAATAAACCGACGCTGCCGGGTCTTCGAAAATCCCGGGCGGCGCAAAACCACACCAGGCAGGTGCCAGTACGATTCGTCCTGAGCCCGAACGGGCGATAGAATAAAAAAGCGGAAAAGCAGACCGTTGCCATCCTGGACTTTGAAAGTATCGAATCCGAAGAACATCTCGGCAAGGCAGTGGCAGAAATCATCCGTACGGAACTGGTGGAGACCAGGATATTCCGGGTCGTCGAGCGGGCTCAGATCAAAAAGGCTTTGATGGTGTCTTCCACTCTTTTTTGATGGACGTCTACTGGTTCAGGCCCATGGGCCGGGTGCTGTCCAGTTTGCGGGGCTTCGTTCGCCGGAAGAAAGGACCGCGACGACGGGCGATAGGAAGCTGTCCACCGAGGCCGCGATTTCTCTGAACGAAACCGGAACGTGATCCTGCCCGAGCCTTTTCCTGAACGCCGCCCACTGGATCTGTTTGTTCTCGACGAAAGGTTCAGGGAACGCATCTATTTCCGCAGGCAGCTCCGTGCCGCGTCGTTCAAAGGTCAGGCGAACGGCCTCGGTCAGTCTTGGACCATTAAAATCGAACTGTCGGGACAACAACCAGATATCGTAGAAATCCTTCATTCGGCTGTTCAGCATGCCCAATTTAACCATGGCTTCGAACTTTTCCGCTATCGAGCTTTCGCGACTGTAGCAGAGCAACCTTGGTGCCGGGGAATTCAGCATGGTCGGAAGGTCCGATTCTTCCGGCTCCGGATAAACGATGTCACCAAAGCCGATATCAATCCGCATATTGATGTCAATGATCGCCATAATGGAGCCACCGTTTTTCGCCGTAATGGAGCCAGCGGAAAGGGTTGAAAAAGGGTCTTCGGACCCCCCTTTCATTCAGGCGATTTCACCTCCATTCGAGGATTGTTTTTC